>ERZ779746.1017-NODE-1017-length-11943-cov-1.924041_pt1 | contig 11943 bp, 8 predicted proteins | sample MGYA00511888_ERZ779746 | MGnify/ENA primary metagenome ERZ779746 (study PRJEB29588, sample SAMEA1964695) | human gut metagenome | biome: human gut; feature: human-associated habitat; material: faeces | place: Denmark | collected 2008/2010 ... | reverse complement strand
GTTGCCCTTGAACCGACGTAACCCATTTCTTTGCATTTTATATAAACGTTTTCCACACACGCGGTGTTTCCTATATAGTTCGCCAAAACGTAATTATAATTCGATCCCTTACTTAAAAAGTTTACGTTTTTAAACGCCACGTTTTTTATCGTACCGGAAACTATTCCGAATAAACCGAAATTGCCTAACGTTAAGTTGGTAATAGTATAACCGCGCCCGTCAAACGTTCCCGTCAAACCCGCCCCGTTTTGTAAAAGCGTATAATCCATTGAGTCAATATCATAATTAACGTTTAATTGATAATCATCGGCGTTTACATTATCGGCCAAAACGTAATAACCGTCGTATACGTTACCAACCACAGAACCGCCATTTATTTTTACGTTATTACCCAGGCTGAAAAGTTCTAAATCTTTACCGTTTTTGATAATTTTCGTGTAGGCAATGATAGGTACCATATAACCACACTCATCGGTACATATCGTTATAACTCGCTCTTTTGGAGTTGTCTGTCCGTCTACGGTTATTCCGACTATTTTATTATCGACAATTTCATATTTCGTTTGATCATCATACGCCGAAATAATCTCCACTTCTTTACCGAAAATATCCGTCAACGGCAAATCCCCGTCGAGAGCAGAAAATTCAATGCGAGCGCCCTTATATTTTGCAATAGTGGGTAATACAGTTACTTTTACGTCATGAGAATATATGTCGTAAGTTAACCTAATTGTTGCCGAGCCTGCACGAATACCAATAATAGTTTGGGCTTCAGCATCATAAGTTACTTTATCTTCTCCATTGATAATAGATATTGACGGTTTTACCGATTGTCCATCCACAAAACCTTTTGCAACAAACGGAAGAACGTTATCGTAATGTTTTCCGCCAAATTCGCTTTTAGTGTATATTTCAAACGAATTCGTACTATTGTCATTAACATAAAGTTGAATCTCAGAAATGACTGAAACGTGCACACGTTTTATAAGCGAAACTCCCTCGTAATTGCGCCACGTTGCACTAATAACAACCTCGCCCTCACCTGTTTTCGACGGTATGAAAACACCTTGATCCACAACACCGATTTCGTTAGTAACGGTATAAGAAAAAACGGCATCATCATAAAGTTTTCCATTATAACTCACAACAGCATTTACGTCTAAACCGGAAGATTTTCCTATCGTTACAGAGTCATCCATCCTTGCTATAAATTTGATATACGGAACAATTTCCCCATACGATACGTTAACTTTAATACTACTCGTTTTATTTTCATAATTAGCCGTGACGATAGTTTCTCCCTGACGCAATGCAATTATTTTCCCGTTTCCGTCAACCGTTGCAACAGTCGCATCAGACGAAACATAAGTTGGATTTTTTCCCATCAACATAGTATAATTAAGTTGAGGCGTTTTTTCGTCTCCGACTATCATCGTTATATTGGGATCAGCATAGGAAAGAATGATTTCATCCTCTACTATCGACACGTCCCCGTCAATTGAGGTTTTGTCGTTTTTCGTATTTTTACAATTCGCAAAAAAAACAAGCGTAAAAATCAAAACGATAAACAAAATTGCCCCATGTTTCGTTTTTTTCTTCATAATGTCTCCTTAATCCTTTATACCTTTGATTTTATAGACTATCAAGCAACTGAAATAAATAACGATTGTGATAATCGCTATCAAGCATCATTAACAAATCGTATTTTTCCGCATCAACTTTCAGTGCCGATACCAATGCGTTTTTTTCGGAAACCGGGATTTCGCTACCGTATAACCTTAAAAACAATAATGCCGGAAATACGTATTCTTGTTTTATACGGCCCCGTAATTTTTCATAATAAATGTCTTGCAGGTGCTTGAGCCTAATACTCTCTGTTCTCTTGTTCATGGGCATGAGCGATGATGCGAAGTTCGTTCCGGTAGTTCTCTATGATATGTGCAGTTTCCCCTAAGATTCGCTTAATTTTGCTTTTTTGCGATGAACTTAAGAAAAGATGTTCCTTTGTATATGCTGTTTCCCGCTCGGAGCTTTTTGTACACATACGCATTATAGGTCCTCATATTCATAAACATTTCATACATCACGTCCGACGCGTCAGCAAACATCGCATCAAAATAATTGTTTACTAATTCCTGTGTATTAAGGCTTGAATTCCAATATAATTTATAATTTAAATACATTTTCAATGCATTAAAGCCCGTATCTCTTGCAAACTGACTACCATCGCCTTCAGTATATACGCAATCAACGCCGCAGGCAGCCCGATACGCAATATCGTTTGCACTTAACGAACCGAATGCATCGTAAAAAATAGTATGTGAATTATAATACGCACAATAATTCCAATTCCATATTTTATCCGTTAAAACCGACCACGCTTTTAAATTTAATCTGGCCTCATTATTAACCTCGTTGTAAGGATTGAATAAACTGTTCGACCAATCCATTTCAATATCGGCAATATAAACTCCAACGTTATCGTGAAGAATTACATTTTCATCAACAGGAGTAAACACTTTTGTTTCCGTATTGTAATTTACAGGTGCCTTGGTTAAATTGTTATATGCAAAAAACATTATTCTGAAGTCATCACGTTTGAACGGCGTAGGATCGACGTCCATCCAGGATGCGTCATCGCCTATAATTTCTTCGCTGAATAAATCGTATATTGAAGTTCCGTTCTCCCACGCTTTGAATATATCGGCAGCCTTATTAACAAAAATACAAACAGCACCCACCTCTGTTCCGTAATAATCGGATAACCGCATACACTCCGAGCAAGAACACGAATTGTAATTATCTTCCATACCGAATTGCATGATGTTCATATAAGGATTTGATTCTTTGTCAAAAACCTGATAAGAAAATATAATTTTTTTAGCCAATTCCTGCGCCATTAAATTTAACTCTTTTTCATCCCCTCTTGCAGTATAACAAAGTTGATCTCCGTTATTAGAATACCACTTCGGATGTTTTTCAGCATAAATTTCCTTCGGAAGAGCAATTAGAGACGAATGATCCGCGCGTTTAGCCGTACTTTTATCATACTTTGTGCAAAACGGCATATACCAATGAGTTTTTCCCTGTATGGACTTCATTCGTGCGGAAAAATATTTACTATCGGGGGTTTCTTCCCGATAATAGGCCATTTCCGCAAACATCCCCTTAGTTCTCAAAGCAACATCAGGAATTTCCTTAACGCTAATCTTCTTTAAATTAAGGCTGCTAACATTTTTATCAATTGCGACACAATCGGAATAATACGCTTCGTAATGAAACATATGCTCAAAGAACGAATAGATGGAATACGCACTACCCACATCGTATGCTCCAACCATATAAATCGAATTATCTACCGTGAAAATTTGATATCCGTCGAAACCAAGTTCAGCAGAATCAACGCTTAATCCCGTCGAACGAAAAGTTTCAGTATTTCCGATTGATAAATATTTAGCGTCTTTACTATGTTTTACGCCACTATCTTTAATGACAAGCAAATCTATATTTGTTGCCTGCTTAAACAAATACAAAAAGTCTGCTTTGGCATCTACCAATTCGGCGGAAAGACGCTCGGGTACGACTAAAACGTAATCTGTATTACCGTTTTTTATAAATTCCTTATCCGTATCCTCTATTTCATTTATATGAACACCATTATAAGAGGTTCTTTCAATAATCGTATCGTCGGGACGCTTCACTGCGGCATCGGTATTCTTACCACAACCTTTACAACTCGCCGCAACGAAAGTCGTTATGACGAGCAACAAAATTGTCAGAATTTTTTTTAATATTTTCATCATCAACTCCTTTAAATTTTCAGTTGACCATAATTTTATAACTTACAGAAACATAATTACCCGCCTCATCAACACACATATATCTAATTGTATGCAATCCTTTAATTTGCGGAAAATATGAAAGGTCATTACTATCAATTACGACGGTATCAAAATTCGGGGTAATTGCCAAAATCATAATTCGTAAATTTTCAGTTTCAGTATAGTTATCGTTGGCGCTGAACCTTGCGAGATTTACTCGATTGCCTAACTTTATACTTACGATGGTTTTTTCACAATATCCGCCGTCAAGAGTAAACGTAGGACTTACGTTATCCGTAACAACTACGACACTCATGATCGTTACGGAATTATCGCTCTGGTCTTTATAGTTATATAAAATCGTATAATTCCCGTATTGCGATATTTCTATAGAATATGTCTGTGCGGAAGATTTATAATCTTTCAAGATGTTTCCGCTCGACAAATCTTTACAAGCCGTTTCGCCGTCGGGCATCAGTACTGTAATTGTAAAGTTATCGTTTAAATACGGAGATAATACGTCCGTTACGTCAGGGCGGGTAATAGTAAGTTTTTCGTTAAGATTCCATTTTCCTGTCGTTTGTTTTTCGGTAATAACGGGATTACCAATATCTGTTCCTCTGTTAGAAATATTTTGTCCGTTGAGTTTGGATATGGTTACTCCGCTCTTACCGACCATATCTTGTATAGTCAGATGTAAAATGACTTTATCCGAAGTAAATTCAGACAGATACGGAATTACCGTGCCGTTCATCAAAACGAATCCTTTTGATGAAATATCGTAGAAAACGTTGTTTGCGCCCACAAAATTATTTGCATTGTAATTTATGCCGTTAAACCGATAAAACGCCTTAGCTCCATCTTTAACGTAAATTAACTCTGTTTTATTACTTCTATCGTAATAGTCGATCAATTCGACTTTCAACGAGTTGAAATTACTTAAACTTTCTTTAATTTTAAAAGCAAGATTAAAGGCATTAAACGATATTACGTTAACGAAATCAAGTCGATTATCGCCGCTTTCGGTATTTGAAACAAAATCTATTTCAGCGGAACTCGCCTCAGCTGAAAAATTCCCCTGGAAGTAATTTTGAATCGCTAACTTTTTACCGAAATTCACATCTACGACAGGCATCGACGGAGTTTCGTATAAAATGGTATTCTTAAACCGATATTGCATTTTAATCGCTCTTTTAGCCTCGATTTTTACATTCTCGGAATTTACTTTCACATATTCTGCATCGTCAAACTTTACGTATACGTCGGGTGAAGCATAATTCAATGAATCGGCATTATATAAAGTTACGGGTACGTACTCGAAAGAATATCTGGCATTTTTGATAAAGTATTCGGGTAAAGAAGGCGTTTCTATCGTTTTTTCGTCGGAAACGCAACTATTCACATAAAACACCTCTTTTTTATTTTGAACAATGTCACCATACTCATAAACTATTTTATACTTGCCTATTTTATAAAAGCCGATTTCACCCACGGTCAGATCGATTTCCCGACGCGTCGTAATATCGTCGCCGTATATATAATAGGCGTTGGTATAAGTGGCAAAAGAATTTTCACTTTCCAATCCGTATTGAGCAAGCGTATATTTCTTTCCCGCCAAAACGTCTACTGCCGCATCGTTAAGCAACAACAAATCCGAGTCTTGATTTTTCGTAAAAGATAATCTCAGCGCACGATCGTTTTCACATTTTTTACAAGTCAATTCGAGTGTACGTTGCGACACGTTTCCGTAAACGTCCTCACCGTAGTAAACGATAGTATATTGTCCCGTCTTTTGGGGAACAAAAGAATTATCGTTTACGGAGATTTGCGTTTGCGCCTTAGTACCATAAGCGTAATAAACTCTGCTCCCGACAGACTTTATCCCACCGGTATCTTTTGCGGAAACGGGCGGTATTTCAAACTTTTCTCCTTGTGCGATGATAATCTCACCGAGAGAAGTATTGGTTACATCGGTATAAAGAATCGGCGGTAATTCATCTTTTGCATAAGCAATATTCAATTCTTCGCCGTTAAGTCCATAAATACTACTAATTTCAACGTTGAATTGATTTTCTTTATAATAGTCGGCGAGAACGGAAAGATAAACTTCTCCGTTAGTAAAGCCTTTAAAGGGCGTTTCGTATACGTCTTTACAACTTAAATCGCTTACGAATATTAAGTTTTCTCTATCTTTAATATAGACTTTTTTCGTAGAATATTCGTAGTATACTTCAAAGCCGGAATTGTCGGCATTTGTAGAATCGCCACTCGCCCCATATGGACCATATATATTCGACAATGCCTTAGGTTTCCGATGAATATTATATTTATTGCCATTATACGTTATTGTCGGCCACCAAGGCGAAACCGCCCCTGTTTTATTCAAGGCAAACCCTGCGGGTTGTTCCTCCGAAGTCCCGGCGCGAAAATAGCAATTATAATACACCTGGTTATTACCGTCAAGCGACGCATCCCAACTTATTTCTATATCTACGTAATTATTTTTATCGTAAGCATCCGTAATACGTACTATCGTGCAATTTGCCTCGATAAAATTAGTAGGTTTATTAAGCCTTTGCGTTAAAGTATAAGGATAAATCTTAACAACGGGAACGGTTAAATCGCTTTTGGTTAAATCGAAAGCCGAATTATAGGTAAACACCGAGCCTTCGTTTAAGGTAAGGCCTAATCCGCCAACTTTCGCAACATCAGGATCTACCATTTGCAACTGTTCTCTGTATTCGCACTGTCCTGCAAATGTAACGGAATATGCGTCCCCATAGACGCGGAAAGTCTTTTCTCCCGTAAATGCCCCTGCATCAGATTCAGCAATAAATTGCACCTTGTATTTTCCCAGTTGATTAAGCGAATATTCTTTACGTTGATAAGCATTACCATCAGGATATACCAAATATGAATTTGTAACGGCGTATCGCTTTCCTTCTACTAAAATTTCGGCATTTGGTATAGAAAATTGATCGTTTAAAGTATAAACGTCTTTAACTACCGTTTCCAACTCTACAGATAATTCGCTTGCCGATGCGTCTTTAAAGCATATAACAATAGCACTTATCAAACAATATAAAAAAGACACTAATAAAATTAAGACAATTTTTAGCAATGATCTGTTCTTTATCACCCTTTAATTCCTCCTATCGAAACATTCCCCATAATTTTATCTTTGAAAATAACGAATACTATAAGTATAGGCACAGCAAGCATCATACACACGGAAATTCTCGTTGGTATATTTGCCAAGTCTCCGCTTGTAACTTCATGCGCGATTCTATATACGCCGTAAGCTAAAGTCGGATGGGTCGGCATATGCACCAATGCCGTTTGATAATCATTCCAATAAGCAACCAATTGAATTAAGAATACAGTCGCTATCATTTTACCTGCCAGCGGCAATACAATTTTCAATAGAATCGTGTAATAATTTGCGCCATCTATTTCAGCGGCTTCGCTATAAGTATCGGGTAATGTTTCAAAAAATGCGTAAAACACCAAAAAATACATCCCGCAAAAATTAAACTTTTGAAAAAAGTAGCCTATAAACGTGTCGTATAACCCTATTGATCGCATCATTGTAATCATTGCAGGCGTCGACCCGATAATCGGAATAGTCATAACGGCAACAACTAAGCCATAAATAAATCCACTAAATTTATACTTAAATTTAGCGCATAAGTACGAAATCACCGCAGGCACAATAGTCGCCAAAAACGCTCCAACACCAGCATAAAGCAACGTGTTTAATATCATTGTAAACAAAGTGTTTTCTGTAAAGTGATTTATTTCATGCTCTCCGAAATAAAAAGAAACTTGCTTTGTAAACTCGAAATATTTAAATGCTCTTCTGTAATTAGCAAACAGCATTTCTTCCTTACTGTATTCGAGCGTAGGAACACCCAAAATGTTATGCATATATAAAAATTCAAAATTCGATTTTAACGATGTAATAATTCCCCAAACAAACGGTAAAAGCATAGACAACGTATAAACCAACAAAATGATAAGTAAAATTATTTTTATCGTAATATTCAACGGACTGCTTTCCCGTTTTCTGCGTTTCATTTTCACGATATTCCTCCTCAATTTTCACTCGGTCCGACTTTATATAAAAACTTACGTAAAAACAATATAATCGGTACTACGATTAACGTCAGAATCAAACCAAGCGACGCCAATTCGCTATAAGACGGCTTACTAAAATCAGATTCTATCAACAATTGCGAATGCACGAATAAATAATATCCTAAAGTTCCTATATCCTCCGCTCCGGCGCTGAACAAACTGTATAACTGCATCTGATTCATAAAGATATCGGTAGTCATAATAATTATTATAGAACATATTGTTGGATACACCAAAGGTAAAGTAACATGGAAAAATTCTTGCACGATATTTACGCCGTCTATTTCCGCCGCTTCTACTATTTCCTGCCCTATACCGCTCATACTACCGCTGAACATAAGCGTATTTATGCCGAACGATATCCATAAGTTGAAAAACACTACGGTTGCGTAACGGGTTTTTACGTTATCGAAAAGCCCCAGGACTTCGCGACCGAACCACGCGTCTGACACATAAATATATACATCGGTAACGATATATTTAAAAAGTAGTGAAAATATCAATCCAGATATGATTTGCGGTAAAAATAACACTACTTTAAACAATCCGGCAAGCGGGTACTGTTTATATAAGTAAAACGAAAAAAACAACGACAACGGAACACTAATTGTCAAGGAAAGGAGAAATGCCCATAATGAATTCAAAATCATATAAGATTTTCCTTTCAAAATGTCAAATGCGGCAATAAAGTTTTTAAATCCTGCCCACTTATAGGTATACCCCAACCCTTCCATATTCATTTCATAATTCCAAAATGCCATTTTTACCGTGTTGATGTTAACGTAAATATAACACACTACAAATTGAATTAATGGTACAATAAATAAGGATATATAAAATATGAATCTTGATTTTTCTCGCGACATCATCTTTGCCGATTTTTTTATTCCCAATTTATAATCCTTCATATTATTACCCCTTATAATAAGTTACCCACTTGTCATTCGTTATCATCGTCGATTCAAAAATTGTTTTTAAATCATAACCTGCATCCATAGCTTTCGTAATAGCAGGATAATGGATATTGTTTACGCCCTTCACAATCAAAGGCATAACTTTAATATTTGAACTTGTGGCGGCAAATCTCAAATAATTTGCAAGAAAAGTAGAATTGTCGGATGAGCAAGATACAACCTTAGAATTTTTTCGCACTTCCAAAACCGACTTTTGAAAAATGCTTAAGTTTGCTAAATCCGCATCGGCAATCGGATAATCCATAGCCTCTTTTCTAATACCGCTGTTAGCCGTATATTTTGCAAGTTCCGCATCAGAATATATAAATTTCAAAAACTTTTTACAAGCATTTAATACTGTTGGCTTTTTTTCTGTTCTTGCATTGATAAAGGCAAAACATGTAGCCGAAGCCGACAAAAGAACTCTCTCTTTCGCATCCTCTTTCTTTAAGATCGGTTGATCGATTGTTACAGGAAGCGGCATCCATTTTACGTTCCTTTCCGTCTGACCGCCACTCAACCGATTGTAATCTTTCATTTTATTGTTTTCAAGAGCCTCAGTAAACCAATAACTACCCTCTATAAGCATTGCAGTTTGTTCGATACCATTTAATCCGCTGCATATAAAGTTCCCTTGCGCATCAAGGTTTGTTGCGGTGTTCTTCTTAAAGTCTTTTGAACTTGGAGTAAGTTCCTTCAATGAATCCATTACTGATTTTATTCCGGCATCATGTTTCGCTGATATATCTGCATTATATTCATATACTTTCTTTAAAATACTTTGATCTGAATCCCCTGCTTTATATCCTACTTCATTTAAAACCGTTCTATCTAACGAAAACATTTCTGCAAGTTCATCTATCTGAGCCTCGAATGATTCCTTAACTTTACTTATAGATTTATAATGTGTTGTTATAGAGGAAGTAACTTTTTCCTCAATGTCATCGGTTAAAATCTGTTCTTCACCAGAGAAAAGGTTTCTTTTTTTAAGAAAGTCTTTTCTTGAATAGATAGCTAACTGTCCTCTCAAATCACTATCTTGTTGAGTTAGATAGGAACTTGAAATCAAAAACAACAAATAACTATTATTTATTTTAGGAGAATCTTTTATTAGTGAAAAATCAATACCTGACACTTCCACTGTTTCATTCTTGCTTGTCAGTTTTACCTCATTTCTTTTTTGTATAGAACAAGGTAAACTATACGAATTAATTATGAATTCTTCCGTATTGGGTGTTTTTATAATAGTATTTCCATCTACAGATATTTTAGAATAATTCACTTGTACAGAATCGGTATAATCTGGCTGTGGAATATCTTTTCCTGTTATTATCTGATCACTATCTTTATTATGAATACTGTTAATATAACATTCCAACTTTATTTGCTGAAGATTATCTCTATTTAGACAAAAGCGACTTAAGTAATGAATCAATATTCTATCTCTTAACTCTATTGTCGTAAGTTCATTATATTTTTCTTGATCTTCATCATTTAAGGGATAATAAAAAGAAACCATTGTTCCTATTGGTGTAGCTATATCTACTACTTCTTTTTCACTTGACCATATAACCGACTTTTGTGTTGCATAAAAATTTTTAGACAATACAATTCTTCTTTTATATTTCAAACCTTCTTCCTCAAAGACACTATATATATCTGTGTTATTAAAGAAGTGTAAATATTGCACACGTCCTGTTCCAAAATTATTTTGCCCTTTAGATTCATCATATAATCTTCTTAGACGCCCAAAGTTATCATCATTAAATCCAATTCCTGTATCAATAATATCAATAGACAAAAAACTGTATTGTTCTTGATTCAATGTTTTTGCCTTGTTAATTCTAATGGTAATAACATCATCTTTACCTGATGTTGCCTCTAAAGAATTGCTAATCGCCTCAAATATTGGTTGGAAATATGAAGAATGTTTTTTTACATGCTTCTTCATTAGTGTTGGATAAGATATATCTTGCGGTACAAATGTACCATTAACCAATTCTTTATACATAGCTATTTTATTAGAATTTAGGAAATATGATTCAACAAATATATAACAAGTTATTAAATACCGCTATGCGATTATTATTTTTATATTACAAAACAATTTTTGATTATAAACTTTCTCATAGTTTTATCCTACGAATAAGCTATTCATCCAAAAAACGCTTTAAATCATAATACATGGAGCGTGTAATTTCATTCTGATCTTTCTCCGAAATAAAATCAAATCCACACTTCAAATAGAATCCAACCGCATCATGGTAGGCATCCACCGTAATAAAACGACATCCGGTACGATTTCCGTGAGTGAACATAAACTTGATTAAGCGGATAATATCCCTTCCCAATCCCTGTCCTGCATATTCTTCTGATACAGCCAATCTTCCGATTTTAACAGCAGGATAATGTCTTCTGCGTTTGGCATTGGCAACGCGTCTGCTCAACCTGTTCCATATGGAACGTTGGTCAGGATCAAAGGTTATCTTATCATTCAACAAGCTAAAATAAGCAACAGTTTTCCCGCATGACAAATCTTCAAGCAGATAGGTGACAGCCATCAAGTCTGCCAAATATTTTTGAGAGTCATCAAATAAAAAACCGTTTAAGTCATTGTCTTTGCACTTAAACGGTTTTATGTTAGTATCTACCTTTAACGGTACAAAATCATAATTTTCAATAGCCATTGTTACAATGCGAATGAAGCAATGGCTTTGAACTTCTCATAAACTTTCTTTGCAGCTTCTTTCTCTTCCTTGCTTTCAGGTTTGAGATTTGCCATTTTTTCCGCAAAGCGTTTTGCATCCTTACCGGTTACAACCGGAGTCTCTTTAATAGGTCGAGCCATAGCATTTATATGATTAATATTACATCGCAAAGATACAGTTTTTCTTTTGATTGACAAATATTTCCTTTTTTTTTCTTACGAATACCTCCTCGGATATCGGAACAGGATGGCGAGCAAGGCACAGGCTCCCATGGTGAACGGGTAAAAGAGATTACCGATGATACTGATAGGCGAGGTGTTGGCT
>ERZ779746.984-NODE-984-length-12261-cov-2.558004_pt1 | contig 12261 bp, 10 predicted proteins | sample MGYA00511888_ERZ779746 | MGnify/ENA primary metagenome ERZ779746 (study PRJEB29588, sample SAMEA1964695) | human gut metagenome | biome: human gut; feature: human-associated habitat; material: faeces | place: Denmark | collected 2008/2010 ... | reverse complement strand
ATTTCAACTCACGCATCTCTTGCGAGATGCGACAAAGCACCCAAAGCGCAATCAATCCACATAAAAAATTTCAACTCACGCATCTCTTGCGAGATGCGACTAAAAAACACTCCTTCCAAAAAAAATTAACGCACATTTCAACTCACGCATCTCTTGCGAGATGCGACCGCAACATATTGTTGCTAAGAAGGATTCAAACCACAATTTAGAAATGGAATATATCCTATAGATGAAATTTTTGGTCTGAATTTTGATTCAAATATTTATTTTACAGTAGTTTTTCAGGCGAACCTGCCCGTGTTTTTCATATTGCCGCCTGTTCGCCTGTTCGCCTTACAAAATGATGACCCCCTCGGGATTATATGTATTTTTCGCACCGACATGTTCAATTTTCTTTTCCCACTGATTCCCAAGATAATAGAATCTTAAGCTGTCATGTTCGTGGTCAATCAGTTTTAGCAGTTGGTTTTTGAGCTTTAAAAATGCTCCGTAATCTAAATCAGCTTCAAATACGGAGTTTTGTACGCGTTGCGCGTGATTCTGACAGGCCTTTGCAACCTTTCTCAGACGGGTTTTTCCTGCATGATCTATCGTGCTTACATCGTAACTGATCAGAACCATCATTTTTATCACCTACTTTATCAAAAAACACGGATATTCGGTAATATCTCCGCGAATATATTTGGCCAAAAGATTGCTCTGTACATAGGGCAATAACCCAAATTGAATTTTTTGTCCTAAATACGGATGCAGGATATCGCTGCGTTTTTTCTCCTGCCAACGTGTCAATACCTTTTTTCTTCCGTCGTCATTCAGCAATACCGCTCCGGAAATCTGTTTATCAAAATCAGAATCCCGCAAAACTCCGAGATTAATCAAGGTCAGCGTAAAACGCTCGGCAATACAGCGTACCTCTTCCACAAGGTCACAAGCCAATGAGCTTCTGCCGCTTCTGAGCGTGTGGTAAAATCCGATATAACTATCTAACCCTACCGTTTCAAGCGCCGCAGAAAATTCATTTGTATAAAGCGTATAAATAAGAGAAAGAATTGCGTTGACAGGATCCAGCGGCGGGCGTTTACTTCTTACTTTGAAAGTAAAATGCTCATTTGTGATAAATTTATGAAAGACAGAAAAATATTGTTTGGCGCAATTCCCCTCGATGCCAAGAATCTCCTCGGAAGAGGAAGCTCCATAAACAGACTGGATTCCACTTTTTAGTAATTTTATAACATTTTTGACTTCCTCATCTTCTCGAAGCGCAGGAATGTCATGTAGGGATCGTTTTATAAGTCCTACCGTATTGCTGAATTTTGCAGCTGTAGTATTCTGTGCCAAAGCGAGTCCGTTTTTTTGGAATACATCAATTTGTGAAACCCGAAGAAAAACATTTCCGCGCGTTTCTCCGGATACCTTTGCTAAAAATTTTCCGGAAGGTGAAATAAAACTGATAGGGATGAGCTTTTCTGCACATTTTCCCATAAGGGCGGGCGAACAGCCGATATAGTTGAAGCAAGTGACCGCCTCTACATTATCAAACGGAATTCTGAATTTTTCGTTATCTGCTAAAGAACAAACGAGATTTTCTCCGTCGAGAGACAAATAAGCATTTTCACTTGTGATATACAGTGTGTTCAGCAGCTTTCTCATAAATCATCCTCCAGTGCTTCCGTGATCTGGAGCTGTATTCTTTTCTGCTTTTTCATTTTCGGCATACACAAATCCTGCATGGAACAGCCGCTGCATTTTTGTCCTTTTTTTATAGGCGGAATTTTTCCAAGTTGGAGATTTTCCCGCATGAGACGCAGCGTCTCTTTCAGTTTTGCTTCATAAATAGAAAAACAGGCTTCAAAAGGAAGCTCCACACGTTTCTTTACATCTGCGTAATAAAGTACTGCACTGCAGCTTCCCCCGAATATAAAATCAACACATATTTTCTGGGCAAAGACCTGCAGTGCATCCGTTTCGTGAAATGATTCATCTTTCGGCTTTTTCGGCTTGTATTCCACAAGGCAGAGCTGATATTTGTCCGTCGTGGAATCAAGGGATATCCCTTTTGCCGATGGAGCAGCCTCTAAACAATCAACAATCCCATAAATATTATATTCGGGCAGATCGTTCCAGACAGGCACGGAAGTAAAGACCCGTTTGTCTTTTGCCGCGTAATGCCTGTCCGGATCGTGAACTCGTTCATGGAGCAGATTTGCCTTTACGACAAAATAGTTCTCGGCCCATGCACGATCAATTTCAATTAATCCCCACCGATGAGAACAATACAGAAAATGCTGTATACTTCTAATATTGATGGAATCCATTTTATAGTTTGCAAAGGAGCGTTACACCTGACGGCATAGCTTCATCAACCGTTAAAGTGTAGTCTGTAAACGCTCTGGGAGGAGCGGGAAGATTGTTCTGTACGATCGCAATTTTATCAAAAAGCACATTTGACGGACAATTCCCGAGCAGACTGTCATGTTTGAATACATACAGTTTGCGCATACACATTTTTCCCCTCGCAGCACTACGGTCATTTTCAAACATATTTATGATTGCAGTCCAGAGAAGCTCCGCATCTGCCTCTGAAAAATTTGTGACTTTCTGTGCCAGTGCGGCGGAGATATGCCCCTCCGCACGGTACAGCGCATAAGGGATGATGCTCTTTCGGCCTATTTCCGTATCTCCGGTGATTTGTCTTTCTTCGCTGGTTCTTGCCTGACGGGTAATGGTCACATCCTGAATATTGATCGGAGAGAGGCTTTTGGAAAAATGAATCTGAACAGGACCTCTGACAATTCCGCAGGGATCGTCTCCTGTAGCCATGACCGCGCCGAAGGCTCGGACGTCATAATAATTTCTGCACATATAATTTCGTGCTTTCATGACATCGTCGGAATTTGCACCTTTTTTCTTTGTTTCAAGGTTTTCCGCAGCATAAGCCTCGGTAAATTTCGTATTCAGGGCTTTGTCCGGCTTAACCAGGATATTGTATCCTGCTTCGCCTTCCTTCACAAGCTCGACGTAGTTTCTGATCTTTCTTTTGATACAAACATCTGTTACGTATCCGAACCCTGTTTCCGGATCGATTCTCGGCGCATTTCCGGCATCCGGATCTCCGTTTGGGTTCCCGTTCTCCACATCATAAAGCATTACAAAGTCATACCTGTTACTGATTGCCATTTTTCTTCTCCTCCATTGCTTTTTGTATTTGCTGATCTGTATAGCTCCGCTGCTGATAGTAGCCGATCATAAATTTTCCCTGATCGGTAAGAGAAAGTCTTTCCGGAAATTCATTACCAAGCAGATCTATGATCTCTTCGATATTTTCATGCGCGTATTTCGGCTCTCCGATTTTTGCCAAATGGTACTGAGAGAGCCGCATAAGCTTCGGAAATACTGTCGCCGGAGCAGCAGAGGCCGAAGCAAAGTAAGAGTCCTTAATGGTTCTGTTCAGAGAATAATTTGCCGACTTTGATTGGATAGATTCCAATACGGCAAAAAGTCTTCCGCAAAGATATGCCGGATTTTTGTTTTCTTTGTCAAGTGCCAATTTGATTTCCTCCTTCTGACTGTTTAATCTTGCCTGTCTATTGATACTGGCTTTTATAATCCCCAACCGGGTATCGTTCATTTTGATATAATGATTTTCCTCATCATCTTGATCTGTTCTGATTCGTCTGATCATGCCGGACAGCAGGTACTCCGGATAATGGCGTCCGTATAACACCGCTTCCAGCAGCTTGGCCATAAGAGCAGGATCCGTGCTTTTCTCCTTTTTCCGCTGCGGAGGCGGGATCAATTCCTCTATAATCTGTCGGAGCGGAGATGACCGCATTTGATCGGTTCTGATTTTCATATCCGCGTAATGCTGCACGATATTTTGGAAAATTTCTCCAAAACTTTTCCGATAAATAAATTTTACGGAAATTCTTGAAGAGTTCGGCTTTAGACCGACGATGTAAAAATCTACGTTCGGACTTATATCTGCCGCAGCTTCCTGTAATCGTGCGGAGGAAACCTTCCCTGAGCGTGCATCCCGTACAAGCTGACACAACGACTCATCCATTTCGTCTGCGTCCATACCGTTATCAAAAGTAAGTGCGGAAAATAACTCGTCATACATTTCTTCCGCAGAGGCAGCCCAATGAAGAATCGTCATATCTCCCAGCAGCGTCCGGTGTTTTTGACTAGCCAGCAGAAAATTAAGCGCTTCCGTGTACTTTTTCATTGCCGTTTCTGAAATATTACTGCTATAAGAGGCTTCTTGGCCATAAGATAGTTCCGAGGGGTTTTTATAAGAAATCAAAGTATTGCCGACCGCCATTCCGCCCGGCACCCCCTTGATCTTATGATGAATTCTTGCAATCGGGAGCGCGATTCCTGCAATACCGCATTGCGTTATATGCGTGTTTTCCGCTGTTTCCTCTGCCTGTCTGAAAGTCACGCGCCACTTCTCCTTCACTTGCGGATCCTCATGCAAAAGCAGATCCGGTCTTCCGGAAAGACAAAATGCATATCCCGACAGACTGTAACTGGGACCGATATTTTTAAGAAACGGATTCTCCGTCTCCGCCGCCGGAATCCAGCTTCTTATAAAATTCCGATAGGCGTTGACAACGGGCGAATCCAGCCCCTCAATAAAGGAAAGATTCTTATCTTTAAAAGCTTCATGTGATTTTTTTGCTTTCTTTTTATCATCGTCAGGCGTAAGCTGTCCTTTATCAAAATGGAGGCCGAAGAGATAAAGAGGTCTATGTTCAATAACATTTCCGTCAATCGCCGTTTTCTGTGTGCGACGAGGCAGCATTACGGTTCTCGGCTTTGCAATCGCTTTTCCTTTCCCCTTTTTTTCCACAGTCAGGGGAATTTCCTGCCAATCAATGATATGATCGATTCTGCCATCCGGCGTAAGACTAATACAATAATGGATATTTACGTTTGAATATCCCTCCGGAAGCACTTTCCCCTCCTGCGCGAGAACCTCGTAGTAATCGCATAAAGCACGTATCAGCATCTGATCCCCTCCGCATATTTTGCAACCTCGATTACGCCGCGCACCATATGCGGGCGATAATAGACCGCTGTGGCTTGATCCGAAAATTTCGGCTTGTCCCAATCTCCGTTAACAGGCTGTCCGCCGTCGGCAAATTGCATTTTATAAAGCATATACCCCAAATCCACATCGCCTGAAGCCAAAATTTCCGGATTGATTTCTCCTGTATCAAATTGCTCTACCAACTGTATGCTGCGTACCGGAAATTCATTGCAGCCAAAGCAGGGAGGTCTAAAATACTGTCCATTTTCAATACGCCGTTTGATTACATGAAAATGTTTTTTTTCACTTTCTGCTTTCGGCTGGTCTTCACGGATGCCGGTCAACGCAAAATGAAAGGTAATACCATATCGTACGTTCTTTAAAACCATGGCTGCACGCTGACTCCGGCAATCGGCTGTATAAATCGACAAATCCTGAAGCTTTCCGTTCATACAGCTTTTTATATTCTGAAACAAGACCTTTTCTTTTACTTCATTCCGTCGGATATTTACAAAATCAATAGGATGAAAAACGATGATTTTGTCAACTATGTATCGAATTGCCGGCTTCCAATAGATGCTTTTCAGCATACCCTCGATGGCCCCTGGTGTTGGCACATCATAGCTGACCCGTTCTACTTTCATTTCCGGCCTTGTAAAACAGGCGTATTCCCCTTCTGCAATAATATTGAATCCATAATACATAAGCATTTGCTCCCTTCCTATAGAAATAGGTCCCGGCCTTCAAATAAAACCCCGGTTTTATCATTATAATAATCGGAACTTTTCAGGCAATAGATCCCACTGCCGTAATCGTCTACAACGCCCTGCTGCAATAATAAATTAAATTCATATACATATACAGAAAAACAATATTTCTGTATATCCCTCAATCTTCCGATTCCTCTATTCTGAATATCCAAGATTAATTTACGACTTATCTCGTCGCGTTCTACCGCCACAGAAATTGTTTGAGATTCAATAAATTTCATCTCATATGAAGCAAAACGGATCAATCGGAAATTCTTACAATCAGCACTGATGGCGTATTTTATAATTTCCTCCCGCCTTGCAAAGAATAATCTCTCATAATACGCTTTAATTGCATCTTTAGAAACGATATTTGGAAATTCATTCAGAATCCCTTTTGTGAGTATATAACGTTCGTCTCCGGACATCCGCCCTTGATTTTCTTCTCGCTCAAATACGAAAACATCAGCAGATATACGCTTTCCTTCGCGATTGCATCTGCCCCCTGCCTGCAAAATGCTGTCCAATCCGGATAATTCACGGAAAACTGTATGGAAATCAAGATCAACACCGGCTTCAATCAGAGAGGTAGAAATCACAATTATGCGCCTGTCCGGAGGGACATTTTCAAAGTTGGGAAACTCCTCTGAAAGCGCCTTTAACTGCTGACGGATTTCCGCAAGGACCGCCGACCTGTCAAAGGCTGTCATATAAGTAGAGAGATGATATTTATTCTTTTCTGCACATAATTGATATAATTTGCATGCAGCCTTCCTGCTGTTTACGACAATCAAAGAGGCAGGAGATTCGGAAGCCTTTGAAAGCAACGCTTCATCGGAGAATACACCGATATAAGAATATTTGCATTTTTCAAATTTTTCAAAGTCGCTTATATCATCAATTAAATCCGTTACCTTGGTATCGGGCAGTGCATACTGACGCAACAGTGTTTTGAAATCCGGCATGGTCGCTGTTAAAAAAACTGCTTCACTGTTCAGATATCTTGTGATATACGCAATTGATCGCAGACAAGGCTGAAGACAATGGGTCGGCATGAGATGCGCTTCATCAAAAACCAGAATGCTGTCCGCCATATTATGCATTTTACGAAGCTTTCCGCGTTTATTGGCATAAATTGATTCGAAAAATTGCACAGCCGTTGTGATAATCAACTGCGCATCCCAGTTTTCGCAGGCAGATTTTGCCGCAGCAGCAGAATCCTCATCGAGATCCGGCTGATTTTCATAGGAAAATGTTGATTGATGCCGTAAAAGCCGTGCATCGGAGGTAAACAGTTGTTCAAATGTTTCTGCTGTCTGTTCAATGATGCTGTTATATGGGATTATATATATAATTCTCTTTTTTCCCGTTTTTATCGCACGCATTAATGCAAATTTCATACTGCACAGCGTCTTTCCGCTGCCGGTAGGCATATTCATCAAATAGATTTCCGAATCGGAACCGGCTTTGTCAAAGGCCTGCTGTTGGAGGCGGGATCTTGCCTTCTGCAGCTCGGTTTTACAGGTAAAGGATTTTATCTGATCCTCTATATGGTTCAGACATTTCATAAAATCCGAGGACAGCGTACTATTCATTTTATTTGAGGTATCCAGAGAATCAGCATCTGTCAGGCAGGAAAAACAGTATCGCACAAAAAATGCAAACTTTTCCACAATATCTTCTTTTGTGGTACAGTCCTTTTCAAAAAAATCCATAAATTGGGTTTCGTCTAAGAACGGAACCTCTATTTCTTGTTTGAATTGTGAAAAATCAGCGGTCTTGCGTTTCAGCCTGCCCTGCAGCGTCGGCATGTCCGGCGTATCTGCCCTGGTTCCGCAATCCGGAATTCCTGTATGATGTCCTGCAATACAGAGCGCAGTGAGCAGTCTGAGCATAGCATTTTTAAAAAGTATTTGACAATATTGCGCCCCGCAGACAGAATGCTCAACCCGGATGTTTTGCCCTCTGATTCGTTTCTGAAAATCCTGTAAATATTTTCCTACATCGTGCAGCAAACCGATTATATAGCAGATATCTTTTAGCGGGGCAACAGCAAAATCACGACTATTGGCCGCTGTCTGCATACTGTGTGACTGTAATGTCTGTTCCTTGTCATCTGTTTTATGCGCCAAGTAGATCATTTTATTTTTTCCGATCATAGTATTTTAAAGTAAAATAAATAATAAAACGGTGCAGCAGGACAAAATCTTTTCTCTTTATATATCCACAACAACTATATTTTTATATACTTTAATTATTAAGAATATTAACACAATAGATTTTAGATGTCAATATTTTCCGTAAATTTTATGCCATCCTGATCTATTTCTTCTGCCACCTGAAGCAGATATTCCATGTGTTATGTACGGGAACACTGATATTTGCGGCTGTTCCATGTGCTGTCTCCTTCTTAGTAGGTTTTCGCATTTTCTCTGATCTGCTGATGTGTCAGCAATGTAAAATGCAGATCTTTGTTATGCATATATTTTGTTCGGAGCACATGACAGGCGCTTTCCGGGATATTGTCAAATCGTGCGTCAATCTCTTCTGACGCGGCTGAAAATTAGTAGTTGCAATTTATTTTTTTTCATGTATAATAATTCGGCAAGGAGGCATAGCTCAGCTGGTAGAGCACTTGCTCCACACGCAAGGGGTCACAGGTTCGAGTCCTGTTGTCTCCACCAAAACCGTCTGAAGGAGACGGTTTTTTTTATTTCCTTTTCAGGATCCGTTTCGCGCTGAACACGGTGAATCGATCATACCCAAAAGTCAGTCCTTCAGAATATTTGTCTTGACAGACTTTGTAAGTCGGCATAAAATTTTTTTAAAAGATTGATTGGGAGGTAAGATTCTGCTGATGCTTTCCGCCGCAGCGTTAAAAATCATTGCATGTACCGCTATGCTGCTGGACCATTTAGGGTATGCCCTCGGCATTACGGTGCCGTACCGGATCATCGGAAGACTGGCCTTTCCGATCTATTGTTTTCTGATTGCAGAGGGATTCCAGCATACAAGGAGTGTTTTTCGTTATTTAGCACGGCTGCTCCTGTTTGCCGCTGTATCGGAAATACCGTTCAATTTGTTTGTCCGCGGCAGCTTTTTTTATACGGGGGCACAAAATGTTTTTTTTACTCTGTTTCTATCGTTGTTAAATCTGGCGGTTATTGAGCGGCTGCGAAAATTCGGCGGCAGGGGAAAAAATACTTTTCCGCGGATCCTGTCCGTTACGGGCTGCGTTTTATCCTGCTTGATATGCTGCCTGCTTGCGGAATGGATCCGCTGTGATTACGGATGGGTCGGCGTGCTGATGGTTTCGGCATTTTACCTTCTGCGCAGAAACAAAGGAATGCTTGCGGCAGCTGTCTGTATCCTTTCCTGCAGCAGTTTGCTGGAGGATTGGTTTTTGAATACTGTTTCCGGCACCTGGAGTCTGCTGCAATTATTCCGAATTGCTGCTTTGCTGCCGATTTTTCTGTATAGCGGCAAAAAAGGACTGTCCGGCCGGAGTCCTTTTCTGCAAAAAGCTGTTCAATATGGCTTTTATATTTTTTATCCGCTTCACCTGCTGCTGATCAGCGGACTTGTCTGAATCTATTTTTTTCTATCGTCTGGCCATGGCGCGAACCTGATCAATCCCTTTGCGTACAGCGGGAATCAGAAGGATGATAACGGTAATAATCACTTCCGGTAAAATATATGTAGCATTATAGGAAAAGGTATACAGGATCGGATTTCCTTCCGCATATTCGCCGAAAAACACATAACCGGATATGACATGGCAAAGATAACGGCCTGCGGCGCCTGCAATATATCCGGTCAGCAGACCGTATTTTCTTTTGCAGAAAAAGCCGCTGATTCCCAGTGCGCCGAATGCCAGCGGATAATCGAGAAACACCTGAACCCAATGATAAATCTGCGGCTCAACGATTAACTGCAGAAGCCCATATGCCGCACCGGCAATGATGCCGATCCGCGGCCCGTAAAAATAACCGATGAGTACGATAAAAAACATACTGCACAGCGTCATGGACCCGCCCATGGGCAGATCGACAAATTTGATAAAAGACGTAACCAATGCAAGCGCCATTGCAACTGCCGAAAAGACAAGCTGTTTTGTGGACATTGCACGTTTGCCTCTCTGAGACAAACCGACAATTGCCAGCAATATCAGAATGATCACTGCCAGCGCAATATAGCCCCCTATTTTTAGTTCATAGCCATCTGCAGCATTGCCGGAAATAAAGATATTCATAAAATCTTTCATAAAAAAGCCTCCAAGCTTACGATTTAATCCGCGCCTCGGAGGGAAATGCTGTACAGGATTTATCAAGGACCGGTCTTGATAAAAATCGTGCATATGCGTATCATAATACGATGATACCGCTTCCCTACGGTAGGATTACCTACACAGGTTCGTGGGGTTCGGGACTTTCCCGGTCCCGCTCTCAGCCAAAGCACCCCCAGCGGACGGCATTATTATATGCATTCATTCTGCCCTTGTCAACACACAGAAAACGGTCTGTTTATGTCGGCGCATCACAGGACAGCATGACCAGAAGCAGACCCTTTCTGCATCCTAAATATGCAGCATCCTCAAGAAATTCATTGCTGATTCCCAAGGGAAAATGATTGGTTAGCGTATAATTCGAAAGCGGATATTTTACACCGGAGATGGTCACACCTTCACATACCTCAGAATAGGAAAACAGAGAGAGCTTAAACCCTTCTTTTTTGGGAAGTGTAAGAAATGTATCCTCAATCAGAAAAACCTGATTATATTTATCCGCAATCATCACCTGTACGGCGCCGTGCCGCTTTGCATACAGAAGAAGCTGCAGATTTGCAATTGTATGATCCAGGCGGCCCGAAAGGCCTCCGGAAATAAAAATGTCGGTGTACCCCTCGGATAAAGCGTGCTGCAGGCAGATCATGGTGTCTGTTTCGTTTTTTTCCGCAGGCACCTGCAGTACACGGCAGACTGCAGCAGAAGGATTTTCCCGCAGCCGCGGGTATGAATCATAATCACCGATCACAAGGTCCGGCTTGATCCCCTCACGTACTGCAGTCAAATACCCGCTGTCGGCACAGACAATATAATCATCGGACGTCAATAAAACAGATTCTGAAACAGGATACTGATGATACCCTGTGATAATGACACAGCGCTTTTTCATCACATTTTTTCTACCGCTTCCACGCCGATTAGATATAATGCGGATTTCATACAAATACAAGCGGCTTCCGTCAGCTGAAGTCTGGCGGCGCGCACAGCAGGCGCGGCTTTCATAATGCCGCAGCAATTATAGAATTTGTTGAATTGCTGCGCCAGATCCGTAACATATCGCGTGACGACAGAGGGTTCGTATTTAGAAGCAGCATCCCGTACAGCATCCGTATAGCCATTCAGCAGTTTTATCAGATGATACGCTTCATTCTCTGTTAATTGATTTAGATCGGCCTCCGACCAATCGACCTGCTCCTGCGCCGCCTTACGCAGCACACTGCGGCCGCGGGCATATGCATACTGCACATAAGGACCGGATTCGCCTTCAAAATCCAGCATATCCTCCCATGTAAAAATAATATCCCGCTCACGGCTGGGTTTCAAAAAAGCATATAATACGGCGCCTACTCCGATTTTTTCCGAAACAAGATCAATATCGTCTACGCGTTTGCTGGTTTCGCTCTGTGTGATAATTTCTTTTGTCTTTGATACAGCCTCCTTCAATACATCCTCGAGCAATACCACATCCCCGGAGCGGGTGGAAATATTCCGGTCCGGAAATTTCACATATCCAAATCCCACATGAACGCACTGCCGATACCAATCAAATCCCATTTTTTCAAGTACTGCAAAAACCTGCTTAAAATGCAATGTCTGCGGGGTGCCCACAACATATATGCTTTTATAGAAATCATAATGGCGCTTGCGGTAAACCGCGGCAGCCAGATCCCGAGTGGCATAAATCGTCGTACCATCGGATTTCAAAATAATACACGGCGGCATGTTCTGCTCCTCCGCAAAGCGGATTACCTGCGCGCCGTCACTTTCTTCAAGCAAATTCTTCTCCCGCAGTATGTCCACGATTTCCGGCATCTTGTCGGAATAAAAGCTTTCACCGGCATAGGAATCAAAAGTGATGCCAAGTAGCTGATACATACGGTTGAATTCCTTTAAGCTTTCCTCAACAAAAAATTTCCACAGGGCAGTAACCGCCGGCTCACCATCCTCCAATTGCTTAAAATAACTTCTGGCCTCTTCTTCGAGCTGTGGATCGGATTCTGCTTCTTTATGAAAACGGACATAAATTTTCATAAGCTCATGGATGGGGTTTTCCCGGATAACCATTTCGTCTCCCCAGTGCTTATATGCACAGATTAACTTTCCAAACTGTGTTCCCCAATCGCCGAGATGGTTGATCTTCACGGTATGATAGCCGAGCTGACGATAAATTCGTTCGATGGAGCTGCCAACGGCAG
>ERZ779746.980-NODE-980-length-12305-cov-1.841878_pt1 | contig 12305 bp, 9 predicted proteins | sample MGYA00511888_ERZ779746 | MGnify/ENA primary metagenome ERZ779746 (study PRJEB29588, sample SAMEA1964695) | human gut metagenome | biome: human gut; feature: human-associated habitat; material: faeces | place: Denmark | collected 2008/2010 ... | reverse complement strand
GGCTGTACCCGCCAATTTCTTCTCTTTCATGAATATTCCCATAGAACAAGGAAGACTTCCTCAAACGGAAAAAGATATTGTGGTAGACAATGTCTGGCAGGAGATGCAGAAGAAAGATGTAATCGGTATGAACTTGTATAGCGGTAATACTGACTACACAATCTGTGGAATATCCGCACCTTTTCAGGCCAATGTATATAACCGAAGTAGTGGATATGCTTTCCTGCCTTATGATCCTTCAGTCTACATAGGTCATTGTTACATAAAGAGTCATCCGGGCCAGCAAAAAGAAGTAGCCCGATGGATTGAGAAAGTCTACCGCGAGATGCTTCCTGAAAATATAACTTATCAGGCTAAAACATTCCTGGATGATATCCATGTTTTGCAGGCTCTTGAGTATAATCTGAAGGACATCATTTTGTTCTTTGCTGTTATCAGCATTATTATCACACTATTAGGTGTATACTCCAGTATCACGCTCGATACAGAACGACGCCAGAAAGAAGTTGCTATCCGTAAAGTAAATGGGGCAGATGTTCCGCAGATTATCCTGCTGTTTGCCCGTCTTTATATTATCTTGTTATTGTGTAGTGCCATCGTTGCATTCCCGCTTGTATATGTTGTATTGATGTTATGGAAACAAATGTATACGGTATTCTTTGACTGCGGTCTGCTTTTCTGGCTCTGTATATTCTTGATTGTTACTCTTATTACAGGCTTTACAATACTTTTCCGTATCTTACGGATAGCAAAAACTAATCCAGCGGAAGTAATTAAAAACGAATAACCAATAAGTTGAATAAACAACCCATGATAATCCATTATCTGAAAATATCACTCAGAAACCTGTGGAAGTATAAAACTCACAGTTTGATTTCAGCTCTCTGCCTGGCAGTGGGCATTGTGTGCTACATTCTGGTATCCATGTATAGCCAAAAGATGGAGGTAGATTTACCGGACATGGAACGGCGTATCAGATTGGAATACTCTCAGGATAGAAACTCATTCTTCAGCATGCAGGATGCCCAACTGCTGGAAGACAAACTCAGTCATGAACTGGGAAAGTTAAGTTTCAGTCAGTTTTTCCATAAATCAATAGAAGCGGAAATCATTAATAATGAACAGCACAACTTTCCATTTATCATAAACTTCATGGGTGTCAATGATTACTACTTCTCCTATTACAACCGAAAATTGCTATATGGCAGTCGGCTGATTCAGGCACCTGATGAGGTGATACTATCACAGAATTTTGTCCGCAAGGCATATGGTGACAAGAATCCCATCGGTACAATCATCTTCACCGAATCGAGTCTGCAACCGGATAGTGCCATGCAGAGTTTCAGAGTGGTAAATGTAGTAGAAAACGATCTGCTGGAATTTCAGACAGACTGTTACTTCTCTTACGAAGTGATGCCCGACCAGCCGATAGCTATAAACGGTTACCTGCCTCCCCAAATGAATCTGGAAGCACTGAACCAACTTCTGCGATCAGTGCCGTGGGAACGGAATGGAGAAACCATATATCCCGAAGCCCGATTGCTGTCACAGAAAGATGCGGTAAGCATGAAGAGTCTGTTGATCAATATGTTGATCATGTTCATTGCTTCACTAATCTTGATTTCGGGACTTATCAACTTCCTGAAATTTATCATTCAGATGTTCTATAACCGGCAGCGTGAGATAGCTTTGCGTAAGTGTATGGGAGCAAGCGTGAAAGGACTGTATCTGCTACTCTTCTTTGAAGTATTCTGGATGATGTCGTTCGCTTTTCTCATATCTCTTGTGTTGATGGAGTTGTCAATGAGTGCCATGCAAATCTATATACCTAATTGGGGGATACCTGATGCCATACTGTTTGCTATTTATCTGTTGCAGTTTAAGATATATATCGTACTCTTGGCGATATGTATGCTGATCATCTGGTTTCCTATCCGACGTTTGCGGATGACAAGCATTATCAGTCAGGTGAACCGTAATCGCAACAAGCATATATTCCGTTCGGTCATGATGTGGTTGCAGCTGAGTATTTCCATCTTCTTTATTGGAGGAACATTCGTAATCAATTTGGGCTGGTACGAAGCATTCGGCAGAACATATAGCGCACTTACCTCGCAAGAGGAAAAAGAAATTATTATTGTCAAGATAAATACGCAGCGTATGCGCCAGCATCTGAATTCCATTTTGGCTGATATCCGCGCACTGCCCGAGGTTACGGATGAACTGAAGATGGAAGATAATACTATGATGTCCCATTATATGCAAACATATACAAAGGCGGACCGTTCGGAAGCGTATGTTTCAGTAATAAAGGGAGATCCCCATTATTTTAAGTTCCTGAATATTCCTATGTCGGGTAAGGTGGTGGATGCAGACGCAAGCGGAACCATCTATGTGAGCGAGGACTTCAGACGGCAATTGGATAAGGATAGCATACAGGACATGGTGGAATTCTATGGCCAGAGTTATCGCATTATCGGCACGTTTAAGGCGTTGCACAAAGAGAGCAGCAACGGCCATACAATAGGTTCGGTGTTTTATCCCGGCAATCAGCTCAATGCGATATGCTTTAAAATGGCTCCCGGAACAGATATCAAATTAGCAATTCGGCGCATCAACGAGATTTGCCGGCATTATGTTCCTGTCACATTGCCGGTTGAGATTAAAAAACTTCCCGATGACAAACAAGATTTCATGAGAAGTATCCAAATGATGCAAGGCGCGATGATGATATTGGCGATAGTAAGTATACTGCTGGTGGTGCTGAGCATCTATTCGGCCATCTCGATGGATACCATAAGCCGGCAAAAGGAGATGGCTATCCGCAAGATTAACGGAGCCACTCCGACAACTATTGCCACCGTATTCGGAAAAGCCTATCTGACGATTTTCTTACTGGCATTTGCGGTCGCGTATCCTTTATTAAGACTGGCGATGATGGCTATTATTGATAACATAAAAGTCGTGTCAGAGTGGTGGTGGGGCGTTGTGCTCTTCTTCAGCGTAGCCTTCATGATATTCCTCACCACCGCATATAAAATTTACCGGATCATGCATATCAATCCGGCCGAGATAATAAAAAATGAATAAACAATATTACTAATTAAAATTATCACTATTATGATTAAAACAGTAAACCTGCAGAAAATCTTCAAGACAGAAGAAGTGCAAACATGGGCTTTGAACAATGTGAACATCGAAGTGAAAGAAGGCGAGTTCGTCGCAGTCATGGGACCTTCCGGTTGCGGTAAATCTACATTGCTGAATATCCTCGGCTTGCTCGATAATCCTTCCGGTGGAGAATACTACCTCAATGGAAAGGAAGTATCCAAATACACCGAAGCACAACGCACCAGCCTGCGTAAAGGTGTCATTGGTTTCGTATTCCAAAGCTTCAACCTGATTGACGAACTGAACGTATACGAAAACATCGAACTGCCGTTGCTCTACATGGGCATTCCTTCCGCCGAACGCAAACGTCGCGTGGAAACAGCTATGGAACGCATGGCCATTACACATCGTAGCAAACACTTCCCGCAACAGCTTTCCGGAGGGCAGCAACAACGTGTTGCCATCGCCCGTGCAGTAGTTGCCAATCCTAAACTGATCCTTGCCGATGAGCCTACCGGTAATCTGGACTCCAAGAACGGTAAGGAAGTGATGGAACTGCTGAATGAACTGAACAAAGAAGGAACCACCATCGTCATGGTAACCCACTCACAGCACGATGCCGGTTTTGCAGGACGTATCATTAATCTGTTCGACGGACAGGTGGTGACAGAGGTGAGTCTGTAAACGTTTCTTTACTCTGTCAATTCCTGTCATCCTGGGCAAGATCGAAGAATCTCATCTCTACAACCTTGTGTCAAGAGAAGATATCTTTCGACAAGCCCAGGGTAACAGATTGACCTACTTTTCAAATAATATATCAAGATATTAAACATGTACATTCTAAAGTTTGTCCTGCGTAGCTGGTGGCGAAATAAATTGTTCGTCACTATTTCTCTTGTCAGTCTGGTTATCGGTATCGCCTGCACCAACCTACTGACAGCCTTCGTCCTATACGAATACAACATCGAGTATAACAACCCCAACCGTGACCGTATCCTCCGGCTGACACAAACACTACCTTTCGCACAACAAGAAATGCAGGGAACATTTGTATATCACGAATCTGTCCCCGAAATCATCTCACAATTCCCTGAGATAGAAGCTTCACTACGCACACAAGCCATCACTCACACAAAAATCCGTGTGGGCGACCAAGAATATTCCGAACTGAACCAGCTATCGGCAGACAGTACATTGCCCAAGTTTATCCCCATCGAAACCCTTGCAGGAAAAATAGAAGAAGTATTGACTCACCCGGGAACTATCGCCATCAGCCAAGCTCTGGCCGAACGTTGTTTCGGTACCACCGACTTGCCTCGGCAAGCTGCTGGATATCCCTCAATCCGGCGAAAGTACCTATCGTATCGCCGCCGTCTTCCGCCTGCCACCGCAAAGCATGTTGCAGGCAGACTTGCTCACGCATCTAAAAAGTCCCGAAGGAACCACCTGTTCGATACTTCTCAAAGAAGGAACAGACCTCAACGCCTTTCGCCAACGCTTCGAGACAACCGAGCTTCCTACTTTATTAGGCAAAGGGTATTACCGTACCCAGACTTTACAGGAATCCTATTTTACCACTACCACACAAGATAGCAACCAGTGTATCGAGCATCGGCAAAAGGCCCTGTTAAGCGTAGGACTGCTATCTGCTTTATTAATCTTGTTCATCGGTTGCTTCAACTATATCAATCTCAGTTTTTCACGCTTATTGAAGCAAATACGCACCTTGCACATTGAAAACCTTTTAGGTGCAAGCCACCGTCAAATCCGTTGGCAACTCTTTGCCGATACTTTCCTGATGGTGATTACAGCGTTCTTGTTATCCATTCTGTTGATGAGCGACCTGTTAGCAGTATTCAATGCAACAATATCCGCACATCTGTCGTTCTCCTATCTTTTCTCCGTTCAGGTATTCCCTGTTATCCTGCTGTTTGTCATCATTCTATCCGTTGTTCCGGCAGAATACATGAGCCGGAAGATACAGACCTTGTCCGAAAGCCGTTACCGCAGCTTCTTTACAGGTCGTAAGAAACAGCGCATTGTAGCAGCACTGGTCACCTTACAATTCATGATTTCTATCGGACTGCTAAGTGCTTTTATGATAATCCGTAGCCAAATGGACCTGATAGAGCAGGAGGGAAGCCGCTACAAAGGAATCGTTGAGTTTGGAATCGGCGACTCCCGGCAATCCCCTTTATCTACTTGGATAGAAGACGTTAAATCCATCCCCGGAGTGAAGTCTGTTGTATCTTCTCAATCAGGCCTTTATACCATGAGTATGGCCGTTCCCCGCCAAAATGGTGAGAAGAATGACCTTCTGATGCTTGAACTTTATGAAAACTGTCCGGACTTCCTGGATATATACGATTTCGACTTGCTGGATGCCAAACAAACATTCCATTTATTACTCCGTACCTCTGTGCCGGTCATCATCAACGAGTCCTTCATTCGCTATCTTGTGCCCGAAGGAGAAGACCCGGTGGGACAACCGATCTCTAAATACGTGCCCGAAAAGAGTGAGAAAGGTACTATTATCGGCATCATGAAAGATTTCAAGAAATATTCGCTCACAAACAATGTGTTTCCACTGAGAATGATTCTGCACGAAATGCCCCAAGATAACTATACCACATTGACCTTACAGTTTGACGAACAAGATCGCACAGCAGTTATCAATCATCTTCGCGGATTATGGGAAAAGAAATACCCCGGTACTCCATTCAATTATGAAGACCCTTATCAGGTACTGATCTCCAATAATCAGGAAGTCACCGACTTTTCCCGCATCCTGCTGATGTATGCATCAATCAGTTTGTTCCTCACACTGTTCGGATTGTTCGGCATCACCCATTATGCTATCCAACAACGTATACGCGAAATAGGAATTCGGAAGATTCACGGTGCATCATTCGGGCAAATATTATGGCTTGTCAATCGCCCGTTCCTGTACTACATAGGTATAGCCTTTATACTCATTGTACCCCTGGTCTGCTATCTGATGAATTATTGGCTGCAACAATTTGCTTACCATGTACACATTGGTATCCTTCATTTCCTGCTTCCTTTGTTCTTCACTGTCTGCATCACCCTGCTCACAGTATGCCTGAACAGTTATCGGGCAGCAAGAAATAATCCGGTAGATAGTATCAAATACGAATAACCGTATCCCGGTTAATCTCCAGAACCAGAGACTGAAAATCAATCATCGCATTAAATAAAGCGATATGTGAATAGGAGGAAATCTCATCTGACGGAATATCACATTCCGTCAGTACCCCCTGTTCCAACAGCAATGCACGTTTTGTGCCTTTCAATAAGGGAGTCCTCGGTGTATACCAGACTCCCTCTTTTTCTAACGCCACATTAGCAATGGAAGTATCCGTCAAAAGATTGTTTCTGACAATCAATACATCATCCTGATTGCCGCGCAGGGCATACAATGCTTCCAGTTCCTTCCGTTCCGTACTTTTGTAGCGATAATCAATCGTATCCGAACCGACTAACCGGAGCGAACGTACAGTCCTCATTGTATAAGCGGAAAATGCCACTTCACATACTTCTCTGCCATAAACTACCCGGCATTTATAAAAACCGCTTTCAGGACAATCTCCTGTATAATCCAGAATATCCAGTTGATCCGCCATTCCGAAAACCGCCTGTCTCGTCTCATTCATCCTACGGTTGTGATGGGCAAGGTTCTGCAACTTACCGTCACGTACTTGTATCGTTTCAATAAATCGGCACATATATTTTCTGTTTCATTTCTTCATATTCACTGCGGGCGTCACTCTTGAAAGTAATGCCACCACCGCTTTTAAAATACATTCCGTCCGCCTCTTGCTCCACAAAACGTATCATCACGGCACTATCCATATTGTTTCCATCGAAATATCCGATTATTCCCGTATAAAATCCCCGTTCATATCCTTCAGCTTCACGAATAATCTGCATCGTCTTCTTTTTGGGTGCACCGGTAATAGAACCGGCAGGCAACATACTGAAAAGAATATCACCTAACTGCCGTTTGTAATCTTCTGGAAGTTCACCGCATATCTCCGAACTGGTCTGCAATATCGGTCCCCGATTTGTCTGCAACACATCTATATAGCGATAACGCTCCACCCGGACATGAGATGCTACAATACTCAGATCATTCCTGATCAGATCCACAATCGTAGCATGTTCCGCCGCTTCTTTCCCGTCGTTCATCAAGGTTTGTACAGCATCGGGCAGGGTAGCGTCTATCGTACCTTTCATGGGATAAGAGCTGATAATCCCTTTCTTTATCCGAACAAAAATCTCCGGAGAGAAAACTACAAAACGATTCTTTACCCATACTTTATATAAAGCACGGGAGTTACAATATATATCCTTTAAAGTCAGATTGGTTTGTACCGGAGTCCGGCAAGTTAAATTCGTAAGAAAGCTGTTTCCGGCAAGAATATTCTTTTTCACATGTTCGAAAGCACGACTGTATTCCTGAAAAGAAACAGGCTGTGAGATCCATTCTATCTGTTCCGGCAAACTCTCCGGAAGCAATTCATCCGTTAAACCGGCAACTGCTTCATTCGTAAATCCATTCAGGTTATATATCAACTCCTCCGGTGAGACCTTTGCCGTCTCTTCCACATAAACCTGTTCCTGCGAATAATCAATCAGAAAGACAAACGACTTTGAACAGCCTGCCAGCATATTCATGCGTACGATTGCTTCCTGCCTACTATATAGTTTCATACATCTATTTTCGTTTAGCAGGAAGCAAAGGTAATAAAAAAACTATTTCCGTGCCGCCACTGCCAGCAATACTCCCAGCACAATGCCCAGCAATGCCGCAAACAATACGCGCATATCCGGCGGAAGCATGAAAGTAATGGTGTGTGCAGGATACCAGAAGAACGGGATTGTCTTCTTAAAAACGAAGTTCCATTGAACGTTCCAGTTCAGTCCGGTGATGATTTTCGTCATTGGAATAGGAGTGATAAGACTCTTAATAGAACCGCCGCACATCAGGATATGCGTATCTGTTATTTTATGGAAAGTCATGAATACCGGAGCAAAGATTGTGTTCATCGTTACCGATATGGCCAGCGCCACCAGCACCTTATCGAGAGACATCGCTTCACTTGTAAACGTTGCGGCATTTGCCATTCCCATATACTCCATGAACTGCGGCACACCTTTTGAAAAGATAATCATAGCGGCATTGATACCCATACCGAGTATGCCCCATACCACCATGCGCGGAATAATACCAAAACCCTTCCGGTTGTACACTCCCGCACTGATTCGTAATCCCAGCACTTCGCCCAACGAAGACAGAATGGCAAACTTCAGAAAGCTCATCACCATACCATGTGCAGCATTGAACGACTTATACCAGTCATAAACCGCGTCACTCAAAAAGAAGGGTAGAAAGACTACCACCACCAGAATAATAAACAGGAAATCTTGCTTTTTCATTGAAAAGACGTGTTTTTCATTAATAATGCGGCAAACATACTAAAAAACTTTCAATATCAAAGCAAGATGATAAGAAAAACTGTAAATCTATAACAAAAGACATACCGTCATTCTATTCTTATTAGCAGAATCACAGTTTCAGCATCTTCTTCTCCCTTTCCAGATCGTCACCATTCAGGTGAGGGGAGGGCACCGTACACGTTTTTATATAATCCCCGCCCCGGCATGTATATTCAAAATAGACCTTTTGCTCCGGTGTCAGTTCTTCCTCGGTCAGCAGTCCGCCTTTCAGTTCTATAAAATCATCCATGCTGGTGCTATCGGAATATTTCACGAAAACAATCCGCCGGGCTATCGGATTCCGGTTATAGTCCAGACTCAGGTAAAGCCCTTTCAGCATAGACGGATAGTCGTACATGGGCAGTTGCAGATAGATGGTGAATAATGCAAGCTGCGGAGCCTCCCTTTCGTTGAAGATGATATATGCATTCTGATGATTATTTAATAACCCGATCCCCCGATGCGTTGTATTGTAAGCGCTCATATGAGTCACCTGTACATAGTCATTGTTTTCGGAGGCACTAATCAGATACGGTTCCATCTTCAGGCAATCACTCGAAGACGAAAGACTATAACTTATATATATACCACTATAATTATACACTTCCTGTGCCGAATGATTCATCTCTTCGGTCAACATTCTGACGAATGGAATTTCCTTCTGGTTACCGGTTGTCACGGGTTCCAGTTCCAGCAACTGCTCTTTCATTTCAGTAAGGTTGCCGAGCAAACGTTTCTTCGAAACATTATTCACCTGAGACAGGGCATAGTCCAATGCTTCTTCTTCCGTCATTCCTTTCTTTACCGATCTTGCAAAGGTGGGCAGCACACTTGAATAGAGAGAAGACAGCACACTGGCGGGCATATTCGTTTTGTCAGCTATATCTTTCATTTTCACCCCTTTATTACGCAGATCTTCTATCCGCTTATATATCTCTAATAGTTCCTCCATATTTTGTAAGTGTTTTTGGTTTTTAATTTGCAAAGAACAGCCTCTTGTGTTATATTCCGATTGCATAAATGTTACATTAATGTTACTTTATTTTCTATCCGATAATTAAATGTATTAATAATAAATATTCATTTTTTCTGTAACATCATCCTTCTACTTTTGCCCTCGAAATCAAAAGAGAATAAAATGAAAACAATTACCGACATTAAAACGGAACTACTTTCAAACAAGAAAATATCCGATCTTGTATTCATACTTTGGGCAGGAGGTGCAGCGCTTCTTTCGTACTCCTTAGTATATGCGCTTCGCAAACCTTTCACCGCTGCCTCCTTCGATGGACTGGATGCCTTCGGATTGGATTATAAAGTATTGGTTACCATCGTCCAGATTCTGGGCTACCTCATCGCTAAGTTTGTCGGTATCAAGTTGATTTCCGAATTAAAGAAGGAGCACCGCATGAAGTTCATTCTGGCTTCTATTCTGGTAGCGGAACTCTCCTTGGTTCTCTTCGGACTCTTGCCCGCTCCTTATAATATCTTCGCCATGTTCTTCAACGGTTTGTCACTGGGTTGCATGTGGGGCGTGATATTCAGCTTCATCGAAGGCAGACGCACCACCGATATTCTTGCCAGCCTTTTGGGTATCAGTATTGTCATCAGCTCCGGCGTGGCAAAATCTATCGGACTGTTCGTTATGAACACCCTGCATGTAGGAGAGTTCTGGATGCCCGCTCTCATCGGTGCCTTTGCCCTGCCATTGCTTGCCTTGCTGGGTTACACCCTGAATCGCCTGCCGCAACCCACCCAACAGGACATTGCCGAAAAGAGCCAGCGTGTCACTCTCAACGGAAAACAACGCAAAGAACTGTTCCGCAACTTCATGCCTGTATTGATCCTCCTGTTCGTAGCCAACCTTCTGTTGGTTATCCTCCGGGATATTAAAGAAGATTTCCTGGTGAAGATTATCGACATGAGCGGACATTCTTCCTGGCTGTTTGCACAGATCGACAGTGTTGTTACTCTTATCATCCTGGCACTTTTCGGAATGATGGTCTTTGTAAAGAGTAATATCAAAGTATTGGTCATCCTCTTGAGTATGGTGGTTGCCGGAACGGCTACCATGAGTTTCGTATCACTCAATTACGATACGCTTCAACTCAGCACCGTGACCTGGTTGTTCATCCAGAGTCTGAGCCTTTACATTGCCTACCTTTGTTTTCAAAGCATATTTTTCGACCGCTTCATAGCATGCTTCAAGATAAAAGGAAATGTAGGATTCTTTATTGTGACTATTGATTTCATCGGATATACTGGTACTGTACTCGTCCTGATGTTCAAGGAATTCTTTAATACGGATATCAATTGGCTCGATTTTTACAACCAGATGTCCGGTTATGTAGGAATAATCTGTACCGTAGCATTCAGCTGTTCTATTGTCTATCTGGTACAGAGACATAAGAAAGAAGAACTCCTGCGCACGGGACGTGCGGTAGAAGAGAAACCGGAAATGTTACAATCTGCATTTTCTGTGATGCCCAGCTAAAAAAGTAAGAGAAATAAGAACATCTTATCGCAATAAGCAATAATTCAACAGATGAATAATTCAAGTTTTGCAGGTAGCCTAAAAGGCTTACAAAAATAGATAAACCCCAATTTATTATTAAACAACTCATTATAAAATAACAAGTAAACATGAAAAGAATAGAATGTATCATTATGGACTGGGCAGGCTCTGCGGTCGATTACGGATGTTTCGCTCCGGTAGCCGCCTTCTTGAAAGCCTTCAATGAAATAGGCATCAACATCACGATGGAACAAGCCCGCCGCCCTATGGGAATGGCCAAGATAGACCACATCCGCGAACTGTTCAAGATGGACGGAGTAGGCGAGGAGTTTGAGAAACTCTATCACCGTCCCTGGAACGAACAGGACGTAACAGATATGAACGCCAAATTCGAGGAATACCTTTTTGCTTCCCTGGCAAACTACACCGACCCCATTCCCGGAGTCATCGATACCCTGAATGAACTGAGAAAACAAGGCATCAAAATAGGTTCCACCACCGGCTACACCCAAGCCATGATGGACGTAGTGCTTCCCAATGCAGCCCGCAAAGGTTACACCACCGACAAGTGTGTCACTCCCAACGGCCTGCCTGCCGGACGTCCTTTCCCTTATATGATTTACCAAAACATGATCGATCTTGCCATCCCTTCAACAGACTGTGTTCTGAAGTACGGTGACACCATTGCCGACATCAAAGAGGGTATCAATGCCAAAGTCTGGACCGTCGGTGTCATACTCGGCAGCAACGAACTGGGACTAACCCAGGAGGAAGTAGAACAAATGTCTCCCGCAACGCTCACTGCCCGGAAAGCAGAAGTCAGACAGCGCATGCTTCTGGCAGGCGCCCACTATGTGGTGGACAGCATCGAAGAGCTTCCCAAAATCATAGAACTTATCAATCATAAACTGAATACGAATCATTAATCCTTTTAAATATCAAACCAATATGAAACCCTATTTATTATTAACCCCCGGCCCATTAACCACGTCAGAAACCGTAAAAGAAGCCATGATGACCGATTGGTGTACATGGGACGCCGACTATAACGTACACATTGTAGAAGAAATCCGCAAATCCCTCGTTGCCCTTGCCACCACAGCCACCGACGAATACACTTCCGTACTCTTGCAGGGAAGCGGTACTTATTGCGTGGAAG
>ERZ779746.963-NODE-963-length-12505-cov-4.671084_pt1 | contig 12505 bp, 25 predicted proteins | sample MGYA00511888_ERZ779746 | MGnify/ENA primary metagenome ERZ779746 (study PRJEB29588, sample SAMEA1964695) | human gut metagenome | biome: human gut; feature: human-associated habitat; material: faeces | place: Denmark | collected 2008/2010 ... | reverse complement strand
GGTGCTCGTGGTGCCGCCACGAGCAAGGGAAAATCTAGTGAGGGCGAAAATGGAATTGCGTGCAGCCGCTCCTATAATGCGCGTGTAAAAGGAGATATGGGGGCTGTTCTGGTTTGCGCCGAGGAAAATGAATATAACTACGACATTAAAACATGGGCTGCTGGTGTTGTTGATGGCGTAAACATCCTGCCTGATGTCTGGTACAAAGCCGAAAACGGAAGACTGGTGCCTGCCGATGACTGATCTTGATTTTCCCGGCTGCGGCGCAGCGGACGAATACGGCCACCCCATTATGTGCGAGGATTGCATTTGGGGCGAAACGTGCATTGATAGCACGGTAAGGGAGGATAACGATGGAACTGAAGAACTATAGCATTGAAGCCACAGGAAGCCTTTACTGCTCGGAAAACTTTGCAGCCATCTGTGTTGATGGGCAAACCTATGGCATTGAAAAACTAATCTACGAGATGATGAAAAGCCTGAAAAATGAAGAAAATCTCGGCATTGAAACGTGCGGAACACTGAACATCACGTTCACCAGAAAGCTAGAAAAGCTGACTGTGAACGGGACTGTGAAAAAGGAGGAAAAGGCATGAGCGCCCTCAATCTGAAAGGAGAAGCTGTCTGATGTTTAATGAGAAGAAAACGGAGTATTCTACTAAATCTCGGCAGGAGATTCCCGTTATGCAGACCCCCAAATATATTGCAAGCCGTGATAAAGCGTTAAAGGCGATTGCAGACCGCCCATACCTTAAAGAATCTGATTTTTGGATTCTCATGAACGAAACCAAATCCGGGAAGATGGCGTACACAGGCCTGATTATCAACCACAATGCTTGTCTTAAAATCAACGACAATATGCCGGAGAAGGACAAATTCAACCCTGAGTGCGTGTCTGTTGACAAGTCAGGATACGGCAATTCGCTTGTGTACACCTACATAAATAAAGCACAAGGCATTTATGAGGTTGGTGAAGCGTCATCAACGAATTGCAAGAATGCTTATCCTTACGCGATGGCTTATAAGCGGCTGTTTGATCGCACTGTCCTTAAAATTTGCAAGCTGGCATTTGATGGCATTTACTCTGACAGTGAAGCGGATGAATTTAAGGAACGGTACGAAGAAGAGCCACAGCAAGTTACAGCTACACCGGAAGTTACTCTGCAAGCTGTAAAGGACTTGGCTCTGACCGCTCTAAAAGGCTACGCCCAACGCACAGGCAAAGACAACAAGGCCGTCAACGAGGAAGCGCGAACCTTCATCGGCAAAGCCTATAAGGACTTCACCGCCGACGACTGGCGCGGCGTTGCAAAGGAGTTTGAGCGTAGAAAATGAGCCATACAATTAACATCGCGGATGTTACCTTGATGGGTGAGATTTTGATGCTTCGTCTTAAAAGCAAGCCGGACATGGAAGAAGCGCAGAACTTTGTGAACGAAGTCAAAGCCGGCCCCGGCAAGCTGTTTGCAGGTGTTTTTGGCGAGGTAAGGAAAAAGCGCAGCCTGACTTCTAACGCTTATGCGTGGACGCTGATGAACCAGCTTGCAGAAAAGCTGAAAAAGCCTGCTGTTGAGATTTACCGCGACCTTGTGCGGGATGTTGCAGGTGCAAGCGATATTGTCACCATCAAGCAGGAAGCAATAGAAACCTTTAAGCGTGGATGGGAAAGCCAGGGACAGGGCTGGCAGGTTGTCTTGCTGGACACCATGCCTACACCAAATGGCACGTTCTGCACTCTGCAATGCTGGTATGGTTCCAGCGTATACGACAGCAAGCAGATGCACCGCCTGTTGGAACTGATTGTGCAGGAGTGCCAGCAGCAGGGAATCCCCACGATGACACCGGACGAAATTGCAAAGCTGAAAGGACTGACCGGCGAATGAAAAACGAATTTGGCGTTGCGCTTGATTCCAACGGCTATGCACCATCCATCATGCCAAACAAGAAAGACATGTTCGGCCACCCACAGTGTTATTGCTGCCTTAACGGCCACGCTTTGGTGCGGCATGAAGTGCTCTACGGCCAGAACCGGACAAAAAGCAAAGCACTTGGCCTGTGGATTTTGGTTTGCCCGGATTGCCACAGATGGATTCACGGCGAAAAGCAGTGCTGGCCCGAGATGGAAGGGCTGGATGCTGGGATGCGGCTTGAACTCAAGATGACCGCACAGCGCATGGCAATGATTGATTACAGCTGGACAAAGGAAGAGTTTGCCCGGCGGTTTGGAAAGAATTATTTGGAGGATTAAAGACATGTTGAATGTAGTTGCACTTATGGGAAGACTGGTTGCTGACCCTCAGCTGCGCCAGACTACAACAGGTAAAAATGTTGCATCGTTCCGCGTTGCAGTAGACCGGGGACGCAAGGATGCCAACGGCCAGAATCAGGCAGATTTCTTTGACATTGTGGCATGGGACAAGAGCGCAGAATTTGTCTGCCGCTATTTCCAGAAAGGCAGTTTGATCGCCGTTGAGGGCCGTTTGCAGAGCCGGAACTATCAGGACAAGAGCGGAAACAACAGGAACGCCGTAGAGGTGGTTGTAAACAACGTTTCGTTTGCAGGCAATAAAGAACCCGCCCAAAGCCAGAACGTGGCTAATAGGGCCGTTTCTGCGCCTGTGGTGGCAAACAATGAGTACGAGCCGATTGAAGATGACGGCGATCTCCCTTTTAATTTTTGAGCGAAAGGCAGGTGATGAAATTGGGTTTTGTACATGGGACGCAGTGGACGGACGATATGGTATAAGCACAGGAGTTTTGAAAAATGGCAAACGAAGGGTACATCAAGCTGTACCGCCGCATGATGAAATGGGGGTGGTACACAGACACTCCAACAAAATGTGTGTTCCTGCATCTGCTATTTCTGGCCTGCTATGAACCCTGTTATTACAAGGGGGTTCACTTGGAAACCGGACAGGCAGTTGCATCTATCCGCCAAATTTCAACAGATACCGGCATATCTGTTCAATCTGTGCGCACTGCTTTATGTCATCTAAAATCAACACAAGAAATAACACAGTGTGAACACGGAAAATTTAGCGTGTTTACGGTGAATAATTACAGTGATTACCAATGCACTAACACAGAATCTAACAAACAGGTAACACAGAACCAACACAGTGCTAACACAGACCCTTATATAAAGAATAATAAAGAAATTAAGAATACCCCCTATACCCCCCAAGGGGATGACGCGATTTCTCCTCGATTTGACACCTTCTGGTCAGCCTATCCCAAGAAGACAGGCAAGGCAGATGCACGCAAGAAATTTGAGAAGCTTGTTACTGACGAATCTACCTTGTCCGCAATCCTGAAAAGCCTTGAGTATCTCAAGACCACAGAACAGTGGCAGAAAGATAGCGGCAAGTATATCCCATATCCTGCTACCTGGCTGAACCAAAAACGTTGGGAAGACGAAACAGCGCAGCCGCCTGCTGAACTCCGCAAGTCTAAAAACCTGATTCCCATCTATGACCGGGAATACACGCGGGAGGAACTGATTAACGGAGTTGTTCCAAAGCTCATTGGGTGGAAGGAGGCAGGCAAATGAATACAGCTGTTGCGGAAAAAGCCGTTATCGGCATCATGCTGATAGAGCCTGACCGGCAAAGCGAAGCGTTCAAAAGCCTGACAGCGCAGATGTTCAGCATCAAAGACCTGGGTGATATCTTCCTGCTTTGCAAGGAGCTTGATCGCAGAGGGGAACGGGCGGATGCAGTATCGATAATATCACGCTGCAAAGAAAACATCAAGGCGATTGCTTACGAATGCGCCCAGACAGTTCCATCGGTGAGCGGGTTCAACACCTACATCAACTGTGTCCTGGATGGATACCGGAAGCGGCTGATGATTGCCAAGATGGGCGAACTTGTGGCATTGGATGCAGACGCGGATGAAATGTTCGGCGCGGTTGCCGCCATGATGGAAAAGCAGCAGCACATCATGGAGCACCAGCGCCAGCGCAGCGCAAAGGACTTTGCTGATGGCATAGAGGACTTCCTGCAATGGCTGAAAAAACCGAATGACAACATCCAAACGGGTTTTGGAACGCTGGATAAGCTGACCGGCGGACTTGTACGAAGCGGCGTAACAGTGATTGCTGCCCGGCCCGGCAAAGGCAAATCTACACTGGCTCTGCAAATGGCGGCGCAGATATCGCAAACCTGCCTGACGCTGTACCAGTCAATGGAAATGAGCCGGGAACAGCTTTACACAGCAATCTTTTCCCGATGGGAACAGATCGACAGCATCCGCATCACAAATCATGCGCTGACCGAAGAGGAAGAAAGCAAGATTGCAGAGGATGCAGAAATCCTGAAAAGGCGGTACAAGCTGATTCTGGATGATTCCAGCCTGACCAGCCTTGCAGACGTTGAACTGACCATCAAGGAGCGAAAACCGGAAGTGGTTGTCATTGACCATCTGGGACTTGTGGCACCACCAAACGCCAAAGAAAAGCGCAATGACGAATTAGCGGCCCTTACACGGGGATTAAAGCAGCTGGCAATGAAATATCATATCTGCATCATTGAGCTTGTACAGGCCGCGAGAGCCGCCGACACGGGACTTATCAAGATGTCCGACATGTTCGGCTCCGCCACCATTGAACACGATGCAGACATGATTCTTGCCATTAACCCGGAACACTACACCAAATTGCGAGAACAGCGGGAAGAAGACCCGCCAAGCGAAAGCGATACCGTGATTGAGATCGTCAAGAACAGGCACGGCGCTTGCGGACAGCTTGATTTTGCGTGGGTGAAGCCGTTCCATCTATTTTGTGAGGTGACAAACATTGACTAACCGTGAATTGTACATGCAGCTTGCGCAGACTTGCACAGAAAAAACGATTGAACTTGACCGGGAAATGGAAAAATACGGCGAGAAGTTGATGAAGTGCGCTTATGACGCAGCACAATGGAAGCTGAAAGCAGCGGAATTCCGGGCAAAGGCACGGGAGGAAGGCATGTGATCTACAAGTACACCATCCCGCTGCCGCCGGTCACGAAAAAGAACTCACAACGCATTTTGGTGAATCGAAAAACGGGAATGCCGTTCATAGCCCCTAGCAGCGCCTATAAGCGCTACGAAGAGCAAGCTATATTCTTTCTTACCCCAAAGCCGAAAACCCCGCTGGCGGGGCGCTGTCGCGTTGTGACAGTGTTCTACATGAAAACCAGAAGAAAATGTGACGTATCGAACTGCTTGGAAGCTGCCCATGACCTGCTTGTGAAAGGCAGAATCCTTGCGGATGATAATTACACGATCATCGAATCGGTTGACGGAAGCCGGGTGAAGTACGACAAAGACAATCCGCGAACTGAAATAACGATTGAGGAATTGGAGGAATAATAAATGCCGGAAACGAAAAAGAAGGTTGTTCCACTATCTGAAAGAGAAACGATTATTACATACAACGATGCAGAGAAAACCGCCAACGTGTACACGATGAACCGGAAACTATCACGTAAACTTTTGGCTATGGCGCAGGAATACCCAAGTTTGGTGAAATTCGTGCGCAAATACCCGGATAGCGCAGTCAAATACGAGCTGCCCAAGAAAAGTATCACCGTGAGCAAACCGCGCGTAAAACGCGTTATAAACGTGCCTGAAACACCCAACTATGGGGAAAGAGAAATTAGAAAAGCAATCATTTGTGAACTGTATGGAAGCATGGAAAGGTGGAAACATGGAAAGTGAGTGAAATGACATACAAAGTTCTTGTTGCCTGTGAAGAATCCCAGACGGTATGCAAGGCATTCCGTGCCAGAGGATTTGAAGCATACAGCTGCGATATTCAGGAACCGTCCGGCGGACACCCGGAATGGCACATCTTGGGCGATGCCCTGAAAGCTATTGGGGGGGGGCAAGTCGTAACAATGGACGGCAAAACGCACGATATTGGAAAATGGGATTTGCTTATTGCACACCCACCTTGCACATATCTTAGCAATGTTGCAACGCGTAGTTTTTCTTTGCGGTGCACAGCGCCAGAAAAGGTGGTTGCACGGTGGGTTGAGCGGGCAAAAGGCGCGGTATTTTTTATGCGATTTTTCGCAGCAAACGCGGAGCGAATAGCGATCGAAAATCCCATAGGGTTTATGAACACGGCGTATCGAAAACCAGACCAAACGATTCACCCATATATGTTCGCAAAATCTACAGAAGATGCGGAAAATTACGTGACAAAGGCAACATCGCTTTGGCTGGTTAATCTTCCACTACTGCGCGGAACAGGGCTTCCAAAGCCTAACAACGCAGTATTGTTTGGCAAGCTGCCGAGTGGAAAGGCGCGGACGTGGGAAGATACTATCAGCCGTTCGGGAAAAGTCAGAAGCAAAACTTTTCCTGGCATCGCTGAAGCAATGGCCGAACAATGGGGAAATTACATCAGGAACGGAGAATAGAAAATGACCGGAACACTATCCGCCCCATGCGAGCACTGTCCGGAACGCCACGCGCTATGCCATAGCACGTGCGGCAAATATCTTGCGTACCGTGCCAAGATGGATGACATCAGCAAGCAGCGCCTGCAGGCTCAGGCATTGAACGAAGCGGATGTGCTCAGGGGAGACAAAATCCGGCGGGATGTGAGGAATCACGGACTGCCGGGCCACAGGAGGAGATAAACATGAAAGCCAAAATACAGCTCCCGGCCTGTTACAAGAAAGAGGCGGAAGCTTATATTGCAAAGCTTGAGGCTGAATCAATCGCAAGGGTGCATGAGGAAGTGATGAAAGAACGGCAGGATATTGCCTTGAGATCACTGTATTTATGCCTGCTGGCTTGCTATCAGGTGGGACTGAAGCCATCCACGCTGGTTAAAATCCAGAATGCCATGAGCGGCCCTGTCGCGGAAAAGTATTCCAGCTACCGCATTGACCAGCTGGCCGACACATGGGCGCAGGTTACGCTGCAAAACATCGGGGTTGATGTGGATGAAACGGGGGAGCAATTATGAGCTTTGAAACGCCTGAAAATATGGATAAATTTAGTAAGGAGTGAGACTATGGACGCAGTTGAATATGTGAAAACCCAATTCAGATTGTGCAGAAGCAAAGACAGTTGTTCTGAATGCCCATTGCAAGACAAAGAAAATTGCTGCTGTATCATGGATACAATCGAATACGTGGAAAAGGCTGTGCAGATTGTCGAGCAATGGGCAAAAGAGCACCCCGTTAAGACCCGCCAGAGTGAGTTTTTGAAGGTATTCCCAAAAGCAACCATTAGTAATCACGTGCTTTCCTTGTGCCCAAAGTTCTACTGCGTGAATTTTCTCGGAACGGATTTTCAAGAGTGCAAAGGGATTAATTGCGACAAATGCCGCTGCGAATATTGGCTTGCAGAGGTGACGGACAATGACTAACATCACAACCATGTGCCCCGGCGAACACTTCATGTTCAAAAGTTTTGAGTGGGTATGCCTTGACCCACACCACCTTGACGGCGGCGTGCTGGCTATTATGGCAAAGGCGTGGGCAAAAGATGTAAAGTTCTCTCCAAGTGATAAATTTGCCGATGAGAAAGGCAACTGGAATAACTACCGCACCAGCAATGTGCGGGGGATTCTATCTGATATGGCGAACGCTGTTTTCGATAGAAAAATTCTGCTGTCACATACCGTTGACCTTGTTGCAGATAACGGCGACCGCGCCTATGGTGCTGTGGAAGACCTAGTTTTTATCCTGACCTGTGACGAGTACCGCAAGTACCGTGACTACATCCCGCACTACGACAGCTGGATTTGGACTGCCACACCGTGGTATTGCGGTGACAAGGATTCCGACACGGGAGAAGCGGGCATCGGTCGCCTTGTGGACGCGGATGGTACGTTGTGCAACAGCGGTACGTGCGAAAGTTATGCTGTCGCCCCGGCTTGTGTTCTCAATCCTAAATTTCTTAATATGCGCCAAAACATGGCGTATGTAGAGGAGGTATCAGAATGAATACAACAATAGGCTGCCCGATTCCGGGCGCAAGCAAGCCGAAAGAACAGCCCAAAACGATAGTAGAAAGAATCGGTGAGCCTGCATTTCTTGAACAGCTTGCAGAAGAGTGTTCAGAACTTGCGCAAGCAGCGTTGAAAACCGCGCGGAAGTATCGCGGTGAAAACCCAACGCCTAAAACCATTGACGAATGCTATGATGCTTTGCAGGAAGAAATTGCAGACGTGATGCTTTGCGTGAGCGAATATCTTGATTGTAAAGGGCCTGATTATCTTAATTGCGTCATGCGGATGCGACTCAAAAAGCATGAGCGCTGGGAACGGAGATTAAAGGAGGTAGGAAAATGAGCAAAGAACATGTGCGGCTGATTGATGCAAATGCACTTAAAAAGCGTGTTGTAAAGGTAATGTTTCGTGATTGCCCAGAAAGTGGCGAGTTTTACGCAGTTGGAACTGATGACATTGATATTATGCCCACCATCGACCCCGAATCCCTGCGACTTACGGCAAAATGGATTGAAGCACCGGATGAAGGTGCAGACGGAAGCTGGGAAGCTTGCTCTCGCTGTGCATGGGAATCCAGATGGGCAGCATCAAAGTACAAATATTGCCCCCACTGTGGAGCAAGGATGGTGAACGCAGATGAATGACCCGGTAAAAATCATTGATAAAGCATGTATGAGTTACATAATCGACCACCAAAAGGAGAAAAAAGGATTGTATCCATCTTTGGAAAATTGTGAAGGTGGTGCTGTCGTGGCAGCTTGCGAAAATAGCACGGGCTTTGCATATATAGAAGAATTTGACAGCGTGCCGAAGATTTCAGATTTTGGTGATGAAAACGATTTGATTCGGCGCGGTGATGCGTTGAGAGCCATTAGAAAAGCATGTATCAGTGCGCATTTACCGTTCAATTCCGCCACGCCGGAAGGAAAGCGAGTAATGAATGCTCTATATGCGGTATGGAAAGTGAAAAAAATAGAGGAAAAGAAGCATGACAGTATTTGACGCAAACTGCATCTACACAATCAAATGCCTTGCTCTGATCTTCGTTGCAGCACCGGGAGCGATGCTTATCGGCGCATTGCTGATCTACCTGTTTGCACTGTGCTGCAAAAAGATTTCATGGCTTTGGAAGGAGCAAAAATGAACATTTTACTTTCGATTCTTGGCACCGCGATTGTCACAATTTTGATTGCGGGAGCCTATTCCATCGGCGTGTCCGTTGGCAGAGCTGCAGTTACGGAAGATAACCAAGAGCCGGTAATTTACATGGAGCACACGCACGGGGGCGAGTAAATGGTTAAGATTTGCACTGAATGTAAAAAGGAATTTGAGGGAAGCGCAAAAGCCCGACTTTGCCCGGAATGCAAGAAAAAGCATCATGAAGCTGCTGTTGCACTGCAAAACGCAAGACGCAATGAGCAATCGCTTGTCAAATGTGAATGGTGCGGGAGGGTTTTTGCCAGAAAGAAGAACGAAAAGAAGTGTGAATCATGCCGAAGAGAAGGAAGATATGGCAGCCCACAGATGGCGGCACACAGCAAAAGAAAACCGCCCAAAGTGAGCATCAACGGCGTTCTAAAAATTGCCGATAAAGACGGCACGACTTACGGAAAAGCGGTTCTGGCACACAAAATTTAAGGAGGAACATATGAAAAGTATCGGCAACGCGCTTGCACTGACTGCGACTTTGGCATTCATCGCCTATATGGTGCGCATCACAGGAAGCGGTATTTGGGCATGGATGATTTTACCGTGCTTCTCGTTCGCTGCACTTGGGATTGCTGATTAAGGAGGAAACAATGGAAAATAACTGCTGCAAAAGCTGCAATACTGTGTACAAACAGGTTGCTGTTGCGCTGGATGACGGCGCATACATGCCGGAATACGCACATTTTGGCTGGGATGCAGGTGCAGACCTGAAAAGCCCTGTTGATGTGATGATTCCGGCGAACGGGAGCGCTGTAATTGATACCGGCGTGCACATTGACATTCCGCAGGGCTATGCGGGGTTCCTGAAAAGCAAATCCGGCCTGAATGTTAAGCATGATCTGACAAGCGAAGGTGTGATCGATGCAGGATATACCGGGAGCATCTGCGTAAAGCTCTATAATCACGGAAAAACGGATTATAAAGTCCATTCTGGGGATAAAATTTCCCAAATCGTGTTTATCAAGGTGGAACCTTTCGACTTTTACCCGTGCAGCAAGATGCCGGAGCGGGAACGCGGCAACGCAGGATTTGGTAGCACCGGCAAATAAAAAACTTGCATATTAGCGCATAATATGCTATAATATCAATAAGAAATAGCGTGCCAAGTGCTTAATTGCCAAGTGCCAGTTGAACTTGAAAGTTCGGCTGGCACTTTTGCTATATGGAGGGCACATGAAACTATACTGCGCAGACTGCATGGACATCTTGAAGGGGATACCAGAAGGCAGTATAGACATGATTTTATGCGACCTGCCCTATGGTACAACGCGGAATAAATGGGATGTTATCATCCCGCTGGAGCCGCTATGGGCGCAATACAAGCGCATAATCAAAAGCACTGGCGTTATAGCACTGCACAGCGATATGCCATTTACAGCGGCCCTTGTAAGCGCTGGGAAAGACTTGTACCGGTATGAGCTGATATGGGTAAAGGAAAACGGTAGCGACTTTCTGAACGCAAACCGCAAGCCCCTGAAAGTGCATGAAAGCATCCAGATATTCTATAAGCACCAGCCGACCTATAACAAGCAATATGTGGACGGAAAGCCCTATAAGAGGGGGGGGCAAGGGCGAAAGGCTTCCAAAAAACTGGGGAAAGTTTCGTGACGACATCTTGACAGACTGTAGCGACGGCAAGCGGAACCCCACAACAATTCTGAAATTCCCAAGGGAAAAGGGATTGCACCCAACCCAAAAGCCTGTAAAGCTGGAAGAATGGCTGATTAAGACGTACACAAACCCAGGCGAGACGGTATTAGACAACTGCATGGGCAGCGGAACAACCGGAGTAGCCTGTATCAACACAAATAGAGACTTCATCGGGATAGAGAAGAACCCCGACTATTACAAAACGGCCATAAGCCGGATAAAGGAGGCACAGGACAATGGGAAGCAGGGCAACCAAAAGAAACAGCCCGATCATGATTGATAATGACCCTGATAATGTGCCGGAAGGGAATCAAAGGCGCATTGAATTTTTGCTTGTGATATCCCAGCTTCCCAAAATCAGCACAAACGACCTGCCAGCCCTCAGAAAACGCTTTTATGACTATCTTGATTTATGCGTCAAGTATAACATGAAAGTGGGCAACATGGCGGCGTATGCTGCTATGGGAGTGGATAGAGACACTGTAAACGGCTGGGAAAGCGGAAAAAGGCGCAGCTCGCAAAAGGAATACCAGGAATTCGCGCGAGAAATAAAGCGTGTATGCGGCATGTACCGGGAAATGCTGATGCAGGATGGCGCAATCAACCCGGTAACAGGGCTATTCTGGCAGAAAAACTATGACGGACTGCAAGACCAGCAAGAAATCATTACCGCCACAAAAGACCCGTTAGGCGAAAACATGTCCCGCAAGGAAATAGAAGACAGATTCAGTGCCGACTTTGTAGAGATAGACGACTTTAAGGAAGTCAAAGAGCCGGAGCAACTGATAGAACCGGTTCAAACAAAGCCACGCAGGAAAAAGAAACAAGCGAAAGAAACCGAATAAACGAAAATAGAGCATCTAGCAGCATATAAACAAACTGCTGGGTGCTCTTTTATTATGCCTATACTCGCTTTAATACCACAGTAAAACCTAAAAGCAGAGAGAGAATGCCCGATAATGGCAGTAACTAACCCCAAAAAAGCGGAAAACAAAGGCAAAAAGAGGAAACAAAGCCCAAAAAAGGGAGCTAAAGCCCAAAAGATGAAAAAATAAAGCAGGGAATAACGTGAGCGACTTGCCGACATCATCAAAAAAGACCCATCAACACGAATAATTATCCCTACTTCAAAACCATCTCTTGAAACAAATATCCATGCGAAATGGTCAAAAACACGGGGTATATACCTGAATCATGAAACAAAAGTGCATAACTCAAACCCAATTCGACTTTGCCGGAGATTTTTTCGCGCAAAATCATTCGACTTTCAGGCAGGGGATGCCCCTTCGACTTTGGGAGCGTTTCGACTTTGGTTCGACTTTCAAACCCGTTCGACTTTGGCAGCGGGATGCAGACCGGCGCACCCTGTCCGCAGCACCTTCCGGCCCGGCGGATGCTCCCCAGGACGGCCCCAGCTGGGCAAAATGTGCCTTTTGGGTGCATATTTCGCTAAATAACGATTTAGCGAACATCAGATTGACGTTGCAACGTGTATTAAATTCTGGAAGCAGCCAAAAAAGCACAAAAGTACATAAAAAAGCGCCGCCGGGGATGCCGGAAGCGCTGGAATTCATTCGACTTTCAAACCGATTCGACTTTCGTTCGACTTTGCCCGCCGGGCTCCATATGGGGCATGCAAAGCCCCGGCGGGTGATCTGGCGGGGTGTTACTTGCTTGCATCGCGCTCCCGCCGCT
>ERZ779746.962-NODE-962-length-12509-cov-2.263851_pt1 | contig 12509 bp, 9 predicted proteins | sample MGYA00511888_ERZ779746 | MGnify/ENA primary metagenome ERZ779746 (study PRJEB29588, sample SAMEA1964695) | human gut metagenome | biome: human gut; feature: human-associated habitat; material: faeces | place: Denmark | collected 2008/2010 ... | reverse complement strand
TCACGGCTTTTGCGGTTCCACATTTCTCTGCAAGCTGGAGTGCATCTAAAGCAACCACTCTAATATCGGAATGCTGCAGTACAGAAAGAATCTCCTCCGGATACGCCGCCTTACCGGAAATCACAGGCATAGGATTGATTTTCTGTGTGTTCAGAATAACGGTTCCCCGTGGTTTCAGATAGGACAGCCAGCGAATCGCTTCCAATTGCTCAAAAGCCAATATGACATCTGCTTCTCCCAAATCAATAATCGGAGAAGCTACCTGATCTCCTATTTTTACACAGGTAACCACGCTTCCCCCCCGCTGGGACATCCCGTGAACCTCCGAAACCTTTACCTCTTTTCCGTTCATAAGCGCCGCTGCTCCTAAAAAACGAGAAGACAGCAGCGTCCCCTGTCCGCCGACGCCGACAATCAGTATGTTCAAGTCCTTCATGGTGTTCCTCCGATCTGTTCTTCTTCGCCGGGCTTCTGAATCGCGCCGAATGCACACATCTGTTTACAAAGCCCGCAGCCCACGCATAGGGAATGATCAATATGATAGGCCTCCGCCTCTTTATAGATTGCCGGACATCCCAGACGCATGCAGCTGCCGCATTTTTTGCAGCGCGCCGCATCGATTTCCACCGGTGCGCCGTATGAAACGGTTTTCAGCAGCGCACAGGGCCGCTGCGCAATAATCACAGAAGGCTCATGGGCCGCCAGTTCCTCCTTTACCGCCGCCCGGAAGGCCTTCATGTCAAAAGGATCCTCCACGCGCACGCGTTTTACCCCAACTGCCTCCGCAAGCTTGACCAAATCCACCGCAGTTGTTTTCTCGTTGCGGATCGTATATCCGGTGGCAGGATTCTGCTGATGTCCTGTCATGCCCGTAATGGAATTATCTAAAATAATAACAGTGGCATTTCCCTTGTTATAAACGATATCGATCAGCCCCGTAATTCCGGAATGGATAAAGGTAGAATCTCCGATCACTGCCACAGTCTCAGGCAGCGGCTCCAGACATTCCGCAGCAGCTTCCGCTTTTTCCATTCCATGGGCCATTCCTACGGAAGCGCCCATACAGACACAAGCATCGATTGCCTGATAAGGCGCCATAGCACCCAGCGTGTAGCAGCCGATATCACCGGAGACACGCAGCTTTAAGCCGGCCAGCGTATAAAAAACAGCGCGATGCGGACAGCCGGGACACATGACAGGCGGTCTCTGCGGCGCCTCTACAGCACAGGCCGCTTCTGCTCTCGGCAGCGTCTCGCCGTAAAATGCTTCTCTGATCCCGGAAGTGCTCAGTTCCCCCTGATTCGTAAAATATTGCTTGCCGGACACATCGGAAATTCCGAGCTGCCGGATATCGTTCTCAATAAAGGGTTCCAGCTCCTCCACTACAAGCAGCCGTTCCACTGTCTCCGCAAACGCCCGGATCATCTGCTCCGGAAGCGGATATACCATACCTAACTTCAGAATAGAAGCCTTTGGAAATACCTCTTTTACATATTGATAGCAGATCCCCGATGTAATAATGCCGAGACTCGGATCTCCCTGCTCTACCCGGTTCGGCCCTTGACAGGATGTATTTTTTCCGTCAGCATAGGCTTCTATAGCATGCATCCGTTCTGCAAGCGCAACATGGCGTTTTTTTGCCATGCCGGGCATCATCACATACTTCATGATATCCTTCCGGTATTCTTTTTTCGGAACCTTGCGGCGTGTGCCGATCTCCACCGGGCTTCTGGCATGGGCAATCCGCGTAGTAAGGCGGACCAAAACAGGCGTATCAAACGTTTCGCTGATCTCAAAAGCAGTCTTGATGCAATCTGCACATTCTGCGCTGTCTGACGGTTCCAGCATAGGCAGATGCGCGGACAAGGCATAAAATCTGGAATCCTGTTCATTCTGAGAGCTGTGCATACCCGGATCGTCTGCCACCACAATGACCAGGCCACCGTTGACGCCGGTATACGCAGCCGTAAAAAGCGGATCTGCCGCAACATTCAATCCGACATGCTTCATACAGCACATGGCCCGTGCGCCGGCAATGGAGGCACCTACAGCAACCTCCAGCGCGACTTTTTCATTCGGCGCCCATTCACAGTAGATTTCCGGATATTTTGCAATATTTTCCGTAATTTCCGTACTCGGCGTACCCGGATAGGACGATACAACATGCACGCCGGCTTCATAAGCCCCCTGCGCCACCGCTTCATTTCCCAGCAACAGCTTTTTCATAAATCCTGATCATTCCTTTCATACAAACCTGCGTCATCTTAAGTCATGGACGCGTTTTGCCTTTCCTGTAACGTATCGCTCCAGTGATTTCGGTTCGGCCAGTGTGATCGTGGCATCCAATAACAAATTGGAACGGACCTTTTCTCGGATCATCTTGGTCAGTTTTTCCAGCTCTCCATAGCTTTCCAGCAGGGAAGCATCGGACAATTCAACCTTAATCTCCAATTTATCCATATAGCCTTTTTTCGTTACGATAATTTCATAATGCGGCCCGATATGCGGCATTCCGAGTAAAAGGCTCTCAATCTGGCTGGGGAACACATTCACGCCGCGAATAATCAGCATATCGTCCGTGCGGCCTTTTACCTTGCTCATTCTTGCAGAGGTTCTGCCGCAGGCGCAGGGCGACAAATCAATGGAGGTAATATCTTTTGTCCGGTACCGGAGAATCGGAACGCCCTCTTTTGTCAGCGTTGTGAGCACCAGCTCTCCCTGCTCTTCCACAGGCTTCACCTTTAGCGTCTCACTGTCAATGATCTCATAGTAAAAGCTGTCCTCATTGATATGCATGCCGCAGTGTTCCAAGCATTCTCCCGATACACCCGGTCCCTGAACCTCGGTCAGGCCGTAATTTTCCGTACAGACGATGCCCCATTTCCGTTCAATCTGCCTGCGCATTTCATCGGTATGGCCTTCTCCGCCGAACATCCCTACTCTAAGCTTATGTTTGTCCGGTGTCAAGCCCTTTTCTTCTGCCAATTCCGACAAATGCAGAACATATGACGGTGTGCCGACGATTACGGTAACACCGAAATCCTCCAAAAACATCAGCTGCCGCTCAGAATTGCCGGAAGACGCAGGCACCACTGCGACGCCCATATTTTCCAGTCCCTGATACAGACCAAAGCCCCCGGTAAACATCCCGAAACCGAATACGATCTGTGCCACATCCTGAGAGGTGACGCCTGCCTGCGCGGCAATGCGCGAGATATTTTCCTTCCAGATATCCATATCATTTTTTGTATATCCGAATACCACAGGCTTTCCTGTGGTGCCGGAGCTGGCATGCAGGCGGACAATCCGCTCCATCGGCTCTGCAAATAATTGAAACGGATAATTTTCTCTCAGATCCAGCTTTGTCGTATACGGAATTTTTTCAATATCCTTTAAGGTCTGGATATGTTCCGGTTTCAGGCCGATTTCATCGAAGCGCCTGCGATAAAACGGAACCTTCTCATAGGCTCTTTTTACCGTCCATTTCAGCCGTTCCAGCTGGATATCCCGATATTCTTGTCTGCGCAGGCACTCCTTCTCCGGATTCCAAATCATGATCCTTCACTACTCCTTATTTACTGTTTTCCAACGAATATTTTACAGGCGACAGCACCTTTTCCTCATAACACGAAAAGCATGCATCCACATGCTGTTTCGAAAGCTTCGGCGTGATCAGACTCACAATCGGAACCAGCACTAGGGTCACTGCCATCGAAATGGCGCCGGCACTCGTCCCCGGTACAATTTCCAAAAACAGATTCGCAACCACCAATCCGATTCCTACGGCAAAACTTACCCATACAGCGCTCTTGGTAACCTTCCTCCAAAAAAGTCCGTACAAAAACGGCGCCAGAAAAGCACCGGCCAGTGCCCCCCAGGAAATTGCCATCAGATTTGAAATCAACGCGCCCTCTACCTGTGCAAGCACTACGGAAAGCACAATAAAGACGGCACAAAGCAGACGGATGATAATAACCTGCCGCTTTTCCTTCATATCTTTCATAAAAAATCCTTTTAGAAAGTCTATCGTCAGCGTCGACGAGGAGGACAGCACCAATGAAGAAAGCGTCGACATGGAGGCCGACAGCACCAGCACGACAATGAGCCCTATCAGCAGATCCGACAATGCGCTGTCGAGCATAAACGGCACAATGGCATCGTACGCTTTGACCGGTGTTCCGTCTGGATTTGCTTCAACATACAGCCTGCCGAAGCCGCCCATAAAGTAGGACCCGCCTGCCACTACCAGCGCGAACAGCGTGGAAATAAAGGCACCCTTCCGAATCGCCTTCTCATCCTTAATTGAGTAAAACTTATGTACCATCTGTGGAAGCCCCCAGGTTCCGAGACTTGTGAGAACCATCACCCCCAGAAGTCCCCAGGGATCAGGTCCGAAAAAGGAAACATACGCGCCCTTGATTCCCTGTCCCGCACCGGACAATACCTCCTTCTGCGATAAGGCCTTTACAGCCTCTGTAAACCCGCCCTGCCCGTTCAGTACGGCAAACACGACCACGGCAATGCCTGCCAGCATAATGATCCCCTGTACAAAGTCATTCACCGCGGTAGCCATATAGCCGCCCAAGATTACATAGATTGCCGTAATTACGGCAATGCCGATCATACAATACTGAAAATCAATGCCGAATGCCATTGAGAAAATTCCGGAGAGTCCTCGGTATACGGAAGCCGAATACGGAACCAGAAAAACAAAAATAATAATCGACGCTACCAGCTTCAGTGCTCTGCTGTTATAGCGCTTTTCAAAAAATTCCGGCATGGTGGCCGCTTCAAAATGCTTTGACATGATCCGGGTTCTTCTGCCTAAGATCAGCCACGCAGCCAAGCTGCCGATAAATGCATTTGCGATCCCGATCCAGAATGCCGAGATTCCGAAATTCCAGCCGAACTGACCTGCATAACCGACAAATACCACCGCTGAGAAATAGGACGTTCCGTAAGCAAACGCCGAGAGCCAGGGACCTACATTCCGGCCGCCTAAAACAAAATCGCCGACACTTTTTATTCTGCGCCTGCAAATGACGCCAAGCAAAATCGTGACAGCGAAAAAAACAACAATCAAGCCTACCTTTACTACCATACTACCATCCTCCCGCAAAAATAACTTTCCTGCAAAGCTGCAAACCATTCACCCGAGCTACCGTATTTCCGCGTCGTCCAAAGCGCCCTGCGGCGGCCTTTCCCAACGGAATACAGCCGCATTACAAATTAGTATATGCGCCGCATTCCGCATTGTCAAGCTGATAAAAAGATTTTACGCATTATTTCGTAAAATTTGTGAACAGATTGTTGGCATACGGATCCGGCCGAGATGCATAAAAAGCATCAATCGCTTCGTAATCCACAATAAAATTTCCGTGATATAAAACCGTCTGAAGCGCACGCATCTCCAAAATCACATCAAATACCGGAATCAGATTATACTCACAGTTTAGATATACGATAGAATGATTTCCGGCAAAATAGGATATGTCGGAAATCAAATTTCCGTTTGCGAGAACAGTCTTCAGATTTTCCAATAGCGCGGCCGCCTCTAAAGATACGACGATATTATCACTGACGTCCAGGTATTCCAAATGCTTCATATCGGAAATACAGCGGATATCCGAAATACCGGGCGTATCTGCCTGTGTTCCGATATTCGCAGAAAGATTCAGGTGTACCAGCAGCGTCAGGCTTTTCAGCGCTGCAACATCACTGATTCTGTTTTTGCTTAAAGATAGTACCTTGAGCGACGTCAGATGGCTGAGGGGGGAGATATCCGTAATGAAATTGCTGTCAGCCCGCAGTGTTTCCAGCTTTGATAAGGACTTCAGCGGCGTAAGATCGAGCCCGGAGGAGCCGGAGGCATACAGGGGGCTGTAGTTGGCACTGATTGTTAAAGATTTTAAATTGATCAGCTTACTGAGGGGACGCAGATCGGAAATACGGTTTCCGTACAGATCCAATTCCTCCAGGCCGGAAAAAAAGACGAGATCCTCAATATTCAAAATTCCCCTTACGCGCGCGGAAAGCACTTTAATCTCCCGGACATCCGACACAAAGATGGGTCCGATGTTCTTGTTCAAATGTTCTCTGACCACATTCTCCAGATTGACATCTTTAAAATGAATCTCCGGATCAATACTCGGCGTGACAGCAGGGTCATGCGTTGGCGCAGAGGGCGCTCCCGGCGTCACAGGGGGTTCATCTGTAGCCGCCGGAGATGCGTACGGACGTTCTCCCGGCGTACAAGCCGAAAGAGAAACACAGATAAAGACTATGATAATAAGCATCGTAATCTTATGATATTTTCGTCCCATCTGCGTGCCTCCCCGCCGTATTTCATATCTGATTCTTCGGTCTGCCCTGCAAGTGGCAGGTCAGCTTCCGCCAATCAATGCCGCGGCCTTCACACCGGTAAAGGCACCCAGCTCTGACACGGCACCATTCTGCCACACATACAGAATACCGTCCGAAGTATATAAAACCGATTCCATATTTTTATCAAAAAAAACACTTTGCTCTACATCGCTGCTGATTCTGGTCATTGCATTCTCCTTCACGATATCCAGCGAAAGCTTGTTCGACGAATGGGTCCTGCAGAGCAAATATATGTCGTCATCTCTTCCGTATAAGCGTTTCTCAGTTTCAGAGCTCGAGCGCTCAATCGTATTGTTTTTCAGCACATAATAGGCATATATGCGTTCCGTATCCTCGTACATGATAATCGGCTTGTTGGGATAATGATACAGGTTTCCCGTTCCTTCCGCAACCATCTCCTGTTTCAGATTTACGTCATAGACGTTCACTCTGCACAGCAGGCCGCTCGCATTCTGATAATATAAATAGTTCAGTTCTTGGTCAAAAATAAATTTGGTATCCGCGCCGCAATCCAATATTTTACGGCCGGGTTCTCCTCTGGATGACATAAACACGGCAGTGCCCTTCTCTGTCTCTGTGCTGTATATCACATAATTATCCTCACCGGAATAATAAATCACCTGCTTAACAGAGTCCGCGATATCAATCAGCTTTGCGTCATTAAAATAGACCATGGACGCAGATACCGCACGCGTCGCGTCCGAATTAATATTACATAAAAAGTACCGAAGCGGAACATCATCCGAAGTAATCACGATTTCCGTGCTTGCAGCATACAAGGTCGGCTGCTGCTGCTGCCGAACAAGCTGCGCCGCGCTGAGCTGTTTGACCGGCGTTCCGTCAATTTCAGCAATCACCAGATCCTCTGCCGTATAATAACATATAAATTTATCATCCGCGCCGATATAAAAGCCTTTCGCCGCATTTATATTTTCAGCGATCACTTTTGTTCTGCCATTTGCATCCGAACAAATCAGATCCGCAGTGCTTGTCTCCTGATCCATATGATCCAAAAACAAAATATGTTCCTTCCCCATCACCGCATTTACAGCGCCTACATTATTAACCAGAGACTCCTCCGTGAGCGTTACGGCGGCCCCGGCTTTGTGACGATACAGTTTAAGCGCACCCTCCCGCTCGATACAAAGAATCGCGGAACGATCCTCCAGCAGTGAATAACGCGTTACATTCTCAGTTAGCATAACGCGGGTGTTGCTTTTCATATCATATTCGTACAGGCTGTTTTCCCGCAGATAATAAACTTTTCCCTTTGCTGTATCATGACTTGCCTTCGTTACCGTATCATCAATCTCAGTAACTGTACGGTCACTGTCCGCTACATATAAGCGCCCGTCCCCGGTTGTAAAAACAAAAGGAAATAAAAAGTTTCTTGCGACTCCGTTTCGGTCCGTATTTCCGAGCTGCGGCATACGGTTGGGAAGCAGACTGATGATCGCAATCAGAATAATCGCGGCAAACAGCACAATTCCAAGAATTATAATATGTTTTTTTGCGTCCTTGCTGACAAACGACCGTTCCTTTTTCTGAAACATAATAATCTCCATTCTTTCGCAAAATCCGGAATGCGTTCTTTTCTTGCCTCTTTGGAAACTCCGACAGCTTTCAATTGCCATTTGCAAACTGTTTTTATTTATTATACAATTATACGCAAAATAAATCAATGGAAAAGCGCCTGCCGCGCGGTTCTTCGGGAGGAATCAGTGAACCTATTCAAACAGATCATCGGGAATATCTTGATCTGCCTGCGCATGATCATTCTTGCTGCAGGAATCTTGTTGATGCTTGCCGCGCTCGGAGCAGGCGCAGCAGGTTATTTTGTGCAATCAGATCCCCTGGTATATGCGGCCTTACAGCAAGCCGCCTGTCCTTGGAACTTGTTAACAGATCTCTCTCAGGCATGGTTCGGCGCAGGTATTTTATTTTTCTGCGGTTTAGGGGAATATTTGATTTCCCGCATAATCAGCGGCGCCATAAAAAGGCTGCGGTACGGCTTCTGATCATTCACTTTCACCTTTTCGTTCCGGTATCAGATCTTTTCCGATTCTGTCCAGATCGTACGGCGTCGCCTGATATACGTAATAATTGAGCCAGTTTGCATACAGCAGATACGCGTGGCTTTTCCATTGATAATACGGCATCTGCGTCACATCATCCTGGGGAAAATAGTTCTGCGGGATACCGGTCTCCAAACCTTTTTCAAGATCACGCTCATATTCTTTTTTCAGCGTGTCACGATCATATTCCAGATGTCCTGTCATAAAGATCTGCCGTCTGTCCCGTGAAGCGCAGATACACAGTCCCGCTTCATGCGAGGTCGCCAAAACCTCAAGCTCCGGCACACGGGCCACATCCGCTAAACGCGTCTCTGTATAGCGGGAATGGGGCACATAGAAACAATCATCAAAGCCCCGCAGAAGTCTGGCCGACTTTTTCAGCGGTACATGCGCATATACGCCTACCAGCTTCTGTTTTAGGGGATATTTATCAATTCCATAATGAAAGTAAAGTCCGGCCTGGGCCCCCCAGCAGATATGCAGCGTTGTCGTTACATTTTCCACAGACCACCGCATAACGCGGCAGAGCTCCTGCCAATAGCCCACCTGTGCAAAGGGCAGATGTTCCACTGGCGCCCCTGTAATAATCAATCCGTCAAACTTACGGTCTTTTATTTCATCAAAGGTCGTATAGAATGTGTCCATGTGACTCTTCGGCGTATTTTTTGAAACATGGGTAGCCGGATGCATAAAGGTAACCTCCACCTGGAGCGGCGAGTTGCTCAGCAGCCGCAGAAGCTGCGTCTCAGTTACGATTTTCGTCGGCATCAAATTTAAAATCACAATCTGCAGAGGACGAATATCCTGATGAAATGCCATTTTTTCATCCATAACAAAGATATGTTCCTTTTTAAGGATCGCATTCGCGGGAAGATCATTCGGTATTTTTATGGGCATATCAAGGCTCCTTCATAATTAGTCCGGCATGTCTGAATATTTTACACTCCCTGTCCTGAAATGTCTACAGTCCGAATAAATATTACATGTACAACATTCGGGAGGCCTGCCTATGATTCCGTTATTCTGCATTGCTTTTATTCTGCTGTTTGCCATATATGCGCAAGCATGCCTGCCGGCAGCGGCATTTGCCGTCCAGCAATTTCTTTATACGGTCCTGCCGTCCATTTTTCCCTTTTATGTGGCCTCCGCAGTACTTATGCGCACCGACTTCTGCAAAAAATTAGGAAAGGTCTGTGAGCCGATTATGGGACCGTTATTCGGCATATCGGGCAAGGGGGCTTTTGCACTGATCATCGGATTGGTCAGTGGATATCCGGCAGGTGCAAAGGTAACAGCCGACCTGTATCAAGCCAATGAAATATCAAGACAGGATGCCGTACGCTTAGCAGCATTTACAAATAATACCGGTCCGCTGTTTTTAATCGGAGCAGTCGGCGCCGGTATGCTGAATTCAGCAAGGCTTGCCGTGCTCATCTGGATCTGCCATATTGCAGCCGCCCTTTTAACCGGTATGATCATGCGCTATCCTCGTGCTCCTCGCACAGCGCCGGCAGCGGAGCAAAAAACGCTTCCGGGTAAGCGGCAGAGGCAGAAACAATCACTCTCCCAAGTCGGCAGACTGCTGGCAGAAGCAATTACCGCCTCCATCCATACCATGCTGCCCATCGCAGGCGCCATCATCTTCTTTGCGGCCTTTACCGCAGTACTCAAACAAAGCTGCTGTATTCCCCTGGTCAGCTCGCTGCTGGCGCCGGTCTGTCCGGAAGGATTGTCACAAGGTATTTTGTCCGGTTTTCTCGAAATCACCGGAGGTATCCAGTCCATCTCTGCCGTCCCCATCTCCTTAACGGAAAAATGTGCATGGATTGCATTTATAAGCGGATGGGCAGGCATTTCGGTCCACATTCAGGTTATCGGAATTCTGTCGGCTGCAAGAATCAGCTGCAGAAGATACATTCTCGGAAAAGCAGTTCAGGCACTGATTGCCGCACTGCTCACCGCTGCTGCAGTCATGCTCATATATTAGCCGCAAGCAGACGTTCATGCCGAGATGTGTTTATTTCCGCATATATAAAAACACCGGAGGCAATCAATCCTCCGGCGTTTTTCATGCAAAAGAAATAAAATGGATTCGTTTACTCTGAAGCAGCAGCGATACGCTCCCACAGCTGATTACATTGTGTCTCAAGCTGTGCCAAACCGGAATCCAAGCTCGCCTCGTTGTTCAGCGCATTTTTGATAACCGTCTTAAAGGTGGTATCCAGCAGCGTTGCAACCGCATTCGGCATACGGCAGGCAACCTGACCCACGGTGGAAGCCTCTAAAGCATTATAAACAAAGGCATCCCAGTTCTTATCCTTCCATTCCTCGTCATTCGGATAACGCCAGCTGGTGCTATCCTTCATGGATTCGAGCAGCGGAACCGAACCGCCTCTCTGACCATGCATACCTTCCTGTCCCTCCGGCGTATACAGGAACAGCGCAAGTGCAGCTGCCGTATCCGGATTCGACGTCCGGTTGTACACACCTAAGCCCGAGGAACCGCAGCCAATGGATGGATGCTCAAAATTCGGGAAATTGATGAAATCCCATTGGATACCAGCCGTATCATATTTCTGACCGATATTATGAATACTCGGATAAACGGTAGCAGAGAATACATAGTTATGATCGTTCAGATTCGCATAAGAGGAAGCCATGCTGTCAGGAACGGTTCCCGCATGGATATAACCGTCCCTGGCCAAAGCCAGCGCTTCTCTGATCCCTTGGAGGACCAGTCCGTTCGGATCGATAAACGTAATTTTCTTCTCTTCCGTATCACACCAGTACTCTGAATCCACATAAGCTTCAAGGAACGTGGTATAGATCGGTGAATAGCCGAGATCCATCTTTGCGCCGACCTGGGAAACCGTACCATCGTCGTTCTTCTTTGTAAGCTGCACAACATAGTTTTGGAATTGCTCCCACGTCCAGTCCGCTTTGATCTCATTCGTCAGGTTCGCTTCAATTACGGCAGATTTGTTATAAACAAACATCATGTGGTTGTAATCTCTGGAAACATAATAAAGCTCTCCGTTGATCATGCCTAATTGATAAATTCCCTTGTAAACATCGCCGATATCAATCTTAAAGGGCGTCAGGTAAGCGCTTAAAGGCATTAAAGCATTCTGTGTAACCGCATAGTCATAAGCAGACACCTCATTAAAGAAGAACACATCCCCGATACTACCGGAAGAAATCTTTGCAGGTATATTCCCCGTATAATCCTTGTCTACCGTGACATTCGAATACTTATCCATAAACGCTTCCACAAAAGAATCCGCGGACATTGTCTGTGCCTCGTTATTCTCCGCCAGACTGTACGTAAACTTAATTCTTCCCTCTACGTTCGGCTCATATGTGTCCGGATCGAAATCCGGTACATAAATATCCGGCTTGCCGTCACAGGCACTTACGCCAACCACAATTACCAAAATCAGTAAAAAGATTGCGCACTTTTTCACCGCCAATTTCATAAATAAACCTCCATTCAACAGAATTATGTAGTATAGTTTGATGATACCATATTCTTAACCCATGTCAACAGAAAAAGAACGCAAAAAAACAGGAGTTACAGAAAATTAACAACGTATTCATTTACCAATTGGCATTTGTCGCGTCCTGTAAAAGCTGCAGCGCCTCATTAATAAATAATCGATTCTGCATAGCATCTGTTTCCTGCTGCGCTTTGCGGAACGCCGCGTAGGAATCCATCAGCGTGCCGATATCAAGCTCTTCCGCAGCCTGCACGGGCAGGAAGGAAGTTAATACGCCGGCAAAATCAGAGCCGCTGTAATAAAAAAATCCAGCCGAATTTTTACCGGATACCGGATATTCACGCCAGAATTTCATACTGTTGACGGCTTTCATTGCCGGCACCCGATGGCCGCTGCCGGCAAAATCCACTGCCGCAGATTCCACCAATGCAAACAGGGCCAAATGCGCCGACATATCTACCTTTTCCTGCGCAAGCTCCGCTTCTTCTTTATAATTATCATCCCCCGGAGCGGCAGCAATTGCCCCGGTCTTGGAATGAACAGCCAGACCAAG
>ERZ779746.942-NODE-942-length-12749-cov-4.890893_pt1 | contig 12749 bp, 4 predicted proteins | sample MGYA00511888_ERZ779746 | MGnify/ENA primary metagenome ERZ779746 (study PRJEB29588, sample SAMEA1964695) | human gut metagenome | biome: human gut; feature: human-associated habitat; material: faeces | place: Denmark | collected 2008/2010 ... | reverse complement strand
TACTGGACTTCTTCAGATTGATTGGAATGCAATTGATCGGGTAAAAGATGAAAATTTGGGTAGTGCTATTGAAGCTTATATTAGTCGTCTAGAAGAGCTTCAAGGTCAAATTGAAGATATCGACACTCAAATCGAAGATTTTAAAGATAAAGTAACCGAACTTCAAAAGGAAGGTATGCAGGATTATCTTGATTTTGAGCAGAAAGTCTATGATGCAATTGTAAATCAGCAACAGCAACTAATTGATAACTATCAAGACCTTTCAGACAAAATAAATGATTCCAATTCTAAAATCTTGGATTCAATCCAACGTTCAATTGATCTTCAGCGTCAAATCAGAGATAATACCAAAACTGAAGAAGACATAAATGAAAAAGAGGCTCGCTTAGCTTATCTACGTCAGGATACCTCAAATGGGAATCTTTTAGAAATAAAGCAACTCGAAGAAGAGCTTGCTGATGACCGCCAGAACTACGAAGATAATCTAATCGACCAGCAGTTAGAGCGTCTAACTCAACAAAATGACGATGCCCAAACGGCGCGGGAGCGTCAAATTGATTTGATGCAAAAACAGCTCGACTATGCTTCAAAGAATGGAGATTTCTGGAACCAGACCTATGATTTATTGACTAGCGCCTTTACCGAAAGTGGAGAAATAAATCTTGCCTCTCAAGTTTGGGAGCTTTTGAAAAAAGATGAAGGTTGGAAGGGCATGAGTAAGTTCGGTCAGCTCAATTGGCAAGAAGAAATTTCAAAAGCAATTCTCGCGGCAAGTCATGGATATGCTAATTGGAATATGTATAAGGCTAAAGAAATTGATAAAAATTTGGTTACTTCTAATGGCATAAGCCTTCATTATAATGGTTCTAATTGGGTTGATAGTAAAGGGAATATTTATAATGGAGTTGATTATGACTCAAAAATTGGTGGCTTTACATACTCTGGAATGACTAAAGCCCCTACTCCAAGTGGAGGAGGTTCTAGTAGTAGTTCGGGTAGTAGCGGTGCTTTTTCAATTGGTAGTAGAGTTAAAGCTGACCCAAATGCAATTATTTACGCCGACTCTTATGGTGGTGGTGGAGGTAGTCAGTATTATAAAAATGATCCCATCTATACTATTCTAGACGAAAATAATGGATATTATTTGACTCGTTATCATGGTGTTAGTGGTGGTTATACTGGTTGGTTCCGCAAGAAAGACCTAACTCCCTATAAAACTGGTGGTATCGCAGATTTCACGGGCCCGGCCTGGTTAGATGGAACTAAATCTAATCCTGAACTTATTTTGAACGCGCGCGATACTGAAAACTTTATTGCGCTAAAAGATATTCTGAGTTCTATTATGGACCGAAAAGGCTTGCAGAATAATACTCAATCTGTTGGTGATATGTATTTCAATATTGATATAAATGTTGATGAGATAAGTAATGACTATGATGTTGAAAACCTAAGTAAAAAGATAAAACAAGAGCTAACAGACAGTGCCATGTATCGCAATGTAAATTTGGTAAATTTCATCAGATAATTATAAAGCCATAATGGTTTCTTCACTTATCCTTAGAGAAATTTGAGGAAAGGAGGAAACCATTATGGCTATTGCGTTAAAAGGAGATTTTATTGGTTTTTCTTTTAATGGACACCGTTCCGAAGAATTAGGAATTGTGCGGGTAAGCGATGGTAGTAGGTATAATGAGGATTTAGTTCCTACCACTCAAGATAAAACCGTACAGGTTCCTGGAGGGGACGGTTTTTACTATTTTGGAAGTAATTATACTCAAAGACAGTTTAGTATAAATATTGCTTTTGATGAGCTGACTGAGAAACAGCTCCGAGAATTACAGCAGGTTTTTGGAACAAAAGAGCTTGGAAAATTAATTTTTGATGAAAGACCTTACAAGTACTATATGGTAAAATCTGGTAAACCGCAGTTGAAGTATATTTGCTTTGGGAGAGAGGGAGAAGTTCGAACTTATAAGGGAGAAGGGACGTTGACTTTTACGGCTTATTATCCTTTTGCAAAAAGCATTTATAAATTTTTGAATGAATATAGTGATAAAAATAAGGATGAATGGAAAGAGGCTTCTGGAATGAAAACAGAAAAAGGAACTTATGATACAGTTTCAAATAATGGTTCAATTCCTGTATATAATGCCGGAGACTTAGAGGCTGATTTTATTCTAAAATTTAGCTTTCCTATTAATAATATTTCTACTGGTGATATAAAAATAACATTAGGTAAAGAAAATGTCGGGAAAGTAGAAGCTTTTTTAAATCTAAAGGGTTTTGGTAAGAAAGGTGCCGACACAGGATTTCAGATAAATACTAAAACAAATCTAATAGAAGGATTCAATGCAGAAGGTCTTACTGGAACTCTTTATAATGAGAATATTACTCAAGGAGACTTCTTCAAAATTCCTCCTAGAGAGGAAGGTTATCAGATTAGCGTAACCGGTGCAACCCCTACAGAAATTGTGTATGATTATATTTACTATTAAGGAGGCTTATTATGAAAAAAAATAAATATGAGATAAGCCTATGGGAAGATAGATTAGTCCCTCAAACTGGAGAAGGACAAAGTATAGTTCCCGAACATTATGAAGAAGAAAAGGTTTGTATAATTGGCTCAGATACTATGACATCACAGGCCCGGGCTCTTGAACCAAAGCTAGTGAGAAATGTCAATGGTACAAATAAGCTGACTTTCAAATTATACTATACATATATTGATAATGAAACTGGGAAGAGAATTCAAAATCCTTTTACTTCTCTTTTGGTAAATGAAAGAAAGGTAAAATGTAAATGGGAAGACCAGTGGTATGATTTCGTTATCAAAGGCGTTCAAGAAGATAGTAACGGTAAAACAATTACTTATACTTGCGAAGACCTTTATATCAATGAACTAAGTAAAACCGGTTTCAGTTTAGAATTTGACCAAAAGCTCAATAACAATCAAGGAACCGCGCAGGAGCTAGCCAAGAAAGTTCTTGAAGGGACTGACTGGGTTGTTGATACTGATAATAGTGATCATATTTTACAGACTATTGAGGAGCCTCTTTATCGTGCCACGCTTACTCAAAATTTAGACGCAAAAGATAAAAATGGTACCATCAAGACGATTCTTGGAGGAAGCGTTATTTATCTCTTTTACTCTGTTGTTCAAGAAAAAAAGAGCTACATTCAATTTATTTATAATACCTCATATGAAACAGAAAGCAATAGCCAGCTTCTAAAAGAGAATAATTGCTACTCTGTAGAGATGGATTGGAGTGTTTTTGAAGGGCTTCTTGATAGCAATATGGGAATCGTATTTTCTGATTATAGAGGAAAACGCCTAGTTCGTAAACAACTCCAAGAGTTCAATAACGCTCTAAATAGAAATTGCTATGTCTATAAAGACCAGAGCAACAACAAAGTCTTAGGTTATTCAACTGTTGAGTATAAAGATCCCACTGTTGTTTTAAACCTAATTTCCAACTCCAAGGAATTCGTTGATACCAACGGATGGCGTGGAGGCGAAGGACTAGGATGGGAGCTTTATCCTCCATTTTTTGGGACAGAAATTACTGATTCTTATTCATCTTCTACTTATATAAAAGCTCCAGGTGGAAAGTTATCTTTATTCAATAGCGGACTTCAAGATAACGCTGGTTATTTAGGAGAAGGCCTTCAAGCAGGACAAAGATATATAGTAAGATTACAAGCGTATTCTTATAATGAAACAAACAAAAGCTTAAGTTCTGACCTAATCTCTCCAGAAGGAATAGAACTCAAAATTTTAGATTACTTTAAAACTGTTGCTACTGTGGGAGTACCGGCGCACAATGAAACAGGAAGTTACTGCTCGCAAACAACTCCTACTATTGTAGATACTTATTATTCTACTACCGACACCGAGAAGAAAGAAGGAAAAACCTATTTTATTTATACCCAAAATGAGGAAAATAAATGGGGATATTTTGAGCTAACGACTGATTTCAAAGAGGCTAGAGATAGCGGAGTTCAAATTTTTGAACAAGGCGAAAAAGTAATTGAGTTTGAAATAAAAATAACCAGTTCTATTCCTCGAAAAGAAATAACTGCCGGTTATCCAGCAATATATAATTCAAACTCTTCAACCGCCCGCCCCGGTATTTTTATTACTTTACCTAAATGCTGGATAAAAGAAATTCAGTTATATCAAAGAGTAGAAGGGCTAAATGGACGGGTAATTCATCTTGGTGACTTAGATTCTCAATCAGTAGGAAAAACTTATTACAAGTATTTTTTCCCAAATGATACCTATAAGAAAGAAGAAGATATAAAGTATATTTATTATGGATTAGAGAAACAAACTCAATTTATCGAGTATTACGGAGAGCCAAATTCTAGTCACGTCCTTTATGAAAAAATTAGAAGTATTACTGCGAAGAATTCAAATCGTTTTAATATTCTTCAAAATATTGCTGAGACTTTCCAATGTTGGGTACGGTTCAAAATCGAGCATAACGAAGATACTGGAAGAATTATCTATGAAAATGGAGTGCCTAAAAAGACAGTTTATTTCAAAGAGGAAATTGGTGAAGACCTTGGTTATGGTTTCGTTTATGGAATTGACCTAAAGACAATTTCTCGTTCTATCGATAGTAATCAGCTCACAACAAAAGTAGTAGTCGCGCCGAATACGAGTGAATATGCTGAGAATGGTATTTGTCGAATTGCTGATGCCGACTTAAACGAGAACGGGGAAAACTATATTTTAGATTTTGGATATTATATTTCTCAAGGACTTTTAAATTCTGGAGAACTCAATAAATACTTATATTCTCCCAATAATAATGGCCAATCCGGTTTTTATATTGAACTAAAAAAGAAGAATGAAGCCTATTTAGAAAGAGCCAAGCTAATTGAGGCAAAAAAGACTGAATTAACGAAGCAAAAGAGTCTATATACTGTTTATGACCAGTATGTCACTTCTGCTGAAGAGCAAATAACTACTTTGAAGGATAATTTGAGTAAATTAGCGAATATCTTTCCTTATGATGAAAAAGAAATTCTAAGTTTTCTTAGTAAAAAACCAGATTTTTCAGAAGCTAAAAATTATTATACAACTCTAATTACTACTCAAAATAATTTAGACAGTTACCGAGACTCTTTAGCTCTTTTGGACAGTAGCGTTAAAGCCCTGACAAAATTAGTTGCTGATGAAGAAAAAGAGAATGAGAAAATAGTTGAAGAGAAAAAAGCTCTCGAAAATGCTTTCTACCAGAAATTCTCTCGTTTCATTCAAGAAGGCTCTTGGACTTCTCAAGACTATATCGACCCAAATCTCTATTACTTAGACGCTCGTAGCGTAGCATATACTAGCTCTCGTCCAAAAATTTCTTATAATATTTCCGTAATTAGGCTGAATGCTCTTGATGAGTATAAGGGCAAAAAATTCAATGTTGGAGATATTTCTTTTATTGAAGATAAAGAATTCTTTGGATATATAAAAGGAGAAGATGCTTGGAAGACTCCTTATCATGAAAAAGTTCTGATAAGTGAATCTACTTCTTGGTTTGACAGTCCTGAAAAAGACACCTTTACAATTCAGAATTACAAAACTCAATTTGAAGATTTATTCCAGCGTATAACTGCTACGACCCAATCCTTACAATATTCTACTGGCGAGTATAATCGTGCTTCAAGTATCGTTGAAGGAAAGGGAGTCATCAATACTGAAACTCTTCAGAATAGTATCAATATAAATAATGAACTAGTCTTTAAATCTCAAAATGAAGAGATATTCCAGGATTCTACTGGTCTAACTCTGACTGATAAGCGCGATCCCTCAAAACGGACTAAGCTTACTTCTGGTGGACTTTTCATATCTACCGACGGTGGAGTTACTTGGAAGAACGCTGTTCGTGGTGAAGGCGTAGCAACCCAATATCTAACTTCGGGTTCTATCAATACCAATAATATCGCAATCTATGATGGCGCGCACGCCTCATTCAGATGGGACAAATATGGTATCAACGCCTATGACGCCACTCGGGAGATGGATGAAGCGACTAATCAAGAAGTCCTTAAAGGTATTATAACTAATAACTTTGTTCGTTTTGACCAATATGGTGTGTATGGAATAAAAGGAACAGCAGATGACCCTTATAACCCTCAAAAAGAAATTACTGTTGATGGCAAAACGATAGTCGGTGAAGATAAAATTTGGCACGATGCTCTTTTTGGAATGACATGGAAGGGTTTTTTCCTAAAAAACAGAAGTGCCGATAAGAACCAACAGATTGAAATTTCAACCGAAAAAGATATATGTGTTAGTAAAACTATAAAGGATAAAGTAGTTGATAAAATTAGAATTGGTCAGATAACTACCAAAGATAATAAAGTAGTCTATGGTCTTCAACTGAAAGATGATACCGGCGCAACTACTATGGAAACTGATGATAGTGGTCAGCTCTGGTTAAGGGACAAGTTACGAATTTCCAGTACTGTTTCTATTGGTGTTCTTGAAACCGGGAAAGAGAAAAATCAAATTTTCAATTCCAACAATAATTTTATTGTTTATGATGATGGTTCAATAAAGGCCACACAAGGAAATTTTAGTGGAAGTACTATTGGCGGGTTTACTATTGAGGATAATAGGCTCTTTAGTAATGACGTAGTTCTCTCTTCTCGTGGAATCGAAATTAGGAACAATGGTATTCTTTCAATCTTAGACGGAAATACTGAGGTGTTTTCAGCCAATAAAGCTTTTTATGAGAAAACAACTGATATTACTCCCCAGGAAGGAAAAACCTATTATACTTATAATAAAGATACTGACGTATATACTGTTTGGGAAAGAGGAGAATCAACAGAATTCCCAAGCGATATAGAGATTTATGAAGTTGTTCGTAAAACGATTTTTTCAGGCACTTTGGAAGGCGCGAACGGGTCATTTTCTGGTGAGCTAAGAGGCGCAACAGGAATTTTCTCTGGTGAGCTACAAGGCGCGACCGGCGTTTTCACAGGAAGCATTACTGCTCAGAGTGGTACTATTGGTGGCTTCGAAATTTCAAATGATAAATTAAGTTCCATCAAAAAAGGGGACGATGAAAAATCTTATATTGTTTTAGATGGAACTAGTGGAAAGATTACTGCTGAAAATATTGAATTAGGTAATGGCGCGGAAGTAAGAGACCAAATTTCATTCAAAGGAACTGATGGAACGGTTGCTTATCTTCAGAATCCGACTTTATATGATGGAGTAGTTCTCAGTGCCAAAGATATAAAATTAAGAACTAGCGGAGTTCTTGAATTTGGAGATATAAAAATCTTCGGAGACAAAACTAATCCAACAATCAAATCTTCTCTATGGACAATTGATAAAGATAAAGCTGTCTTCAATAATGTAATCGCGCAAGGCGGTACTATTGAGAATGTAGTGTTCAAAAATTCTACCATTCAGGGCGCAGGCGGAATTATGTTCTTCAAGCCATCTTATTCTGGTACTAGTATATCAAGTACAGATACAGAAACAGTTTTTATTGTTGAAGAAACTGGGCTTAAGATCGGAGACCATGTTGTAGTCAATGGTCAGGAAGGCGATGTTACCACTATTGAGCAGACTAGAGTAACTATTAGTGGAGTCAAGTTTGAAAAAGACAAAACTGTCTCTATAATAAAATTATATAATAATAGCTTAGTAGATGGGAAAATTAACTTGACTGACAATTTACTAATTGGAGTAAATTCTCTTAGAGCTGAACAATTACAGGATGGAACAGCCGGAAAGAATGAAGATTGTCATCTCTTTAGAGGGGGTCTAACTGTCACTCTTCCAACTGTTATTACTAAAACTACCAATAATAGCGAGACTCAAACTATTGTAGAATATCCTACTAAGCCAAACCTTTTTATTGGAGACTTATATCCGATAACTGGAAAACCTGGTTATGGTCTTTATGGTGATAATGTTTATCTAAATGGTACTCTAACCACAAAAGTTAAAAGTGATAATTCTCCAACTTATGCTGGAGTAAATACAATTGATGGATATAATGTCGATGAGAATCTTTTCAAAGATAAAGACAATTCTCAAAAAATTGTATTTTGGGCAGGGTCTACAGGCGAAGATAAATTAAGTGTCCAAAAGGCTCCTTTCCAAGTTACAGATAAAGGTAACTTATATGCTAAAGCTGGCACTTTTACTGATAGCGTCTTTTCAAATAGTAAAATAGAAGGTAGTAAAATTTACGGTGCTGATATATATACGGCTAGTATTCATGGCTGGGCTGGCACTAGTGAAGATGGAGATAGTAGCGCGCTCAATATTTATAATACTTCTAAAGGAATTGTTTTCAAAGAAGAAAAAGATTATAGACCAACTACTGATATTAAAATAGATACAACTAAAAAATATTATAAAAAGAATCCGGATGAAACCTACTCTATAGTTGAAATTCCAAAAGAGACTGAAATTTCAAGCTATTATGAATTTATAGAAAAGACTCTTTATCAAATAAGTAAAACTGGATTTGTCACTCCTCAAAAAGAGTTTATTACAATATTTGATAATACTATTGATTTTTCAGGAGATACTTTTAGAGTAGATACAAAGAAAGAAGAAAAAGAAATAGATAGAATTCTATTATCCAAAGATGGGATTTCATGCTTTACAGTATTAGATAACGAATTTTCTTCTCAAAAGAGTTATCTTTCTTTTTCTAAAGATAAAGTTTCACTCAAGACAATCACTAGTGGTGAGAAACCGGACATTATCACTGGAGAGCTTTCAGTAGAAGATAACAAAATTACTTCAAATGGAGACTTTTTTGCTCAACGGAATATCCTTTTTGGTAATTCTTTAGAGTATCGAAAAGTAACTGAAGGAAAAACCGAAGTGGGTTATGATTTATATATAAAGACATCCACAGAAACTTCGGTGTCTGGCCAATGAAAACTAGAAACTTTGGCTTTTGCTTAAGCGGAAAAGGAGGAAATTATGGCAACAATAGATTATACTTATACTGATGATAGACCTAATATAGTTTATCAAATAACTTGTAATTGTACAAGAAGTTCTAATACTCAAATTACATATAGTGGAACCGTAACTTGGAACTTGCGATATTCAGATTCTCATATTGGAACTGGATATGTACTAGAATGCCGAGCAACTTCAAGCACCGGTGGAGACAGTGGATGGATAGCTTTTACTGAATATGAAAATGAGTATTATGGAACTACTAAGAGGTCCTTTAGTTATTCTTTTACTGCTACAAGTAGTTCTGCTGGTGCTTTTGATCGTGTTACTTTTTCTTTTCGTAATAATTCTAATTATGATAGTGGATACAACTCTTTTTCAACTTATACTGATTTCTCAACACCAGCTTTATTATGGACTAATTGTACTGCTCCTTCAAGAGTCTGGTCTCCAGATGCCCTTATTATAAAACCTGGAACCTTATTAGTAAATTGGTCAGGTGCTACTGGCGGAACTGATAACGCTATCAAAAATTATACTGTATATTGGCTAGTATCTCCTACAAATGGGGAACTTCCAACTACAAGTTGGTATAGTGGGAAAAAAACTACATCAGACTCTTCTTGCAGTATTACTATTCCAGAAAGCTATCGAGGTCAATATATTTCTGTAAGAGTTCAATCTAATGCAACTTATAATAGCCCTATAAGTAGTGACTATATTCGTCGTTCTGTGAATAGTCTTCCCAATAGTCCTTTAATTTCTATTACTTCAAAAACAATACCTTCAACTCAGACTTCAGTTACTATAACAGACATTTCACCTGGTAGTTTAAATTTCGGAAGTAAATCTGGCTCAGTTTACTGGGCCAGAACTTCTGATGGACCAGAAACCTTAGTCGATGAAGGGAAAATTACAGATAACACATTAGGAAATTTAGCTCAAGGAAATAGCAGAGATTATTACTTTTGGACTTATGATGGATTGGAATATAGCTCTTCTCCAACAAAGGTTACAATAACTAAAAATATAAAACCAATAATGTCAGTAACAGTTAATGCAGAGGAAACAGTTTATTCTAAAGTATCAAATCAAGAAGATAATACAGTATTAGAAATTTTTTCAAATTTTTTATCTGCTAACAAAAATTGTTTTTATGATGTAAAAATCAAAAGATACGTTGCTTCTGGGTCCTCATCTTTGCTATTAACTCTAATAGATAATGAAAAACTAACTGTAGAAGGAACTCCTCTAAATAGAGATATTCGCTCTTTGGGACTATCTGAATGTGAGTATTACTTTGAATTTACCTGTAGAGATGAAATTGAAGTAGGTAATAGTGTGACTACCGGTAGATACGTTTCACCACCTCTCCCGACTTTCTCTAATGATACTACTTATAATAAGTTTTCAGAAAGCAATGTCCCTGGAACCAATTCAACTGATTTTTATCAAGAACTCCGTTTCGTATCATCTCATTATGACAGTTATCTAAATGAAAAAGGAATCTTTAGACTTGATACTGGTAGTAATGAAAGTATTTCTTACACAGTTGCTAAGAAAAAAGACTCAAATACCTCACCAACAAAAATCTTTTATGATGTAACTATAACTTCAGATTTAGTACCTGGCCAGTTTTATGATTTTTTCCCTACTTTACAACTGGCTGGACTAACAAGTTCCGCTCTGGTATCTCGACGTCGGACTCCTGTATTAGATCCAACTCCTTCCTCTGGAAGCACTTTATATATTAAACCTTTTACAGATGGATGGGATAAAGTAAATAATAAGCCGGCTATTTCTTCTAAAAAAATTAGTATATCTAAGGGAACTTTTACTGATAATGAACTTACTAAGTTTTATAATTATTATAATATTGATAAAAATAGTAAAGAATGGTGGAAATCTGAAATTATAACTCCTGATGGTAAAGAGCTTGATGTTACGAATTTAGTAAAAGGGGACGCGTTGAATGGAGATTACTATGAGAGGAAATTTGAAATAACTGGTTCAGATTTTTTCACTAAACTTAGTGAAATTTCTAATAAAGCAGGAATTTTGATTTGTACTTTAAAAAATACTATCACAAATAGATTCAAACAAACTATTTCTAAACAATCTTCAATCGTAACTTTAGATTTCAACGAAAATCCTGAAATCATAAGCATATCTAAAACAGCGAACAATACTGAATATCTTTATGAGGGAGGAACTTTACAACTAGAATATAAATACAGAACTTATTCTACAAATAAAATTAGTTACTCTTATCTTATAGATAGAAAAGATGGTAATGGAGTAGTTACCTATGGGGAGATAGGTACAAACACTGATTCAACTCCCCCAGCATTTGGAACCGGAAGGCTGATTTCAGAAATAGTCAATATCGGAATAGGAGAAATTACTAGTTCAGAACCTTGTTTATTCAATATTAGATTTTATGATGGTAACTTTACTTCTTATAATACCAAATTTAATATTTCTTGCAAAAGAATTCGATTTATCAAGCCTACCATTTCATTCGGAAAAGCCGTCTATAATAAAGAAGGAACTAATTATAGTGTAAGCTGTCAATATACTATTAGTGACTATGGTTATGATTTAAATCAAAAAACGGCAAAAGTTTTTTCAATCTCTGAGGAGTATTTAGCTCTTAATCTTTCAACAGCAGAAAAGATAGCACTCTCTACAGGAGACGCAGTTTTTCATCCAGATGATGAAATTATTGATTTCAAAATTGGTAGATTAACCCTAACCACAACAATAATCTATAATGGTCAATCTATTACAAAATCTTCCACCTCAAATGACCTCATAATCTACGGTATCAATCCAACTGTTGCCTATCGCCAAAATCACTTAGGAATAAATACTTCTACTCTTCAAGATGATTCAATACTGACAATCGCCCCAACCTCAGGAAGAAATATTATCTATCTTCAAAAAGTTGGTTCTGCTGATACCACATTCAAAATAAACCTAGCAACTGGCGCATTAGAAGGTTTCATTTTCAATATTGACTGTGGCGAAATCAAATAATCAGAAACTTGACTTCTTTCTAATTTTATTATATAATAAAATCAAAAGGAGGCAGATTTATGAAAATTACAATTTACCAACTAATTTCAACTTTAAATATTGAAAAAGAACTTTTACCTCAAAAACTTCCAATTCGTACCGCATATAATCTCTCAAAAATCTTCGCACGGGCGCGCGAGGAGTTAGAATTCTATCAAGAAAAATTCAAAGAAATTATAACTCAGTACGGCGAAAAGGATGAAAATGGGAATCTTATCTTTCTAGAAAATGAAAATGTTTCCATTCCAAAGGATAAGATAGAAGAATGTCAAAAAGAGATTACTGACCTTCAAAACCTAGAACTAGAAATTCCAGATTATTCCATTCCTCTAGACAGTTTAGAAACTGTAAAGATTTCCCTTGATGAAATTTCTGTATTACTACCATTTATTTGTGAAAAATAAATAAAAAGCTAAGCCTACTTTTGATTGGTTGTTAGAACTTATCAAGAGTAGGCTCTTTTTATTTTGGAATAAAAACTTTCTAATTATTTATAAATAGAAGAGAAAAAGGAGTGATAAAAATGGCAGGATATAATCCATATGCTACAAATTCATATCAGGGAACTCAAATGTTCCCACAACCTCAAGGAAATGTTTATACTCTAAATAACTCAATGGAAATTGCTAATATACCCGTTAGTGGTGGTATTTCAGTTGGAATCTGCCCAAGTGAAAATCTTATGTATATAAAAGCTATGGTCAATGGCGCGCCATCTTTAATGGTA
>ERZ779746.934-NODE-934-length-12840-cov-2.095972_pt1 | contig 12840 bp, 11 predicted proteins | sample MGYA00511888_ERZ779746 | MGnify/ENA primary metagenome ERZ779746 (study PRJEB29588, sample SAMEA1964695) | human gut metagenome | biome: human gut; feature: human-associated habitat; material: faeces | place: Denmark | collected 2008/2010 ... | reverse complement strand
GTTTCTCCGCAGCTTTTGACCCTCGGCACGCCGGCAGCTGCGGCAGCACGGCGTGCACCGATCTTTTTCTGCTTATTTTTTCCTTTTTACCCGTACAATCAGAATGACAGCAGCGGCAATTACAACGACTGCGGCCGCACTGACCGCGATGTACAGAATGGTATTGTTATCTGAAGAATTTTTCTGATTTGCCGATTTCACTGGCGTTTTTCCTGGAGTTACCGCAGACGTAGCGGGAGGCGTACTCGTTGCTTCCGGTTTTTCAGTGGGTACTTGTGTCGGCGCAGGTGTCGGCTTTAAAACAGGCGTTTCATTGAGCTCCGCAGTGTAGCTGACCATGTAGCTGAGCTTTAGGGTTCCGTCCTCATACGGCTCGTCATCCAGATAGGTCTCAATTCCTACCTTTGGTGCATGCGCCCACAGATTCACGCCGTCCAAAGACTCCAAAACCACCAAATAATCCCCTTGAGAGAAAGCACGATTAAAAGGCATAATGAAATCATGATACGTCTCATCCTCGGGATCCTTTTCCGCCTCGAACACACCGTAAAAGATCTCCGTCCCAGCTAAGGTGGTCTCATAATCCGTATCCCATTTATAAAGGGTCAGCATGATCTCAGCATAATCAGAAGCTAAAAACAGCTGATTGATCAGCATTCCCGTCAGCAGTCCCTTATCCGCGGTAAAACGCTGCGCCACCGTATAATAGTTATTCAGAGAAAGATAGCTGGTCCCGTCTAAAGCGGCTCCGTCGCCGTATGCATTCATGGCCGAATCGGTCATAAACGGTTCCTTCACATTCGGCGTATCATTCAGCGCCGCCTCCGGATCCGTCAGGCAGGTTATGCGCAGCGTAATCGCGGGATCCTCCTTGCCGTCCACATAACACATTGCCCGGTCGCTTGCAGAATGAAGCGGTATATGCAGCGGATCGCCGGAATTATGATAAAAAACCACCAAATATGTTCCCTCCGGGAATGCACGTTCAAAATCCACCCGAAAGTCCTGCTGTCCCGGATCAATCCAAACGCCGGGTGAGTTTCCCTGTATTGTGCCGCCGTACACCGGCTCTGCCGCAATCGTTGCCTCATACGATTGATCCCATTTATACACCCCGATTGACAGCGTAAATACGCCGACATACCAGCTGGGAATGATCAAGCCAGTAAAATTTCCCCCCGTTACGTCGACTCTCATTGCCAGTGTTCCGTCCGTTACCTTTAAATACGGCTTCTCCGCCGCATCGCTTCCGTACGGATTCAGCTGCTGCTCCGCAGCAAAAGACGGAACTACCGTCATGCAGATCAGCAGGAGTACCGTTATGGCCATTACGATGTTCCGTTTTCCTTCTTTCAGCATCATTCATATTCATTCCTTTCTTTGTTAAAATAGAATCGTAATTACATTTTGATTATAAATAAATAGGGCAGCAGCTTGCGTTCGAAAATTTATCATGATATTATAATATAAAATTTTCAATTGCACAGCACGGATTCATATTCGGCAAAAACGGAGGGATGGCAGGATGATATCTTTATATAAAGGAACCGATCAGTACGGCGGCCGTATCGTTGCAGATTATGAATTAATCGACCGGGCGTTTCCCTTTTATATCGGAAAGGTCGTATATAAAAAGAACAGTGTGCCCCTGTTTCCCGAGATTCTGCCGTCGGCCTTTGAAATTACATATCAGCTGAAAGGCAGGCAGACCTATGAGGTTTTAGGCAGCACCTATGTCGTCAACGCCGGTCAGGCATTCGTCACGCTTCCCAATGAGGAACACAGCACAGGCGGGATTCCTTTTGATAAATCGAAATTCTTCTACATGATTATCAAAATGGAGCAATTCGGGCCGGGCTGTTTAGGCAGTACGCCGGAGGAAACAGCCTGCTTGGTCAAAAGCTTTAAAGAAACTTTTATAAAAAAGAGGATTGTTACATTAGGTTCGAGGGGCGGCAGATACTTTGAGCGGCTGATTGATTTGTATGAAGAAAATACGCCGTTTAAAAAGACAATTCTGCGCAATACCATTACAGATCTGCTGCTGTATATGATTGATTGCGCACAAAAAGAAATTGCCTGCGGGGAATCTGTTTTTCAGCCGGTTCTCCAGTATATCGGCGAACATATCACGGAATTCATCTCGCTGGACGATTTAGCTGCCATGGTGGATATGAGCAAGCCCAGGTTTCAGGCCAAGTTTAAAGAAGAATTATGTTTTCCGCCGCGGGAATATATCATCCGGGAAAAAATCAAGTATGCGGAGAAAATGCTGCGTACGACAGACCAGACCGTGACAGACATTGCGCTCAGCCTCGGTTTTTCTTCCTCACAGTATTTTTCTTCCGCATTTAAGCAGTATACCACCTTCACTCCTATGGAATATAAAAAAGTCATGACGCAAAGACAGGCGTCTCATGAAAGAAAATAGATCCCGCCTTACGCCTGGGCCTTTTTCGATTTGCATTTTTTGCCGATACAGATTCCGCCGACTGCCGCACCGATCAGTACTCCCGCGCCCACAGAAGCCAATAAGATCTTTTGACCCGTGGACATTCTTTCCGGAGACGCCGGCTCCTGCGGATTCAGACTGCCCTTTCCGCTGCTGAACGTATATTTAAAACGGCCGCCAGGGGCAACGTCGCCATTATTGTAAAAGTCCATGATATCACCTTCTGCCTGCATATTATCAGACCATTTAAAATGGATCGTAAAGTCTGCCGCCGACACGCCGATCAGCATACGCGGAATTTTAATCTGCAGACGATTGCCGCTGACATGATATGCGACCTGTCCGACCTCTTCCCAGTTCCATCCTCCTAAGGAACGCTCCAGAACCGCCGTTTCTCCGGGATTCACTCTGTTAACAACATATTCAAAGGTTTCCCAATTTGCCGCTTCCATACCTTCTACATCAATAAACAGCCGCATCCAGCCCGGATCAGAAGGTGAAGTCAGCACCCCTGCCGTTTCAACCATAAAATAAAGATATTCCTGATCGTATGTCAGCTTTGCGCCTGTAATATCGTTGCGGCCCGTATGATTCGTATAGTGATACGGCGTATAGCCGTCGCAGTCGCGAGCCAGCGTATTTCCGCCATATGCCAGATAATTCGGCGACACAGCCGCCCATTGGTCCTCCTCAGAATAGATATCGATGGTTTTGCTTTCAGAGGCAGCCGGCAAGGGATTTGTGCCCTTGAAGCGGCGGATATAAGAAACCATTTGATAATAATAATGATCTTTTAAATCACCCTTTGACGGTTCGATATCGCGGCTGTAGGTATCATCAAAGGTATCCGGAAAAGCATTCACCACACCGCACCATTCATCATAACGACCGGCGCGCCATTCATTCCATCCGGTAATAAATATAAACTCCGGATCAACCTCCAGCGCATACTCAAACTGCTCCGCAAAATTAGCCCCGTATAATTTTGCGTCTTCACGCGTATCATATCCGCCTAATTTTCCGGAATAAGTCCGGCCGAATACATTTTCGCCATTCATGGCAGTTAAGCCGATCTTTTCATTATGATTCTGCGCCACGCCTACAGATATCTGCTCCGGCGTACCATCTAAATTCGTATAAACCTTCTGCGGATATACGGAAAGCCATCCCCACTGTCCCGGATATTCCTGTCCCGTTGTATAAGAGGGCTGACAAGGACGATATGTGAAGAAGTCAAAGATCTCTTTATCATCAGGATCGTGCACATCTAAATGATCGGGGGACCCCATCATCAGAGGCTTTCCCTTCCAATAAAACCATAATTCCTTGTATTTGCCTACCGAATAAATTTTTTCATACAGCTCGCGCAGCTGAATGGCTACGTTTTCGTAATCCCAAAAGGGCAGCAGAAAGGAAACCTGCGGCGTTCGGACCCCATCCGCACGCGCCTGGGCAAAGGTCTCCAGCAAAACAAGCAGTCCTTCCATAAACGTATCTGTCCCGTTTGAGTTGTCAAAAATGATGACATCCACACCGGCATCAGCCAGGAGTTCCGCTTGTTTTCGAAATACCCATTGATCCAATCCGTTATAATATCCGTAGACCGGCTCATTCCAGAAAAATTGTGTTTTGCCCTCCCACAGCGGACTTTTGTAATCATGTACGATTTCCGGGTGTTCGCGCAACACCTGTGTGACGTCTCCGCTGGGCAACGTATAAAAACGGCAGTGCCAAGTCCAATAAAACATACCGACAAATTTTTCCTCTCGGACATTCCCGGTACTGCTGTGATCAGGCAGCGTTCTGCCTAATCCATCTGTTGCCGCCCAGGTATCCGGTCCCGCAATTTCCACGCCGTTTGCCTGCGTACCGCCTTTTTCAGATAACGTGCCCAGCGGCACTGCCGGCGCATTGCCGTATTCGAGATTGGCAACCAAACTGCCCCCCATTAAAACACCTCCGAAATATAGTTCTACATTTTCCATATCATTTTTATATTTATTGAGCGTAGGATTACCGCCGAATCCGCTGAACACCGCAAGATATTCGCCTTCTCCGGTCATCTGCTCATAATCCGGAAATGCAAATGCCACATAGCTTCTTCTGGAAAACCCCTCTGCGGTATTTTCATAGACAGGCACGGAACGAATGGTCTTTTGATACGTCTGATCCCATTTATAAAGCGACAGCTTCATCCTGCTCACAGACAGGCGAACCTGCTGCACATATATTTCAATCTTTTTGAAGGACCCGGTTGCATGAAAGCGAATCCCGTAGCATTCATTCTCAGTAGTCGCAACCTCCTGCGGCGCAGCCTCCGTATCTTCATAAAAACAGACGAGGCGGTTTTCTTCCGCAGCCTGCCACAGCGGCGCTGCCGTTCCGAAAGCTGCCAACGCACAGCAGACGCAAAGTGCAGCAGATAAATACATAATCAAGGTCTTCCGTTTCATAATGCCTCATTTCCCCGCCGCGGCCATTCTCTTCCAGCGCCTATCGCAAGGGCAAAATACAGCAGCGGCGGAACATGCATTTTACGCAGTACAGCCGATAAGCGCTTATGAGAATAAATCTAAAATATAATAAGAAACCGGTCATATTCCCGGCCGGCAGGGCGTGAAAAGTAAAAAGATTTATACATGATAAAAATTTGATTACTCCAGACCGGAATCGGAAAGCGGTCCGAAGGGCTGATTCGGAGTCTGGGTATAATAAACACAAAAGCGGATAGAGGCATCATACCAGATCTCATCATCGCGATATGCCCGCTGGCCAACATGCTCCTGCGGCTGATACCAGACGCCGGTGGTAATCCCTCCGCATACCATTTCTAAAAGATATTCTCCATCTGGCAGCGGCTCGTCAAAGCGAAGCGTAACCTCTTCCCCATCCGGCCAGTCTGAAAACTCACCTTCTGCAATCGTATCTGATTGAATCGTTGCCTCATAGCTGCCTGCCCACGCATACAAGTAGAAGGTTACATAATATCCGGATTTTGCCGTCCAGGTCGGACAGTGCACACCGATCGCATCAAAGGTCGTTGTCGGGAAAAATTGTATGCACATGGAACCTGTGTTGTACTCTGCCTTTTGATTTTGACCGGAAATACCGTTCTCACAAAAATATACCTTTGCAGCGCTGTCCGGATCCGCAATTCCTTCTGCGTATTGTCCCGTGCCCGGTTCAATGGTGGGAAGCGCCGGTTTTTCAGTCGGCTTCTCAGTGGGCTCTTCTGTTGGCGGCACATCTGTCGCAGCGGCATTTTCCGTCGGCAGAACCGTAACCGTCGCCGCAGGAGAAGCCGTGCCTTTTCCAGGAGTTATATCTGTTTTTCCATTATGATCCGGAACTCCGCAGCCTGCAAACAGCAGTGCCCAAATCGTTATGAAACCGATATAGGATAATAGTTTCTTTTTCATAAATGCAGCACTTCCCTTCTATACACAGGGTCTGCGAGATCCATTTTCATCATGCCGCAGACCCTATAAACCGTACGGAGTACAGAAAGCACTCCGATTCGTTCTGTTCTCAGCCGTTAGATATGTGTATATTTTCTGCGGATTACCGGTAAAGCAGCGGCAGCCGCAAGCATAAATACACAGATTCCCATCAGCATTCCAGTTTCTCCTGTGCTGGGATTACTGATTTTTCCGTATTTATTTTCTACTTCTTCCGTATACTGAACCTTCAGCCAAGCAGCAGTCTGAACCTCCGAACCATCCTGGTAGTTCTTTGCGTGTGCGAATGCTTGATTGTCTGCATACAATCCGACCTGTTCCTTCGGATCCTCGCTTGTATTTTCAATCAAAAGCAAATATTCGCCTGCTTCCATTTCGTCAAATTTGAATGTTAAAGTGGCATTATCCGTATAGTTTACAAACTCGTGGCTTGCCGCAGCACTGCCCTTTAACGTGGTCTCATAATTCGTATTCCAGCGGTACAGCGAAAACGTCAAATTTCCTAAATTATTGCTCCAGCTGGGGCAATCCATACTCAGCGATTCAAACTTTGCAGTCGTCGCAAATTGTACGGCATAATTTCCCTTCACTTCCACAGGATTTCTGCCTTCGCCGTGGAACGGAATGCTCTGACTGAATTTCGTATTGATTTCACCATGAGGCGTATCCGTCGGATATGCATATACAACGCGCATTCTGGCAGACCTGTCATCAAGCTTGAGGCCCTGTCTGAAGGTTTCCGCATAATCGACAGACGCCTTCATCGCGTATATCCCCACAGAGGAATCCGGATTTTTCCCTGAATTCTTGATATGCAGCAGGTATTCACCGGCCTTTAGCTCATCAAAATAAAACCGGATCCAGGCACCGTCCGAAATATTCTCTATCGTCTTTTCTGCGAGCACAGCGCCCGTAAGAGACTCCTCGTAAGAGGAATTCCAGGCAAATACCTGAATGGTCAGACCGCTTCCCGTTTTCTGCCAGGTCGGGCAGTGCAGCTCTACAGCATGAAACGCTTGCGTTGCGCTGAAATGAACCCCCATGGTGTCGCTGTTTACTACAGGCAGCGGATCTGTACCAACATCGGAATCGTTAAAAAAGTCTGCAAGATAGTCCCCCGGAATTGTCATATTTTCCGGTGCAAATTTCAGAGCACGAATATTCGGTCCGCTGCCTAAGGATGTGACGCGCAGCGTGGCAGCGCCTGCGGGCAAGGTAACCGTAATTTCACTGGTATTCTTCCAGCTTCTCCAATCAATACCTTCAACGGTATTCACCAGCGTTCCGATTTCCTGACCGTCAAGCTCCAGCTTGAAATTTCCGGCAACATGGCCTTTTCCCCATCCGGTACTGAATGCGACCTTATAGTTCCCGGCTTTTGCAATATTCAGCTTTACTGTAAACCATTCGTTGACCCCAACATCGTCAAAGTAAATGCCGCAGTTGTCCTGTTCTCCCGCTACAAGCCCTTCCTGTTCCGCAAAGCATTCCGCTACAAAGATTGTGGTTGCCCCGTCGCCTTTTACGTTCACGGTCTTTGTTTCCGCAGCTGCCGAAAGCAGTCCGAGACAGCTGAGCCCGAGAGTCAGGCAAACAGCTATTGCGAAAACCCTTTTCATAAATCGTTTCATAATCTCATAACCTCCTAATATGTATGATATTCTGTTAACATCTTGATCACATTTATTATAATCGGTTTTAGAAGGATCCCGTATACACAAAACAAGGATATAGAATTGACTTTTTTCTTCATTGTGATACAATGGAGCTATCATAAACGCAATTGGAAATGGAGGCACAGCATGGACGAACAGGCACTTTTGGAGCACTTCAGCAAATACACTGAAAACGAAGCTTTTTATAAAGAATATTATGAAGCGAAAAAAGATAAAAAACAATTTGATATGTTTTTGCACACAATTGTGTCAAGCCGCCCGCTGAAATACAGCCAATGGCTGCCGGAGCTTCATATGGCAGGCGCAGATTATATTTCAGAGCTGTATATCGAAGATAACAGCGCAAATGTGTCTTTTATAAAGCATGAGCGATACACGCCTCTATTTCTTCATGAACATGCCTTTTTTGAAATGATTTACGTTTTCAGCGGCAGTTGTGAAAATACGATCGAGGGCACGCCGATTCATATGAAACAGCATGATATCTGCATCATTGCGCCGGGAGTCTCTCATACATTAGGCGTATTCGATGACGAAAGTATTATTATCAATGTGATTATTAGAAAGAGTACATTTAAAGAAGTATTTTTTGACATTTTCACAGATGATGCGGCACTGTCTCTTTTCTTCTCCCATATTCTTTACGCGAAAGATTCCAACAGCTATATTTTTTTCGCCACCCAAGGAAATGCCCTGCTGCACAGCACAATAAATCTGTTTTTGACAGAAGGCATTATACAGGAGCAATACAGTGTGAAGGCTATGGAAAATCTGCTGCGCACAATTTTTTGCCAGTTGCTGCGCAGCCATGAAGCCATTGTTTCAAAAAAAGCAGTGGCACAATCATCAGAAATTTACAAAATTCTTCGTTATATACAGAATCATTATAAGGACGTGACGCTGAACGAGCTGGCGGAGCAATTCAACTATTCACCAACCTACATCGGCAATATGATTAAAAGGCAGACCGGAACATCATTTATTAAAATCGTGCGTGATATTCGATTAACCAAAGCCTGTGCCATGCTGCGGGAAACAAATCTCCAGATCAATGAAATATGCTATCAGGTCGGATATGAGTCAACCGAATTTTTTATCCGTACATTTAAGCAGACCTACCAGTGTACTCCGGGCGAATACCGCCGGCAGGCTGCCGGTATCGTAAAAGATAAATCAAATTACTTACAGAATTAAAATATCCTTTGCAGCATCCGCCGTCAGAATCTGAAGCGCTCCGCCGGATACGGTTACCAAGTCCTCAATCCGGACGCCGCCCAGATCAGGAACATAAATTCCGGGTTCTATACTGAACACCATCCCCTCTGTCAAAGGCTGCTGACTTCTGGCACTGATATTGACGCCTTCATGGATCTCAACGCCTACGCCATGTCCCAGCCCATGGCCAAAACAAGCGCCGTAACCGTTGGAGGCAATGATATTCCTTGCGGTCTGATCCAGTAAATTTGCCGCAATTCCCTCATAAAATCCATTTATTGCACACAGCTGAGCCTCTAATACAATTTCATAGATCCGCCGGAGCTCTTGTGCCGGCTCCTCTAAAAAAACAGTCCGCGTCATATCCGAACAATAGCCGCAGTAAACCGCTCCGAAATCCATTGTGATTCCGTCGCCTTTTTCCAATTTTTTGCCGGACGCGGTTCCGTGCGGCATGGCACCGCGTTTTCCGGAAGCAACAATCGTATCAAAAGACGGTTTTGCCGCACCGCGTCTGCGCATCCGATACTCCAATTCACAGGCAACATCCTGTTCCGTAATCCCTGCTCTCAGATACGGCAGCGTTTCGTTGAAGGCGTCCGCCGCAATCCTGCAGGCTTCCCGAATCCGCTGCTGTTCTCCGATATCCTTTTGGTTTCGAATTTGCTCAATTGTATGATCCAATCCTGCCCAGCGCAGTCCGGGGACAAACTCCGTATATCGGATATAGTCAGAATATAGTATTTTTTGATTTTCAAATGCGATCGAACGGATACCATGCTTTTCTACCAGTTCCCGGAAGGCGGGAAGATGAACGGCACTTTTAATGATCGGCGTGAACAGCGGCGCCTCCTGTTCCGCCTGCAGCGCGTATCTGGCATCAGTTAACAAAACCGCAGCTTCTTCAGTAATGAATAATCTCGCATCTCCGAATCCGGTAAAACCCGATAAATAAAACACATTTTCTCCTGATGTAATAAATGCCGCATCAAGACTTTGTTCCTGTAAAAAGACTCGTAAGCGGTTCACTCTGTCCAGCACGCCGTATCCTCCTGTCTCTTTATTCTAAAAAAACCGTTTTCTGAACGATTATAAAAACGGTTTTTCAAGCAGCCGTTTAAATCGTACAAAAGCAGGCTCCCGACTCAAATCAATGGGGCTGACTAAAATGGTATAGCAGCCAAATCGATTTCCGCCTAAAATATCGGTATAAAGCTGATCTCCTACCATTGCAATTTCAGCAGGACGGAGCTTCAGCAAAGCAGCCAGCTGCGTAAACCCTTTTTTTAAAGGTTTCCCGGCTTTTCCCACAAATTCCACGGGAAAATCGAAGCCATCCGCAAAATGCTTTGCACGTACAATTTTTGCATTTGAAAGAATGCCGAGGCGGAAGCCTTCCCGTTTTAATTCCGAAAGCCACTGCTGCAGCCGTGCACTCGGTAAAGGCGCCGCATAGACTTCCAGGGTGTTGTCAATATCAAATAAAAATCCCTTGACGCCCAAGGTACGCATCTCCGCCGGGTCAATATCATATATACACGCGATGCTTTTGTCGGGTTTCATCCCTTTGCCCATAAATTAGTTCCTTTCCGTGAGATAGCGTATTCCTTCTGCATATCCCTGAAACCCGCGGCCCGCAATCTGCAGGACACAGGCCGGTGCGGTAACGGAGGTAGCGCGGAACGTTTCCCGATTGCGGATATCACTGAGATGAACCTCTACGGCAGGAATTCCAACCGATTTCAGCGCATCGTAAATCGCATAGCTGTAATGCGTATAGGCGCCTGGATTGATCACCAATCCGTCATACTCTCCATATGCTTCCTGTATCGCATCAATCAGCACGCCTTCATGATTGGACTGAATAAAATCTACGGAAGCACCGATTTCAGCAGCCTCTTCTTCAATATATGCACATAATTCCTCATATGTACGGCTTCCGTATACCGCGGGCTCTCTGATCCCCAGCATGTTCAGATTCGGACCATTGATCACCAATATCTTCATAATCGCATTCTCCTTACCGATCTATTCCAGCTGCGCACTCTTTCTAAAAATGATACGAACGATCTTCGCAATTGCATCCTCTTTATTTCTGTCGTTTGATACTTCAAAATCCGCATATTCCCGATAAAGCGCCAGCAATTTGTCATAGCTGGTACTTTTCAGCAGCGGACGTTTATCCATAATCCGCTTCGGCGTCGTAGCAAGCCGTAAAAAATCGCGGTGAATAAATATAATAAAGCTCCCCTCCTGCTGAAACAGCTTCATATTGTCCGGCCGCGTTACAATTCCGCCGCCGGTGGCAATGACCGCTTTCTTTTTGTTTTTCAAATCATGCGCCACGGCTGTTTCTATTTCTCGAAATTTTTCTTCCCCCAGCTGTGCAAAAATCTCTTCTACGGACATGCCGGCCTTTTTTACGATCTCATCATCCATGTCAATGAATGCATAATCATAATACTGTGCCACGGACCTTCCAATCGAAGATTTTCCCGAACAAGGCATACCGATAAATATAATTCTGTCATAAATGCAATATTCTCCCACGCCGCTTCCACCTATCCTTCACCAATCTTGCTGCAGTTGATTCACTTGTTCTAAAAAAAGCGTTTTTTCTATACGCAGAATCCGTACGTCGCCCGGTGCAAACGGTACCACGATCCGGAGCTCCTTTCCGTTTCCCTTTTTGTCATGAAGCACTCGTTCATACAGCAGAGTTCTGTCCGTATCCGGTACCGTTGGAAGCTTCAGCCGTCTGAGCAGCGCGATTCCGTCTTTGGCAAACGCAGGATCAGCCCCGTGATACTGTACCGCATAACGCAGCATTTCTGCCATGCCGACAGCTACCGCTTCTCCATGTGTATATCGGAGATAATGATGGTAGCTTTCTATGCAATGCCCAAGTGTATGCCCTAAGTTCAGCAGCATTCGTTCACCCTGTTCCTTTTCGTCCCGTTCTACTACTCCTTTTTTGTAAAGGACACATTCAGATACAAGGGCCTGTGCCTGTGTATAGAAATCTTCCGGCCGCTCCATAGACATGGTTCTATCATAGAAGGAACCGCCTTTTAAAAACGCATACTTTACCATCTCGCCTAATCCGTCCTGCAGAACCCGGCTGCTTAACGTCTCTAAAAGGGAGACATCCGCTACCACAGCAGCAGGCTGATGAAAAGCCCCTAATATATTCTTTACCCCGCCAAAATCCACAGCAGTTTTTCCTCCTACGGAGCTGTCAATCTGTGCAATCAAAGAGGTCGGTATTTGAATATAAGGAATTCCCCGCATATAAACAGCGGCGGCAAAGCCCACCAGATCACCGGTGACGCCCCCGCCTAACGCAATGAGCATATCATGTCTGCCGAATTGATTCTGCAGCAGGAACGAGCACAGCTGTTCAAGCACAGGCAGGCATTTGCTGCACTCTCCCGGTTCGAAGGAAAAAGAGACCACAGAAAAGCCGGTCTCTTTTAAAGCAGCCTCCAGACGCTGGCTGTAAAGCGTACGTACATGAGAATCTCCCGCAACACAAACGCGGCAGGGTGTTCCTCCGCAGCTGTTCAGCGCCGTTTCTGCCGCAGCCGTTAAAATGCCGGAGCCTATCAGAATCGGATATGATCGATCCTTCAGATCAACAATATAATGTTCCATCAGATATCTCCTTTGTATTTTCCGCGGGGAAATCAGGCTTCCATTCCTTTATGCAGCGCAATCATTTCGTCCGGAATCATATAGTGCCTTCTGGCAGGCAAGACACTCCTTAGTGCCTCTTCAAAATTTCCGATTGTTACGATGCCGGTCTGTCCGATCAGCTTCCCGAGGAGTATAATCCCCGCATACGTGGCATTTCCCATCTCATAAGCCATTTCCGTGGCCGGAATTGTAAACACCTTGATATCCGTTCTCTGCGGCCGGACCGGAACTAAACTGCTGTCTAAAATGATCAGGCCGTCCGCTTCCACCAACGGCTCAAATTTTTCCAGAGAAGGCTGATTCATGGCAATCAGCGCGGTTGCTCTGCTGATAATCGGAGAAC
>ERZ779746.921-NODE-921-length-12940-cov-4.323244_pt1 | contig 12940 bp, 16 predicted proteins | sample MGYA00511888_ERZ779746 | MGnify/ENA primary metagenome ERZ779746 (study PRJEB29588, sample SAMEA1964695) | human gut metagenome | biome: human gut; feature: human-associated habitat; material: faeces | place: Denmark | collected 2008/2010 ... | reverse complement strand
CCGCCATTCCCCTCTTTGACAGCAGTAAGGGCATCAAGTTTTTGACTTACGCCGCCCCGTTCATCCGCAACACCATGACCGACCTGATACGGAATGTTTTCTCCCAATATGAGCAGAGAATGACCAGCACCACAGACGGACTTGCCTTGCAGAAAATCCGGTTGGATGAGATCCTTCCCGGTGAGGAACGGCTGCTGCGCATTGAAGCTATTGCGGATCCGACCGTCAAGTCTCCGGAACAGATTTATGTGGACAAAGAAACCATGCGTGAGCTGTACGAAGGTTTGGGCAGACTTTCCGAGCGTGAGCAAGCCTATCTGCTGTACCGCTATGGCTTTACGGACGATGTGGAGCATACGATGATCGGCTCAGCAATTCATTTCAATCTGAGAGAGAGCCGTGCAAAGACATTGGAAGATACTGCAATGGATAACCTCTGGCTGGAACTGCCGTGGTGGTTTTAGTGTGTCGCTGCGGCGGGACGAGGGCTGTATATATCTCTGCTTCCTGCGTCGTCGCAAACTTCATATCCCTCGCTTCGCCGCAAGCGGCAAAGCTCGATCATTCCGTAGCTTCGCCTCCTCCCAGAAAGCCAAATTGGCTTTCCGGGAACCCTTTTTACCGCTTATCACGCTCGGACTGTGGCTGGACGGGAGTATCATTAGCCCTATTGCCGGTTGTCGCCGGGGCGGGAGCCACCTGCCCGTGATAGCCGACTGTATATCGCTCCCCGCAGTGCGGATCGTGGCGCAGTCGCTAATGTGGCTCATGCTTTCGCAATGGCAATAGGAATGTGCTTGATGAATGGGTATTCGGTTGTCAAGGTACACTTAACCTTGCGGCTCTGATAAGACTAAGTCTCCATATCACTTGTTGTGATATTTGTCCTCTCACTTTTCAATGGACATTTTTTTGAGAGATATTAGCCATTAGAAAAAATATATTTTTGCTTTTTTCCGGATAGCGCGAATTTGTTTGTTGACTGTAGGGACGCTGATAGCGTGCTCAGCGGCATATGCAGACTGGCTCTTCCCCTCAACGAGGCAATCCCAAAAGATTGAACGCTGGTTGTCAGTCAGCGTTTTGCAGAATGCATCCACGAGCTCTGCAGTGAGAAGATCCGAGTCGATGCTCTGCCGTGTATCCATCAGCCACACGGACTCGTTCATATCCCCTCTGTTGCAGATGGCGTCAAGGCTCAGAACCGGCCCGATGGTCTGCTGTTTTGCATACTCCCGGCGCATCTGCTTTTCCTGACGGAGCAGCAGCCGCATCACCTCAAGACTGACCTCCGTTTCCTCGCCGGTCGCCTTGATTCTGGCGAAATATCTCTTTCTTCCGTTTTCCTCGATTGCCCAAAGGTCGTAATCGAACTCCTTTAATGTTTTCATGCCGTGATCTCCTTTGAATTTTTGAATTTGGGTGAAATCAAAAATTCGGAGCTCACGGGTAGCGACAGATGTATTGTTCAAAGCGGCGTTTCATGGAAAAAGTCCTTTCCCGAGCCAAGCCGGGAAAGGACTTTCAACGCCGTACAAAGAAATCGGGCAGCAAAAAAGCGCCGTCAAAGCAGACCGAACCCATTTACCGGTTCAGTCTGACTTTGTACGGCGCTTGGCAGTCTCCTCAGAACGAATCTGATTCTCTCCGCTTGCTCGATTAAAAGTCGGTTTTTGTATTCAGTTTATCGTTTCTGCCTCGGTTTTCCTGAAAGCAGGCGGCAGACGGCCTGTTTCGCCTTCATCCTGCGGAAGCAGCCCAGATTGATGGGATACTCCGACTTGCATTTTCGGCAGTAGACCATTTTGTGTCCCGCTGCGTCGGAGAACACCTTCTCCACCAGAAAGCTGCAAAAGGGGCAGTGGATCTCCCGTAGTGTCAGCGCGGCGGATTGCCTGCGGGAATCGGACAGCCTGCGTGACACATCCGGCGAGAGTTTACGGGGAGCGTTTGCTTTTCTCATCCTGCGCCACCGTCCTGTCCCAGCCCCATTTCCTCCGTGATGTACTCCGCCAGCGGGCGGTAACACAGACAGCCCAGCTCCCGCAGCCGAATGAGAAAGGCGGAGAAGGACACGCCCATTGTATTTGCCATTTGCCTAATAAGGCGCTTGTCCGTCAATTTCAGAATGCTGTCTCCGAACACGGGAATGCAAGAAGAACATCCATGCGAGATCATTACGTTGTGAACCATGAAGCGGGGCATCAGGAGGGCTGCGCCCATGCGATCAACCTGCGTCTCCCGAAAGCTGAACAGGTTTTTGAAATCCTCCTGCGTGTAGGCGCGCTCCCCGTCAAATTCACGGTGAAAGGCTGCGCTGGGAACTGCCCTGTCCATGATGTAGTGGGCGCACTCGTGGCTGATGGTGAAGCGCCGCCTGCCGCTTTCGTGCTCCCGCCGCAGACAGCGCTCGATCACGATTGTACCTCTTGGGTAAATGCGGTTTTTGATTTCTCCGTTCTCATACACGCAAAGCGGGGTTGAACCATCCGCAATGAAGCCAATCTTGTCGCTGTCCTCCTCGGCAAAGCTGCGGTACAGCAGGGGCAGCTTCAGAAAGTCCGTAACGAACCCCTCGATGTCCACGCAGCAGGTGCGCTCCGCTTCCTTCCCAAGATATTGGCGGATCAAGCCCTCGCCCAATTCGTCGAGTTCCTCATAGGAAAAAATCCTCATGTCTCACAAACACCTCCTATGGGGAGCGGTCAACATACCAGCGCCGACCCTCCCGATACAAATACTTTACCGCACGACCGATTTTGACGGTGTAGCGGACGCCTTCAAACTCATCGTGAGATGCAGTACAGGTATGAAGCACCTTTGTCACCTCCCACTGTCTGCCGTCATGCCAGCGGATGAGAAGCGGGCGGATCACGCCGTCCGTATCCACCTCCGCGTTGACGGACACATATTTTTTCTGCATGGGCAATACCTCCGTCAAAGGGCTTTGATCACATGGGTGGCTACGCCCTGTACCCGAAGCCCGGACACATAGATATCCTCCATGTCTTTGTTCTCCGGGTGGAGGTAATAGCTCTGCCGGTCATCGTCATATAAGAGCCGCTTCAGCGTGTTCTTGTCCTCGTCGGTGAGGGCAACGACGATCTCCCCAACCTGGGCGGTGTGCTGCTGGCGGATGATAACCAAATCCCCATCGTCAATCTGCGCCCCCGTCATGGAGCTGCCGGAGGCGCGGAGGGCGTAGAAGTCCCCCTTGCCGAAGAAGGACACGGACAGGGGCAGGTATTCCTCCACCCGGGCTTCCTTTTCCTCCGGCGAGCCGCAGGGGATGGAACCGACAATGGAGGGCCCACCGCCGGATTCATCCGTTGGATCTTCGGCGTGGAGAGTGTGCCGTTTTCGTAGAAAACCATATCCTTCTCCGCCATAGCCACCAGGTATCTGTGTGCGGAGGAAACCGCGATCTTCATAGCTCCGGCGATCTCCCGGACAGTGGGGGTAGAGGAATACCGCTCAAAGTAGCTTTCGATGTACTCCCGGATGCGGAGCATAAGCTCCTCGCTCTTGCTTCTCATATTGTACTTATCTCCTATCTGGAACATAAGTTCCTGATAGCTCCATTATACACATAACTCGGAGAAAGTCAAGAGGAAAAAAGAAGGTGTGCAATCAGATATTCGCTGCATGTATCCTTCATCTGTTCGGTTTGACAATCTATTACGTTCCGAGTCTAACCACTGTGTCACATTCGGCAACCAAACGTTCGTCATGCGTTGCAAGAATTATGGCAGCGCCCCTATTTGCACAGTCTTTCAGCAACGAGACTACAAGCTGCCTGTTGGAATTGTCAAGTGAAGCGGTTGGCTCATCCGCAAAGATAACGGAAGCGTTTTTCAGAATTGCTCTTGCAATTCCCAATCGCTGCTTTTCTCCACCCGAAAGGACGAGGGCTTTATCTTTCTCCCTGCCCTGCAACCCGACAATTTCCAAAACCTCTTTTATCTGTCCCTGGTTATTTCCAAACTTTTTCAAAGAGACATTGAATGAAACTGTTTCATCATCAATAATCCCGTAATCTTGATAAATGAAAGATGCATGATCCTTCCAAAACAGCGTTCGTTGTGACTCGCGCCACCCCGTTACATCGTTATTATCCACAAATATTTTTCCGCTGTCGATAGGATGTATCAATCCCAAGCAATTCAAGAGAGTTGTCTTGCCGCTTCCGGATTTCCCGGTAAGCGCAGTCATTTTTCCGCCTTCCGCAAGCAATGTCACATTGGACAGGATTCTCCGACCATTTATCGACAAGGATACATTATTGGCTCTGATATTCATTTGCTCAACCTCCACTCTGTATTTGTTCGCATTTTATCTAAGGACGGTCATTCCCGCCTGAATGACATTTGCAAAAACTCTCGCTTCGAAAAGAAAATATACCCAACAAAATTCAACAGTACATACATCAAAAACAGTACAGCCGATGATAACAGCAACAACAGCGGTTCCGGGTGACGAATGGAATAAACAACAATCCCTCCGACAAGAACTGTACAAACCGCCACTATGACTTCCTTTCGCAGTACAGGCAGGATGATTGCGCTGTATTTGATCCCTGCCGTATGCAGTGTGAAGATACGCTTCCTGTTCTCTCCGATCCAGAGCTGCGCACTCATGATCCCCGCAGCGCCCATTGAAACAAGGCAAAGCGCACACGCCGCAAAGTAATAGAAAGACTCCTGCTTAAAAAGCTGCGCATATTTCAGTGCGCCCTCTGTGAACGAATCTATGGAGGATATTTTTTCCATAAGAGGTGATTCGTTGAGAACAGACCGCAAGACATCTTCATTTTTGAAAACAATGTTTCCACTCGAAGACATAGGGAGAAGAAAGCTGCTTACTTTCAACGTTTTCACGGGCTCCTCCACCAGAATAATCAATGGATTTTTCGCTTGTATGGTGCTGTTGCCATACGATGCGTTTGGAGGCAAAACCAAAAAGCTGTCGCCGTTAAATTCGCAGAAACCCATGCCTTCCGGCTGTATTTCTCCTGTATTCGTCCAAATAGGGAGCTGCTTAGACAAAAAGTCTTTCAATTCGGCGTGAATATCATCAAAGCCTATCGGAATCAGACTATCAGCTTTATCGGAATTGTCCCCGAATACGGTGGTTTCCACCCATGCGCGGTCTGTGACAACGATATGATCGTATTTTCCCATTTTAGCATTATCAAGCACAATGGCTCTGTCAACAGCCATTGACAGACAAAGATTGTCTCTGTCCGCCATCTCCGCGAAAAAGTTCTCGACCATAGGCATCCAATAATCGTTGTACAGTCCGTTAACATCGTTATATGAAATTCCTACGGCGTCCTTAAGGCTTTCCCATGAAGCATAGTCGTTCGAGAGAGCCCTGTATGCCGAAGCCATCGTAATGGTGGTAGGCACAACCATTAAGGCAAGAGCAATGGAGAATATCAGGGCAGCTCGTCCAAGCAGCCTGAACTGTTTCAAGGGTATCTTCCTAAAAGATAAATGCTTTGCTTTAGGCTGCACAAACAGAGATATCAGCAGTACAACAACAGCCGATATTGCGATGAAAGTAATTGCAGTATAAATAAAAGGCAGAAACATAATAGAAAGCTGATCAATTCCGGAAGCAATGCCTAAATATATGAAAAACGCTGCACACCCCACAAAAAAGCCTTGAGAGGTCAAAGATATAATTGTCAGCGTATCCTCAAAATGAATACGCTGCAACGGGACTCCGCCAAGTAATCGCAAAGCCCTGGCCTTCGCGTGTGTTACAAACCAGACAATAACTGTTGTCAGGAACAAAAAGAATGAGATTAACACAGCGTTTCCGATTCCATGTTGGATAAAGTATACAAGGAACACTGCCGGAAGCGGGTACTGTTTATAGAAGTCTATGCTCATCTCATTTTTGTTGCACCATTCTGCCAAGGCAACCTTGAACTCTGTACTTCCAAGCATCGAGTAGCTGCCGTACAGCGGTCTTACTCCCATATCGGAAGAATGGATCAGTTCACCGCCGACAGAAGGCTCCAACCACGAAATGCGGTTATCCCGGATTCTGGGACTGGTTCCGTCAGGCTGGAGAGAACCAAACCATATGATATCTTTCTGACTATCATAATTATCTTGGTTTGGAACAACCTTCACTAAGACAGCACCGTACTGATCGACAAGAGCATTTAGCTCGTTTACAAGTCGTTCTTTCGATATAGTTGTTGATAAAACAGCTATGTTAAATCTTTCGGTTGTATTCAAAGGTTTCTCTTCCTGCATCAAATGCGAATGCTTAAAAACCAATATAAGGGCGAACAATGCAATAATGCACCCCACCAGTCTAATGCTCTGTTTAATCACAAAAAAACCTCCTTGCTTCAAGGATAGCAGAGATGAGTAGAACAAGAGTCTTGCAATACTAATGCACTATATTTTGCGTGCATTTGTGAGCGAACCGATATTTTGCTCATCTCCACAAGGATGGTCTTCGGAGGTGAGTGAAACACTTCCGAAGACAACTACTGTCAGCCTAACTGCTCGAAAAGTGAACTGCTAAAGGGATACTCAGTTGCAAACACGGTAGTAATAGCGGTCATCGTGCGAAGGCCACTGAACTGCCCATTTTTCTGCGATTGACTTTTCCCCAGCGGCAGTATCTACCGAACGAACGGTATTGCCATTCAATACAACAGTACTGCCATGGCAACGATCCACGGTGTAATAGGATCGAACCTTTGCATCCCAAAAGCCGTATTCCCATGTTCCTCCCTCAGCGGGATACTGGGTGATTGGCCCATATGCAAGCCAAGTGGGTCGAACGATCTCCCCACCGGAAGCACTTATTGGTTGAACAGTAATCGGATCAATATCCGAAGGCTGTTGCTCTGCAAATGCCGCAACCGGCAAAGCGCAGAGGATAAGCAAAGCGGCAAAAATGCCAGAAAGAATTCTTTTCATAAATAAACCTCCTCGTAAATCGTATTTTTTGCGTTGACATGTTGAACTACTATTCCTCAATCATAAAGCATCGCCTCCTCTCAATCTGTTGAGCCGCTCTATTGCCGCCTCTACTCATACAACGTTTTGAGGCTATGAACCGGTTACAGATTCCCGAAAGAAATTATCCCACCCTGCCTTGAACGCACGCCAAGGGCATGGTATAATTTGTACAGTAGAAATCATACAGTAGAATTTGTACTTACATTGAGGAGTGAAAATATGAATGGTCGCTATGATTTCCTGATTCTGCATTTGTTGAGCAGAGAGGAGATGTACGGGTTCCAAGTCATAAAGAAAGTCAGCGATAGGTGCACCGATGCTGAGTTTGAACTGAAAACGGGAATGCTTTATCCTCTGCTGTCCGCTTTGGAGGCTAAGGGATATTTGTCATCACGGCTTGTCCCGGTAGCCGGCAGAGAACGCAAGGTGTATAAGGCAACCGAGAGCGGTATTGATTACCTTGCGCATAAGAAGGAAAAGTGGTACCGATGGGAAGAATTTGCCAATAGCATTCTTGAGCTTTGATTGTAACCTGTTTCCCGTTACAATCGTTGTATGAATGGAGGCTCATGGGCTATAGAAAGGAAAACCAATGCTATTGATTTATATGAGCTTTATAGACGACGAATCTCATCGCCGACTATTTGAGGAAATATACCTCAGTTATCGAAAACAGATGTTTCTCGTTGCACGCACCGTGCTTAAAAACGATTCTGATGCCGAGGATATTGTACATGACGTCTTTCTGAGGATTGCAAAGAAGTATATGGCAAAAATCAGTACCATCGAAAACGAGACTGATTTAAGAAACTATTTGTTAAAAGCGACAAAAAACGCTGCCTTAGATCACCTAAGAAAGCATCGTCATGAACGTGTTCGGACGGAGGAAGAAAACGAAACAGATGTGCCTGATTCGGAAGAAATGCCAGACGATGCTCTTGTCGAAAAGATACATAATCGCATTGAGTACAAAAAGATTGTATCAGCAATAGCATCTATGGGCGACATATACAGAGATGCCCTGTATTATCACTTTGTATTGGAGCTATCGGTGCCTGAAACGGCTAAGTTGCTGAACTGCAAGGTGTCAACCGTAAAGCAAAGGCTGGTGCGTGGGAAAAAGCTTCTTCATGTGCAGCTATTCGAAAGGGGAGAACAATAATGGCTGAAAACAAACTTAAAACGGCGCTTCGGGAAGTTGTTTCTGCTGAGTTCGCCGAGATTCCAAGGAATGAACGAGAGATAAACCATTCATTCTCAGATGATTTTTTGCGCAGAATGGATAAACTCACACATGCACAGCGAAGCAGGTTCTGGCGAATGACGAACACTGTGCCTAAGCGGGTTGCAGCCGTCGCAGCCGCATTTTTACTGATTGCGCTGACCGCTTGCAGCATTCCTTCGGTACGAGCTGCGGCAACTAAATTCATCCGGGAGACATTTGACTCCTATGTTCACTTCTTTACGGAAAAGTCTGAAAGAAGACAGATTACAGAGCATTACCGTCTAACGGAACTTCCGGATGGATATGCAGAAGAAATCGTCGTAAAAAATGACTCCTGTTGTATTTCCTTCTATCAAAATGAGGCGGGAGATCGGATCATCTTTGCGCAAAGCGTAACAGAAGATTTTGCAATTGATGTAGATAATGAGAATGGGAAACACTCCCAAATTGACCTATCCGGCACAGATGTATCAATTTATGAATCTGCCGGCGTTATGGTTGCAGTGTGGCTTCACGATCAATACGCTTTCAATCTAACGGTTTATGGAGACTACGGGATTGACCTGATGATTAAGTTAATAGACTCGGTTCAAAGGCAGTGAAACAACAGCACAAACGAAACGAGGGAGGTTGCAGGCTAATGCCGACAATCTCCCTCGTTTGTATCTCACACTGAAAGGCATTCCAAACAATGCTTGGCAGTGCGCCTAATACGTTTTCTTGATTGTTCGAGTAATCGTGTCGGGAGCGCCACCCGAACCGGATATCACATAGACAACCGTGATGCGATATGTCCCTTTTGATGGAAGCTGGAACGTGTGATCGCCGGCATAAACGTAATTGTATATCACATCGTACCATTCGTTATTAGGCTCGCCAATATCAACGCGCTTCCAAAACAATCCCCACGTTTTCTTCTCAATATAAGTCGTGATCTCACCTTTGGTTGTTTTTCCGGAAATCCCTTGATATTGATTGGTTACTGTCAACAGGCCGCTGCTTGAAACGGCTGCAACGCTGCTTGCCAGTATGGTGTTGTTAAAGCGCGTTCCGTTCGATGATGCGACAATCACGCCGACTGTCGCGCTGAGCATCAGAACGATGACAACCAGCATGATAAACAGGTTTCTTCTTTTTTTGATCATATTCGGTTCCTCCTATACTCTCTTGCTTGTGGTGATGCTATCAAGAGAAATGTCCCCACGATAGCTCTTTACATATTCAACGTTTCTCATTGACATAGAGGTTACAACTCATTCCATGGTTAACAACAACCACGGTCACATTTTGGGGAATGGCTCCTTAAACGCAGAATCAGATAAAAAATACAGATCTTGCGTTTTTATATGGTGCATGTGCTGACTAAACATTGGCTGAAAAAGACCCACCGCTTGAGGCGGCTTTGCTTTTCTATTTACGCGCAACGCTGCCCGTCATTCGCAATGCCCACTTATAAGAAAAAATATATTTGCATATAATGCATATTTATGCATTCACGGTGTTGACAGATATTGCCACAATTGTGTACAATAACGGCATGAGAAGGACAGCATATTCGCTGAACATAGGTATTGCTTGACTATGCAGAACGGTTCTTCGCATACTGTTTTCCAAATTAGGAGAGCGCATAAATATACATTTTGCAGTTATGCGCAGTATCCTTCGTAACTCAGAACGGAAGCCGTCGTGAACTCGGCAGAGGACGCGGCTGCGCAGCAACACCATCTATGAATTTGCAGCTCAGTTTACTAACGCAAGTTATATGGTTGCAAACAGATATAGCTTCAACCCAAAGCACCGCGAGATGGCATTTCCATACGGAATTTGTAAAGCCGCTCCTTTTGCAAAGCTGCTCCATTGGTGAAATCATTCCGTTCAAAGGACATACTTTTTGATTATTACTGTTAAGAATTTTGATACTGGAGGTAAATGATAATGAAAAACAGTTCCAAAATCCGGTTTTTAGTGCTGGCATTAACCCTTACAATGATTCTGTCATTGGTTGCATGTGGAAAGAGCCGCACTTCCATTGTTGGGACCTGGAGCAGCGACGATGGAGAGGAAGTCCTTATTTTTAATAAAGATGGTACTTGTTCTGTCCCGTTTACTTATGATGGTGGTTGGTGGGAAAGCTGCGACCGCTATTCTGTTGATGATGATGGGACGCTGGTTTTGAGCAGCAGCAAGGGAAATATTGATTCCAAACGCTTTAGAAAACAGGACAGCGCGGAAGATGTAGAAGAGAACGGCGGGTATTACTTATCGGGCAATAAATTGATTATTCTTGATTTTAGAACTCTACGTTCTTATACAAGGAAATAGCTAAATAATTCATGAGGTGAAAGATGAGGATATATCCTCTAACGAGTCTGGAGCTTTGTGTCCGAAGTGCCATAATCCCGTCACTGCTGGCAACGCATTCTGCAACCATTGCGGAACGAAAATCGAACAACGATAACGAATAATATAGAAAAGAGAGGTAGTAAATATGTTCTGTGGAAAATGTGGAGCGCAAAATCTGGAAAATGCGACCTTTTGCAAAGAGTGTGGGGCACCGCTTAATAGTACATCTTCTATAAGTACAGGCTCCGATATGGGTGAACTGTTAGTATCGACAAAAACTGGAGCAGCAGGTAGAAAAGTTTTACTTTGTGTTTTGTGTCCTTTGTTGATTCTTTTGGGCATCTTTATTATGGCTACTCCAGAAGCCTTTTATGAACTAAGCCATCAGCATTATCATTTGATTGCTATTTTAATAGGATCGGTTTTAATTGGATATGCTTTATTCTGTTTGATTACTACTTTTTTAGGAAGTCGTTCATATTGTGATGTTTATGAAAATTCCGTTGTAGGTATGACAGCGTTGAGCATGAATCGGCCCAATATGCCTATGCAAAAATTTGCTATCAACTATAGTGAAATCAACAATGTCACTGAAGCTGGAAAGACAATTTGTATCTACACTGTTTATGCAACATATGAGGTGCTGGCACTTCACAATCGTTCAGAAGCTGTAAATGAGATACGGAAACGAATTTCTAAAAATGCCGAAAAGTAGATGGAACTGAGCTAACATATTGATTTGTTAGAATTGAAGATGATAGAACGGATTCCATCACACTTTTTAGTTGCCATACGTTGACTGAAAGTAGCTATTCCAGTTGGGGATAGCTACTTTTTCATAAGGGAACGTCCAAAATAAAGATTTCGTGGTATAATGGATAAAATTAAGAAACAAACGGAAGAAGCGTAGAAAAGATGCCCCAAATGCGGGAAAAGGTAGCTCTCTATTTGACTTTCTATAACCGCGCGATTTGGGCGTGCTAACGTGCCCACGGCAATCGCTTACGAAACAGGGAATACTTTGAGCAAGTAGCTTGGTGGAGGACGCTATGGATGAAGTCACTGCAAGGAGGAATACACCTATCAAGCAGGAAAAAACACATTCATTATCACGCCCGTCTACAAGGACGAGGGTGAGTCTATGCGTGACATTCTTTTGAAACTGATGCTGGCCGACTTTGAGCCAGCTTAACTTTTTCATCGACATCCTTAACATAGGCGGTCGGCAGAGGTATAATATAGTTAGGATAAACTCCTCCTGTTTGGCTGTGGGAGCATTGACAGCCGAGACTTTGGAATCATCTCAAAGGAACACATTATCGGCAAAGTCATTCTATTTTGATGCAATCACCGTAGGAGTGAGGATAGAGATAACGCTTTGGCAAGCAAGGTCTTTTGGAGCCAAAAGACAGCAGGCGGAGACTCTGACGAGTCCCCGCCTTTTGCTTGATGGGGCGTTCCCCATACCCCCTGCAACACAGATTTCATCTGTGGCTGCGCGATGTGCCATCGCTATTTTTCCTCGCGCTGCCGCTCGGTGGTCTGCCGGTTCTGCTCGTCCAGCCCCAGCAGATAGGCCGCGTTCGCCTTGTGGATCAGCAGCTCCCGCATCCGCTCCTGCGCCCGGTGGTACTCGGCGTAGGCCGCCTTTTTCTCTGCCAGCAGCCTTGCAAATTCTTCGTTCAGGCTCCTGACCGTGGGCAGCTTTTTCAGGCCAAACGTATCAAAAGCTTTCTTCGCCGCCTTGTGGATGAGGATATCCCCCTCATGCTCCGCAAGGTATTTTTTCGAGTACCCCGCCTTGCGGTAGCCGGTGTAAACGCTGCGGGTTCTGGAATAGTTCATGATGTGCGTCCGCAGGGTCTGTATCTCGCTCATACGCGCTTCCGCCGTCTTTATGGCCGCCTTCAAAGCATAGAACTGCTTCTCCGCATCGGCGGCGGCGGCCAGCGCATCAAAGTCGGCAAAGCCGTTTTCCTCCAGATATATCAGCGTCTTTGCCATCTGCTTGAGCTTTATCACCTTCATCGCCTGATCGTAGCGGTAGCCTTTTCCCGAATTGAGCTTCGCCTCAATGTCGGCAATCAGCGTGGCGCGCTCTTTGCGCTTCGAGTATTTCCTCCTGACGAAGGGCTTGTGCGTTCTGCTTCCGGCGATAACCGCGCGCAGCTCCTGCTCGGAATATCCCTCGCCCAGGGAATCCAGGCGGATGCTCTGTTTCTGGTTTTCGTGCCGCAGCGACAGCCTGCCCTTTCGGGCGACGGAATAGCCGGAATCCTTCAAAAGCGCCAGCAGCGCGTCGAAATCCTGGGGCTGCTTTTCAAGCGCCGCGTCTATCGCCATGCGCAGAAGATCGCGGTTGGAGAGCTTGTCGTGACCGCCG
>ERZ779746.913-NODE-913-length-13019-cov-2.106449_pt1 | contig 13019 bp, 10 predicted proteins | sample MGYA00511888_ERZ779746 | MGnify/ENA primary metagenome ERZ779746 (study PRJEB29588, sample SAMEA1964695) | human gut metagenome | biome: human gut; feature: human-associated habitat; material: faeces | place: Denmark | collected 2008/2010 ... | reverse complement strand
AGCTACACCGCAGATGCCGATGCCTACGACAGCGGCCAGCATGATCTTGACACAGGTCAGTGCGAGCTTCCTTCCCCATTTTTGTGATTTAGAGTTGAGTGCCTTCTGCTTCGCTCGGACACCTTTTTTACCATAATTCATAAAACAAGTCCTTTCTGTCTGAGATACAGACGAAAATATTATACCAAATAATACTATGTAAATAAAGGTTTTCTTTCCAGTCTTTAGAATTCCTTAATAACAGTTCCGCCATAGAACGGTAAAAACAGGGCTTGGGTGCTTGCACACAATGCACTGTTTTGATCGTTCTATGAGCGAAGCGCCATCAGGTGAATAAAAAGATGAGCCGCACAGCGGCGTTGACTGCGTAGCAGGCACTTTTATGAAAATGATGGCGGAACTGTTATAAGGGTTTCACATTTTGGAAAAGTTATGCTACACTGGAAAAGAATCCGAAGGAAAACAAAAATAAGTGAGGTTAACATGGGCGATACGGCAGCAACAGACAGCTACAGAGTATTATTATCCGGCGGCGAAGGAGAGATCGTGGAGAAAAAATCCCGTTTCATCGCAACGATCCGTAAGTGCGAAAACGAGGAAGAGGCCGTAGCTTTTATAGAAGAAATGAAGAAAAAGTACTGGGATGCCAGACATAACTGTTCTGCATTTATAATAGGAAGCAGAGGCGAACTGACCCGGTGCAGTGATGACGGAGAACCCTCCGGCACTGCGGGCAGACCGATGTTAGAGGTGCTGACAGGATCCGGGATCCGCAACATCGCGGTGGTGGTGACGAGGTACTTCGGCGGCACCCTATTGGGTACCGGAGGACTGGTGCGGGCATACACCCAGGCGGTGAAGGAAGGTCTTGCCCACTGCGAGACGGGGATCCTGCGAAAAGGCTGTGAACTGGAAGTGACGACAGATTATAATGACGTAGGAAAGCTGCAATACTATTTCGGACAGCAGGGCATCGTTCCTATGGACAGTATCTATGCCGAAAACGTAAAATTTATTTTACTTATCCCGATGGAAAATGAAGAAAAAGTCAGGAAAAACCTGACAGAAACCACCTGTGGAAAGGTAAAAATTGAGAAATTGAAAGAGACTTATTTCGTTGACAAAGAATAACCAATGAAATAAAATAAAAATAGCGGTTTAATGATTCCATGAGGAAAGGTGGTGGTTTTTATGAAGTGTACACAGAAGAGCTCTGACAACCCACTTCCGGGGCGAAGTTGCCATGTAAGTTACACCCATAGAAAACATCATAAGGAGGATCATCATGGAACAGATCAAAGAACTGGAAGAGGTATTAGAGCTTCTTAACACCAAGCAGTACACCAAGCTGCGCCAGTACCTGGCTGAACTCAACGATGCCGATATTGCGGGACTTTTGGAAGAACTGGAAGAGGAAGAGATGTTAAAGGTCTTCCGTATCCTTCCCAAGGACCTGGCGGCAGACGTTTTTTCCTATTTAGATATGGACAATCAGCAGAAGATCATCACGTCCCTGTCGGATAAGGAAGCAACGAACATCATCAACAACCTGATGGCGGACGATGCGGCCGATCTGCTGGAGGAGATGCCTGCCAACATTGTCAAAAAGCTTCTGACCAACGCAAGCCCCGATGTGCGCAGAGATATCAATCATCTGCTGCGCTATCCGGAAGATTCCGCCGGAAGTATCATGACGGTCGAATATGTAGACCTGAAGGAGAATCTGACGGTGAATCAGGCCATCGAGCGGATCCGTAAGGTGGGTCTCGACAGTGAGACCATCAATATCTGTTATGTCTTAGATGCCCAGAGAAGACTGGTGGGAACGGTGGCTCTGAGGTATCTGCTGCTCATGGACGGCGACGAGATCATCGGTGACATCATGCATGAAAATGTCATCTCCATCAATACGCTGATGGACCAGGAAGAAGTTGCCAGACAGTTCAAAAAATACGACTTTACAGCCATGCCGGTAGTGGACAATGAGAACCGGCTGGTAGGTATTATCACCGTGGACGATATCGTGGATATCATCGAAGAAGAGACCACGGAGGATATGGAAAAAATGGCGGCTATCGTGCCCAGCGATAAGCCCTATATGAAGACCGGGGTATTTGAGACCTTCAAAAAGCGTATTCCCTGGCTGCTGCTTCTGATGGTGTCAGCTACCTTTACCGGAGCTATCATTTCTTCTTTTGAAGACGCATTAAGCGTATGCGCAGTACTGGTGGCATATATCCCCATGCTGATGGATACCGGCGGTAATGCCGGAAGCCAGGCGAGCGTTACGGTCATCCGTGGATTGTCCCTGAATGAGATCGAGTACCGGGATGTGCCGAAGGTCGTATTCAAGGAGATCCGCGTGGCACTGATCTGCGGTATCACACTTTCCGCAGCGAACTTTGTAAAATTACTGTTATTGGATAAAGTAGGGGTGCTGGTGGCAGCATCCGTGTGCCTGACTCTGGTAGCAGCGGTAGTGATCGCAATGATCATTGGATGCCTTCTGCCGATCCTGGCAAAGCGTCTCGGCTTTGATCCGGCGGTAATGGCAAGTCCGTTTATCACCACCATCGTGGATGCAATGTCACTGTTAGTATATTTCCGCGTTGCATCTGCAATTTTAGGGCTTTAAATGCACTGGATTTATAAAAAGCGTCTGTTTTAAAACGGGCGCTTTTTTGATATTTTTTTGACAGGATGTTTTTTTTTAAGTACTTTTCCACAAGCTCTTTGCAAGGGCGGAAATTTTTGCTAGAATCAAGGAAATTAGAAAATGTAACCGCTTTCGTAAATCTTTTTCTTAAGAGAATATTCGGGAACAGCAAAAGCAACGGAGGAATGAATCATGAGATATTTTTTTGAATCTAAAGTAGAGAAAAAGGATGCAGGATACACCATTCAGATTCCTTTTAATGTATGGGAAGTATGCCATCAGAGAGAAGGCATCAAGGGAGATATCGTTCTGGATAACAATATCATTGAGTGCGAGCTTCATCCCAAGGAGAAGGGCAATTACGAGATCGTGATCACCGATGAAGCTGCTGTAAAGGTAGAGCTGGGTGTGCTCCACAAGATCCTGTTACATATTAACGGCTCCCTGATCCGTATGGACCAGAACAGCCCTTACAGCTTCGAGAACCCGATCCGCAAGATCGACAGCATGAATGTGATCATCCAGCCTGAGGACGGTCTGTGCGGCCAGGCATGTGTGGCAATGCTGGCAGGTGTTACCATTGCGGAAGTTATCAGCGTTATGGACTGCAGAGAGTGGCAGGCTACCATGGGCCGCGTGATCTCTGCACTGAACTATTACGGCATTGACCATACCGACATCATCGTATATACCGAGGGTAGACCCGCTGTACTGCCGAAGTGCTGTATCATGATGGAAAAGATGGGACGTTTCTGTCATTACCTGGTACATTACGATGGCAAATTCTACGATTCCAATCTGGGCGTACTGGAAGAGTACGATATGAGCAAGCTGTTAGGTTACCTTGAGATCAAGTGCTGATGGAATGCAAATTCCGTATTTGCGTGATTTCGATTACCTTGTTCTATTTATAAGGAAGTTCAAAAACTGTAGGTTACACAGATGTGCCTACAGTTTTTTTATAGCAAATAGGTTAATCGGCGAAAAAACTCCTAATAGGGTTGCATGTTAACACGGTAAAGTGTAAAATGGAAAAGTATGATTTTCGTAACGCTTTAGAGCAATTACAAATTTTTTATTACAAAGGAGTAGGAGAAATATGAATCAGAAAAAGAAGATTGAAAATTATCAGCAGATTGCCATGGGAACTGGATTGCGTTATGATGAAACCAATGACTCGTTTCATGGGGAAAGGGATGGGTTTGACTTTATCGTCTATGCACCCGATGCAAGATATCCGTATATGATGGTACTGCATACGGCGGCAAAAAGCGCTGACGGGTCGACATTTGACAAGCAGGCAGTGAAAGGGTTTCAGAAAAGCAGCAAGAAGATCGCAAGTTTTGGTCAGAAGAATCTGGATATCAGAGTATCACTGAAGGCACAGTCCAATGCGGAAAAATGTAAGGATACATTGAACGAAGCACTTGCAGCTACAACGACATTCCTGCGTACAAACAGTTACAGTCCATGCTGTGATCTGTGCGGTCAGAATGTAGAGACCGGAGCGTTCAGAATGGGCAGTGAATACTATCATTTATGTCCGGACTGCGAGATGAAGATGCGCAGTGATATCGCAATGAAGGCACAGCAGAAGGCGCAGAAGAAAGAAAACATCGTAGGCGGTATTGTAGGTGCCCTGTTAGGATCCCTGTTGGGAATGCTCAGTGTTCTGATCTTAAGCCAGTTGGGATATGTAGCAGCATTATCCGGTGTGATCATGGCGGTGTGCGTTCTGAAGGGATATGAGATGCTGGGCGGAAAACTGACCAAAAAGGCAGTAGTCATCAGCGCTGTGATCATGATCCTTATGACGTATTTTGCAGACCGTGTGGACTGGGCGATCATTCTGTTCAATCAGGGCGGCGGTGCGGAAGCAGGTTATAGTCTGTTCGAGTGTTATCGACTGATCCCTGCGGCACTTTCCGCAGAAATTATTGATATGGGAAGCTACATAGGCAATCTGGTTCTACAGTATCTGTTTGTGGCGCTCGGAGCAATCCCTACCGTTATCGGAAAAATGAAAGAGAAAAAAGAAGAAGGTATTATCGCAAGATTAAATTAAGCTCTTTGCTTTCAACAGACAATGTGGTACAATAGTACCAGCGATGTAATTCCTCATATCGTGGTATTGGGTTCGGACTTTTGACCCCGGTAGCATACCTGTTGGAATTAGGGGGAAGGAATATGAGAAAGTGGAAAGCATGGCTGTTTGCGCTGGCTGTTCTCATAGGCATTGGGACTATTGGGACGGTGTCAGTAACGGCAGAAGCACAGAATCTGAATCAGGGAAAGCGGGTATTGTTTATCAGCTCGTATTCATATGGCTGGGACACAGTCCAGACGCAGATCGAAGGAATCAAAGCGGGGGTGGACGAGAATACCACCGTGGATTATGAATTCATGGATACAAAGCGTTTCCGGACGAAAGAGTCTACAGAAATGTTTTATACAATGTTGAAATATCATCTGGATCATTCAGATCCCTATGATGTCGTGATCGTGGGAGATGATGCCGCACTCCGTTTTGCAATGGCATTCAGAGAGGATCTGTTTGATGGTATTCCCATTGTCTTTGAAGGTGTCAATGATGAGGAATATGCCCTGGAAGCAGCGAAGAACCCTCTGGTAACCGGGATACTGGAGAAGCTGTCAGTAGAAAAAAATATCGATATGGCATTAAAGGTAAACCCGTCAGCGGACAAAGTAGTGGCTATATTGGATGATTCTGTGACCGGTGAGGCAGAGCGTAAGAATTTTTACAGTGCCGAAGCAAAATATCCGGAACTGGAATTCTCTGAGATCAATTCTTCCGAACTGACAACCGCTAAGCTGCAGCAGGCAGTCAGCAAGGTGGATGAGAATACCATATTGATCTACATTGTAATGTCAAATGATGGCAGTGGCAAGCAGTATACCAATGCGCAGGCGATCCGTATGCTCGTGACTTATTCCAAGGTGCCGGTGTACCGTATGGTGGAGGCCGGGATCGGTGACGGATTGCTGGGTGGTAATGTAGTATCCATGTATAAGTCCGGAGAGATCGCAGCACAGATGGCCATGGATATCGCGAATGGTACCGACAGTGCAGAGATCAATGTGGTAAAGGACAGCCCCAATATTTATTGCGTAGATGAAGATGTCATGCGAAAGTTCGGACTGGAGGCATCACAGTTTCCGAAAGATACCGAATTTGTAAATCATCGGGAGGGTTTTTTTGCCAGGAACCGTGAGGCTTTGATCCCGGCACTTATCCTTATCGCTGCACTTAATGTTATTATCTGCTGGGTGTGCTTCGATAATTACCGCAGACGAAAGCTGTTACAGGAACTGGAGCAGGCACGTGCGATCATGGAATCGGCATCCCAGCATGACTTCCTGACGGGACTTCCGAACCGCAGCAAGTTCATGAAGGATCTGGAACAGCTGATCGAAGCCCGGATTCCCTGTACGGTCATGATGCTGGATATCGATAATTTTAAGAAGATCAACGATACTTACGGACACACAGCGGGAGATGAGGCACTGCAGCAGGTAGCCAACCGGCTGAAGGACATGCAGTCCCAGATACTTACCTCTTATCGGTTCGCGGGAGATGAATTCATCCTGATCCTTCGCAGCAGTCAGAGCATGCTGGTGGAGAAGACGGCGTACCAGTGTCGTCAGGTATTTGCCAAAGATGTGACACTCTGCGGAACGAAACGGCGGATCGGCGGCAGCATCGGTATTGCAAGCTATCCCAAGGACACCGATAATCTGGAACAGCTGATCGTATGCGCGGATGATGCCATGTATAAGGTGAAAAAGAACGGCAAGAACGATTTCGCATATTATGAGAAGCCCACAGAGGAATAAAATATCAGACAGGCGGTTATTTCTGTTCTATGAGCAGCAAATACTGCCTGTTTTTTTCTGCCTGTTTTGAACATAAGGTTGAAAAAAAGCAGGATTCTGTTTATAATTAGTACGATTGACTCAAAGGATCTTGCAAAGGAAAAACTTACATAGGATGACACCCTGTTGCTGACATCCGATACACAGTATGGACAGTAAATAGTGAGAGATTTTAGACGGCATGAGGACAGCTTCCTTAAAACCGCTTAATTTACGGATATAATAGCTTGCAGAAACAGATCATGCAAGAACAGAACATGTTATAAATGATGAAAAAGAGGTAGCAAATAATGAAAGTATTATTAGTAAACGGAAGCGGACATGTAGAGGGATGTACCTATACAGCACTGGAAGAGGTAGCAGGTGCATTGGAGAAGAACGGTATCGAGACAGAGATCATTCAGGTAGGCGTAGAACCCATCGCCGGATGCATCGGCTGCGGTGCCTGCTTAAAGACCGGAAAATGCTTCCGTGAGGACGGCGTCAATGAATTCGTAGAAAAAGCGAAGACCGCAGATGGATTCGTGTTCGGATCTCCCGTGCATTATGCATCGGCATCCGGTATGATCACTTCTTTCTTAGATCGGGCTTTTTATGGTAAGAGTGCACTTTTCCAGGGCAAACCCGGTGCCTGCGTTGTCAGTTGCAGACGTGGCGGAGCCTCCGCGGCTTTTGATCAGTTGAACAAATATTTTACCATTAACTGTATGCCGGTGGTATCCAGTCAGTACTGGAACCAGGTCCACGGCAATACACCGGAAGAAGTGAAACAGGATCTGGAAGGTATGCAGACCATGCGCACATTGGGCAATAATATGGCGTGGCTGTTAAAATGTATAGAAGCAGGCAAAGCTGCCGGTGTGAGTTTCCCGGAGAGAGAACCGGCGCAGAAGACCAACTTTATCCGATAAATACGACAGATCGGACAGGAAAAGGAGACAGACGAAATTATGGCACAGTGGCAGGGATTGGGAAGATATCCGGAAAATGCAGATCCAAAGGACTGCCCCGCAGCGGGAGAACTGTTGGCTTACGTGGACGGAAGCTATCAGGATGCATTGAAAAAATATGGTTTTGGCTGTATTTTCATCCTTCCCGACGGGCGGATCTATACAGAATACGGTAACGGCGATAACCCGGATTCTCTGAAACAGCGAAATGTCTCCGGAGAGATGCTGGGAGCCATGTATGCGGTACGGTTTGCCTTAAACAGTGGATTTCGAGCCATTGAGATCCGGTATGATTACGAGGGGATTGAAAAATGGGTCACCGGTGCGTGGAAGAGCAAAAATGAACTGACGCAGAAATACGCACAGACCATGAGAGGATGGGGACAGAAGATACAGATCCGCTTCACGAAAGTACCGGCGCATTCCAAGGTAAAATACAATGAACTCGCGGACGAGACAGCAAAACTCGGCGTGGCGAACGGTAACGGAATTCCCAAGGTGAAGAGTCTTAGCGATTTCGAGGCGGCGGATGCCGCAGAGAGGATGCAGGATGCGGCTGAATAAATATCTGGCACAGTGCGGTGTATGCTCCAGGAGAGATGCGGACAAACTCATCGAACAGGGAAAAGTCTTAGTCAACGGTCAGGTCGCAGGAATGGGACAGCAGGTGTTAGAGACGGATACCGTACAGGTGGGAAAGAAGATTTTACAGGGGAAACAGACCTGCAAAGTCCTGGCTTTCTATAAGCCGGTGGGCGTCGTCTGCACAGAGAGGGATCCACATGCGGAGAAAAAGATCATGGACATGATCCGCTGCCCGGAGAGATTGACCTATGCTGGACGCCTGGACAAAGATTCCGAGGGACTGATCCTTCTGACCAACGACGGAGACCTCATCAATGCCATGATGCGGGGAGCAAACCGCCATGAAAAAGAGTACATTGTAAAGATCGACCGGGAAATAACACCCGATTTTTTGGAGATAATGAGAAAAGGCATCTATCTGAAGGATCTGGATATCACTACCAGAGAATGTAAGATAGAAAAAATAGGAAAATATACATTCCAGATCATACTGACTCAAGGAGTCAATAGACAGATCCGCCGGATGTGCGAAGCCTGCGGAGCGAAAGTGAGATCCTTAAAAAGGATCCGCGTCATGAATATCCGCCTGGGAGATCTGAAGCCCGGAGAGTGGCGTGAGGTCACAGGGGAAGAACTGGAAACGCTTCTGACAGACACCGGAATGTTAAATCGTAAATAATCTTTTAAAGGCAGGAACACAATATGCAGTCTTCCAAGATAGACCGGATCAAATATCTGGTAGAACAACTGAATGCGGCTTCGGAGAGCTATTATGCCAAAGACCGGGAGATCATGAGCAATTATGAATACGATAAGCTCTATGATGAACTGGTGGAACTGGAAAAAGAGACAGGTGTTACCCTGGCGAACAGCCCCACGGTGAATGTGGGCTACGAAGCGGTGGATGAGCTTCCCAAGGAACGTCACGAGAGTCCGATGCTGTCTCTGGGTAAGACCAAAAGCCGGGAAGAACTGCGGGACTGGCTGCAGGGCAACCCTGCAATTTTAAGCTGGAAACTGGACGGACTGACCATTGTGTTGACTTATCGTGAAGGAAAACTTGCAAAAGCGGTCACCCGGGGAAACGGTGAGATCGGGGAAGTTATCACGAATAACGCTCGTACTTTTAAGAATCTTCCGTTAAATATTTCTTATACCGGGGAACTGATCCTGCGGGGCGAGGCGGTTATCACTTACAGTGATTTCGAGAAGATCAACGGTGAGATCGCAGATGCAGAGGCAAAATATAAGAATCCCAGAAATCTGTGTAGTGGATCCGTTCGACAGCTGAATAATGAGATCACGGCAAAGCGTAATGTGAGATTTTATGCGTTTACCCTGGTAAAAGCGGACGATGTGGACTTCCACGATTCCAAGGAAGCACAGTTTGCCTTTTTACAGGAGCAGGGATTTGCGGTGGTAGAACATGTGGCGGTGACCGAGGAAAATATCCTGTCAGTCATCGAAGACTTTGAACACAAGATCGAGCATTATGACATTCCCTCCGACGGACTGGTACTTACCTATGAAAGCATCAGCTATGGACAGTCCCTGGGCAGAACTGCAAAATTTCCCAGAGATTCCATTGCTTTTAAATGGGCGGATGAACTTCGCGAGACCACTTTAAAAGAGATCGAATGGAGTGCCAGCCGCACCGGCCTGATCAATCCGGTAGCCATCTTCGAGCCGGTAGAGCTGGAGGGTACCACAGTCAGCCGTGCCTCGGTGCACAATATCAGCATATTACGTTCCCTTCGACTGGGGATCGGAGATCACATTACAGTCTATAAGGCGAATATGATCATCCCCCAGATCGCAGAGAATCTGACCGGCAGTGACAACGTGGAGATCCCGAAGGTCTGCCCCGTCTGCGGACAACCCACCGAGATCCGTCAGATGAATGAAGTACAGACCTTGTATTGCACCAACGAGAAATGCCCGGCGAAAGAGATCAAGGCATACACCTTATTCGTCAGCCGTGATGCCCTGAATATCGACGGGCTCTCCGAAGCTACATTGGAGAAAATGATCGATCAGGGCTTCATCCACGAATATGCTGACCTGTTCCGGCTGGATCGTTATAAGGAAGTTATCACACAGATGGAAGGCTTCGGAGAGAAGTCTTATCAGAATATGATAGACAGCATTGAAGCTGCGCGCCATACGACGCTGCCCCGCCTGATCTACGGACTGGGAATCGCTGGGATCGGTGTGGCCAATGCCAAGGTGCTCTGCAGATATTTTGATTATGATCTGGAGAAAATGCAGTCAGCAGACACAGAGACCTTAAGTGCTATCCCCGGTGTGGGAGAAGTGCTTGCCGGGGCATTTACAGAGTATATGTCCGATGCGGAGAACCTGGAACAGATCGAACATCTGAAACAGTTCCTGACCATTGAGGTGCCTCAGGTGGATGAAAATGCACAGACACTATCCGGTATGAGTTTCGTCGTAACCGGAAGTCTGAACCATTACGCCAGCCGTAATGATCTGAAAGAAGTCATCGAGGAGAGAGGCGGTAAAGTCACCGGCAGTGTGACGGGGAAGACCACCTGCCTGATCAATAATGACATTACCTCGACTTCTTCCAAAAATAAAAAAGCCAAGGAGCTTCAGGTCCCGATCCTTACGGAAGAGGATTTCCTGAAGACTTATAATATTCCTTACGAGGAATAAGTAGACCTGGAGGAAAATGAAATGCCTATTAAGACACAAAATGATCTGCCTGCCAAAGAGATACTGGAGAACGAAAATATATTCGTCATGGACGAATTCCGTGCTCTGCATCAGGATATGCGTCCACTGCAGGTATTGATCTTAAACAATATGCCGGTAAAGCAGGACACGGAGCTGCAGCTGCTGCGTGCCTTGTCCAATACCCCTTTACAGGTGGATGTGACCTTCATGAATACCAAGACCCATGTGTCATTGAATACCCCTGCAAGCCATCTCAATAAATTCTACACCACCTTTGATGAGATCAAAGACCGCACCTTCGATGGACTGATCGTCACCGGAGCACCGGTGGAAGATATCACCTTTGAAGAGGTGGATTACTGGGAGGAGACCTGTAAGATCTTAGACTGGGCGGAGACTCATGTGACTTCCACCTTGCATATCTGCTGGGCTGCGCAGGCCGGATTCTACCATTATTACGGTATTAACAAGAGACAGCTGCCGCAGAAGCTGTTCGGTGTCTACGAACATAAAGTATCCAACCGGAAAATACCGTTGGTGCGTGGCTTTGATGATATTTTCCTGGCACCGCACAGCCGCCATACCGAGACTCCTTCCGAAGCCATTCATGCCTGTAAGGAACTGACGATCCTGGCAGAATCCGAGAAAGCCGGTGTATTCCTGGCTATCGCAGAAGAGGGAAAAAAGATCTTCGTGGCGGGACACCCGGAATATGACCGTTATACGTTGAACAATGAGTATCACAGAGACCTGGACAAGGGACTGCCGATCCAGGTTCCCTATAATTATTATCCGGATGATGATCCGGAGCAGAGACCACTGTTACAGTGGAGATCCCATTGCAATAACCTTTACAGTAACTGGCTGAACTATTACGTATATCAGGCAACACCGTACGACCTGGCTCAGATCCGGTAACACACGTGGAATATCGTGCGCATTTTGCTACAATAAATTGATAAAAAAATAATAGATATCACTGTTCGTCAAGCTGCCTGTATGGTAAAATACATATCATACAAGCAGCTTTTCATATATTACGAAAGCAGAAAGAATGAGGGAGTACATATGGAAATTAACATTGGTATTATCGCAATCGTCGTATTGGTCATTGCCATTCTGGCCATCCTGGCATCCGGTTATGTGAAGGCATCACCGAACAAAGCCTACATCATCTCCGGTATCAAGAGAGAGCCCAAGGTCCTGATCGGACGTGCCGGCATCAAGATCCCTTTCCTGGAGAAAAAGGATGAACTGATCCTGAAGCAGATCAGTATCGACATCAAGACCAACGGCTATATCCCCACCAAGGATTTCATCGGTGTAGATATTGACGCCGTGGCTAAGGTCAGAGTCCTGACCCAGAGAGATGTTACCGTGAATGCCAAAGGGGAAGTAGTGGCAGGACGTGGACGCCGTGGCCAAGGTGCGGGTGATGACAGACCCGGAGGGCATCCAGTTGGCCATGAAGAACTTCCTGAATATGAATGAAGATCAGATCCGCGATGCGCTGACCGATTCCTTACAGGGTAACATGCGTGAGATCATCGGTACCCAGTGCCTGAAGGAGCTGTGTAATGATCGTAAGACCTTCGGTGACGAGGTTCAGGCGAAGGCACAGAAGGATATGAATGCCCTGGGTATCTGGATCGAGTCCTGCAACATCCAGAAGATCGAGGATGAGAACAACCTGATCACTGCTTTGGGACAGGATAACATGTCCCAGATCCAGAAGGACGCTTCCGTAGCAAAGGCACAGGCAGACAGAGATGTGGCCATCGCCAGAGCACAGGCGCAGAAGGATGCCAATGATGCACAGGTCATCGCAGAGACCGAGATCGCCCAGAAGCAGACCGAACTGGCGATCAAGAAGGCTGAACTGAAGAAAGAATCTGATATCAAGAAGGCAGAAGCCGACGCAGCATATAAGATTCAGGAAGAGGAACAGCGTAAGACCGTGGAGATCACCACAGCGAACGCGAACCTGGCCCGTCAGGAGAAGGAACTGGAATTAAAGGAGAGAGAAGTATCCATCAAGGAGAAAGCTCTGGAAGCTGAGGTCAAGAAGACCGCAGAAGCGAATAAATACGCAGCACAGCAGAAGGCAGATGCCGAGCAGTACGAGAGACAGAAGAGAGCGGAGGCAGAACTCTTCGAGATCCAGAGACAGGCAGAAGCTGAGAAAGCAAAATCCGAGGCAGAGAGATTCGCCAAGGAGCAGGCGGCAGAGGCAGTCA
>ERZ779746.902-NODE-902-length-13104-cov-2.084757_pt1 | contig 13104 bp, 10 predicted proteins | sample MGYA00511888_ERZ779746 | MGnify/ENA primary metagenome ERZ779746 (study PRJEB29588, sample SAMEA1964695) | human gut metagenome | biome: human gut; feature: human-associated habitat; material: faeces | place: Denmark | collected 2008/2010 ... | reverse complement strand
CCCCCCGCCACCGCCCCACAGAACAGATCGTACACAGCGGCTCCGGAAGCGGAACCCCTCAAGGCGCGGCTACGACACCTGCCGGGTCTTCTGCCGGAAACACGACATCCGCTCCCGAACCAACGGCCTCTGCCAATCCTCATCAGGAACCCTCTCCAATAAAAAACAGCAGGGAGTATCTTTCCCGCACGCTGCTCCCCGATGAAAAAAAGGCTTACGGCCAGATCCGCGACGCCATGCTGAATATGGAAACCGTCATATCCGCGGAGCTTTCTGCACAAAGCCCAGAGGCTCTGCGGGATAAAGTTACAAAGGTTGTCGACTGTGTACGATATGACTATCCGGAAATATTTTGGTATACAAATGAACTGCGCTGGCGCTATCAGCCTGATACCCTTACCGTAACCTCCATTCAGCTCGAACTGACGGCTGCAGAAGATATTTTAACTGCACAAAAAAAACAAATCGACAGAATGATTAATGAAATTCTGCAGTCCGTCCCTTCCGGCGCAGATGAATATGAAGTCTCAAAAATACTGTACGAATGGATTATTCTGCATACGGACTATGCCTCTGCTTCGATTTCCGACAGCTGCTACACTGCCGCAGGCGTATTCCTTGACGGCAAGGCTGTCTGTTCAGGCTATGCCAAGGCGTATCAGCTTTTAATGCTTCGGGCCGGAATTCCTTGTCTGTATGTAACCGGAATCACTGAAAAGGATTCAGTCGGCCATGCGTGGAATATCAGTTGTATTTCCGGGAAATGGTATCATACGGATGTCACCTGGGGCGACCCTGTTTTTTCTCAAGGCGGCTACGAGGATTTTATCTGCTATGATTATTTAAATGTTACGGAAGCGGACATCCGGCGGAGCCGGTCCATTACGGAGACCCTGTATCCTCTGCCCGCCTGCACCTCTTCAGAGAGTAATTATTTTGTAAAAGAAGAACGGTTCTTTTCGGCTTATCATAAGGCTGCGGCGGAAAAAGCCATCGGCGCCGCGCTGCTTGAAGCCGCGGCCGTCCGCGCCCCGTATATTGCTTTCCGTTTTGCCGATGCGGCTGCTTATCAGCAGGCACGGGCAGAACTGAACCTCTACACCATCGCGGAGCAGGCCGGGCCGCTGCCAAACCCGATTCAGTCATATGCCGTAATCACCGGCAGCGATCTGTATACGATACTTTATCGGATTCAGTACAAAGGATAACTGATATGTTTTCAAAATTTACAATGCTTGTTGCAAATGAAAATACGCCTGCCGCGCTTCGCGCATACGCAGCGGAAAAGTTATCTGCCCTTTCTGCGGTATACGGTGTCTACGCAGTGGACGGCAACCATGAATTTCATACAAAGCAGGATCTTTCTTCTGATGAAATTTATAAAAGGGCAAATATCACGCTGCTTCATGATACGCTGATTGAAGTTGCCGATTGTTTCTATATTGCCGGCAGAAATGATCCCCGCGGACCGGAACCGAGAGCGCCGCTCTCGAAGCTGCTTTCCTCCGCGGAAAAAGACCGGCCGGTTCTGCTGCTGTCACACCGCCCGACGGGCCTTGCTAAGGCAAAAGAGATGGAGGTGGACCTGGAGCTCTCCGGACATACCCATCACGGCCAGTTATTTCCCGCGAATCTTGTGACTTCTATGATATACGATGTCAGCTATGGACATATGCAGGACGGAAATTTTCAGATCATTGTTAGTTCCGGCTACGGCACCTGGGGATATCCGATCCGGACAGGCAGCCGGTCGGAAATGGTCCGGATTCAGGCCGCTTTCCGATAGAAGGAACGTTCCGTCCGGAACCAAAGCAGCCTGGTTTATGAAGATGCAAAAACAGGACTCCCGCATACGGCAGAGCCCTGTTTTGTAAGCTTGCGAATCAGTATGGATTATTTATAAAAAGCAAATTTTCCGATAACCGGCAAGGGTTTATCCTGATTTTTATGAACATTCATAATGCCGATGATCATCAGAACAAAGAAGCCTGCGCTGATAGCAAACCATAAAATGCCTGAAATAATGCCTGCCGCAGCAGAAGACTCATATAAACCGGTACCAAGTCCCATGATTGTAATTTCCGTTCTCAGAGCGGCATTTAAAATTGCAGTGATAATTCCTACAACAATACTTGCAGCTGTATATACAATCGTAAGAATAATCCCCTGCCCAACATGAAAGCGAACTCTCGGATCATTCTTTTCCCGCACGCACAGACCGACGATCCAGAGAATCCCAATATATGCTAAAATGCTGTACAGCTTTCTGTTATCCGTCGGGGCGGCCTGCTGGTAGGGCTGCTGATACGGCTGGCCCTGCTGATACTGGGGCTGCTGCTGATAGGGCTGCTGCTGATACTGCGGAGCAGCCTGTTGATTCTGGGGCTGACCCTGCTGGGGCTGTGCCTGCTGCTGACACGGACACACGGAGCCATCGGGAATCTCTCTTCCACAAGATTGACAAAACATAATACTTCCTCCTTAACCATACCGTGAATACGGCAAACTTTTCACTTGTTTATTGTACGCAATTACCAACTTTCTGTCAATATCGTTTCTGCCTGCGTATTAAAAAATAACGCCAACAACAATAGCGCCAACAACAGGATAAAATTGATAAACTGCGAAAGATTGATCGCCTGAGATCCTGCCAATCCGTACGCCCGTATCCTGATGCCGCGTTCTTCTGCTGTGCGTGTTTTGGAAAAAACTATTGTGCAAATAAGAGAATTCAAGTATACTGAAAAGAGTGTCATAAAAAAGACACAACTTTTTTTGAGAAGGGAGCGGATAGGATGTACCATTCCGTTTTAGATATACGGGAAACACAAGCTGCCGTAAAATATGTGAAAGACTATTTCGAAGATGCGCTTGCAAAAGCGCTGCATCTGATGCGGGTGACGGCGCCGTTGTTTGTCCCGCCGCAATCCGGACTCAATGATTGTCTGAACGGTACGGAACGGCCGGTGCAATTCGATCTTCTGGAAACCGGCGAGGAGGTCCAGATCGTCCAGTCCCTTGCAAAATGGAAGCGATATGCCTTAGGCAGATACGGCTTTATTCCCGGAGAAGGCCTTTATACGGATATGAACGCGATTCGGGGAGATGAAATTACCGACGCTCTGCATTCTGTTTATGTCGATCAATGGGATTGGGAAAAAGTAATTGCCAAGGAAGACCGTACCCCTGAAACACTCCGGCAGACCGTGGATGCCATTTACGAAGTGTTAAAGCGGACGGAAAAGGAAGTACTCCGGACTTTCCCGAAATTGGCTCCGCAATATCAGGAATATGCGCTGCCGGACAAGATTACATATATTACTGCACAGGAATTGGAGGATTTGTATCCTGACCTATCTCCGAAAGAGCGGGAAAATGTTTATACCCGCCGATGCGGCGCACTCTGTCTGATCGGAATCGGTGATACGCTCCGTTCCGGCATAAAACACGACGGCAGATCTCCGGATTATGACGATTGGACGCTGAACTGTGATATTTTACTGTATTATCCTGTTATGGATATTGCTTTTGAGATCTCAAGCATGGGCATTCGCGTGGATGCCGCGGCATTGACCGCACAGCTCTCAAAGGCCGGCTGTGAAGACCGTGCACAGCTTCCCTTTCACCGGTCGGTTCTGAACGGCACGCTTCCCTACACCATCGGAGGCGGCATCGGGCAATCGCGGCTGTGTATGTATTTTCTGCGTAAAATGCATATCGGAGAGGTACAGGTATCCGTCTGGCCGGAGACTCAGGAAAAGGAGATGCGGAAAAAGGGCTGCTATTTATTATAAAACGATGATACGGACAAGAGAGGTCCGTCCGGAATGCCCTTGAATCAAAATGAGAGCAATGATCAATTATTTTAAAAAAAATAGATATATTTTTCTGCCTCTCAGCATTGTTTTTCTGCTGCAGTTCTTAACATATTACGGCACAAAAGCAATCACCGCGTCCTTTCATGCACACGATCTGACAACAGCCTTTGACCGCGCGGTACCACTGATTCCCTGGTTTATTTATATTTATTTAGGAAGCTACGCGTTTTGGATTATCAACTATTTGCTGGCATCAAAGGCCGGCAGGAAACATTTCTATGCAGTCACAGCATGCGCACTGCTCTGTTATCTCGTATGCGCCGTCATATTTATTGTATTTCCCACCACCTATGAGCGGCCGGAATTGATCGCGCATACTTTTTCCGAAAAACTCATAAATTATGTATTCAGTGTGGACACGCCCGTTAATTTATTCCCGTCCATGCATTGTCTGCTCAGCTGGGTCTGTTATATCTGCGTACGGGGCAAAAAACAGATTTCTGCCGCATACCGCGTATTTTCCTTGATTTTCGCCATTTTGGTCTGTGTCTCCACACAGGTCGTCAAGCAGCATTATGTTGTCGATATTTTCGGTGGGATTCTGATTGCGGAGCTGATGTGGCTGATTGTAAAAAAGGCAAGGCTTTACCGCGTAACTTACAGTATTTTTGAAAGGAGACGCCTTGAAAAAAGAAAGCATGCACCGCGACAGTGAACGGCGGCGTCGTTGGGCTGATAAAATGAAAAAACGCAAAAGGCGGATAAAGTATACACTGAATACTTTATTCATTCTCCTTCTCTTGGGCGGAACCGGTTATATTTTATTCAAAGATCAAGAAATTCCACAGATTCTTGATACCATGTCGGAAGCGAATCCCTTTCTTCTGCTGCTGGGGCTTGCCATGGTGTTTTTCTTTGTTTGCAGTGAATCTGTAATCATTAAATATCTGATGAAGTCGTTCAAATGCTTTGTGCCCTTCACTCGGTGTATCCAATATTCGTTTATTGGTTTTTTCTTTTCCTCCATTACGCCCTCTGCCTCCGGCGGGCAGCCGCTGCAGGTCTATTACATGGGACGGGACGGAATCGATATTGCAGTATCCACGTTGGTGCTGCTGGTTGTTACAATGGTATACAAGCTGGTTCTGGTGCTGCTCTGCCTGGTTGTCTTTCTCACAAAAGGCGCTTTTATTGCAGCACATATCGACGGTGCGTTCCGATATATTCTTTATATCGGCATTATACTGAACGCTTTCCTGGTTATTCTGATGGGGGTATTAATTTTCTCTCCTTCTCTTGCAGAAAAAGCCGTAAAAAAAATAATTCCGTTTTTGGGCAGAATCAGACTCGTCCGGAGACCGGAAAAGCGGCTGGAAAAAACCCTGCGTTCGATTGAAAAATACCGCTACGGTTCTCATTACATGAAAACGCATATATCGGTGCTTTGCAATGTATTTCTGATCACAGTATTTCAAAGACTTTGTTTTTTTATCATTCCGTATCTGGTATATAAAGCCTTCGGACTCAGCGGCACCTCAGCCTATGAAATCATTACACTGCAGATATTAATCGCATTAGCTGTAGATATCCTCCCTTTTCCCGGAGGCATCGGAATTAATGAAAATAGCTTTGTCGCTTTATACGTTCCGATTTTCGGGGAAGCGCTTATTTTACCCGGCATGCTGCTGAGCCGCGGCATTAACTTTTATGCGCTGGTTATAATCAGTGCATGCTTTACCGTATATGCGCATTTTAACCGAAAAAAATTCGGAGCTGCGGAACATACAAAAATAAGCCAAAAATAAACGGCCAGTCCGAAGTTTGGACTGGCCGCAGAAAGCAGCGTTAAGCGCCAGGCTTACCAGCGGCGTTTTTTTCCGTTTCTTCCCCGCAGGATCAGGATCACAATAATCACAATCAGCAGAAGGATAATGGTAATCATGATCACATACTCTAATATCTTTTTGATATCCTTTGTATCAGAAGCACCGGGCTGCTCTGTAGCAGGCGCACTCGTAGTGCCGGGGTTCTCTGTCTGATCTCCGGCTGCAGTTCCGGAGGGCGTCGGCGTAGGGACCGGCGGCTGTGTGGCAGACGTCTTTTCAAAGACCCAAGAAACTTCCGAAATCGTATAGAAGTCATTTTCTACTGCAGTGTACGCTGCCCGCAGCTGATAAGAGTTTCCGACAACAGTATTTTCCAGCAATACGCTGCACCGGCCGTCCTCCTGAAAGGTCCCGGTTCCCAGTACAGTATCCCCGTTATAAAAGGTGACGGTTCCGGCAGGAAGCTGCCCTGCACCAAGATTCTCCGCAATGCAGTAGACGCGGTTCGTTGTAGAAGGCGCCCCTGCCTCTTCGGCAACATACAATTGCATTCCTGCAGACCTGGGCGTAATCGTTATTTTAACCGGCCTGGAGGAGTTCGGATAATATGTCTCATCACAGCCCTTTGAAGCAGTGATGCTTACGGTGCCGACCCCGGTCATGGTTGCGCTGCCGTCCTCATGGAACGAAATAAGCCGCAGATTATCCCCCTCAAAAAAATATTCTCCGCCGCCGCTGCCGCCGGAAGCCTGGAAGTTTACAATATCGCCGAATTGAAAGGTTTTGTTGGGCAACGTAAATTCTATGGCGCTCTGCAGCTTTGTCTGTCCGTACGCTCCCGCTTCTCCGGAAGTACGCAGTTTAAGCTGATAGCTTTTTGCAATTCCCTGCGCAGCTGCCTCTCCAATCTTGGCAACCGTGTCCGGATCCGATAATTTCCGAATATCATCTGCATTGGTCATAAAGCCGCACTCAATAATCATCCCCGGAATATTGCTGAGCACGGAACGCCGGATAACGCCGTAATAGTCGGACGGATTTCCGTTGGGGTATTTTACGGTATCATCATCTGCATAGGAGCGCGTCTTGCAGCCGCGGTTGCGCAGACCGACCTGCGCCGTAAAATTTGCTAAAATGTTGTTTCCGACATCTTCTGCCTGTCTTTTCAGCTCCGGCCTGTATTCCCCGTTCGGCACATAAATTTCCGAGCCCGTAGCGGAGGCGGAATCCGCGGAATTGTTATGAACGCTGATAAAAAGATCCGCACCCCAATAAGAAATCAAACTTGTGCGGGCGCCGAAAGACAAATAGGTGTCATCCGAAATCCTGGTCATATAGACCTTGACACCTTCATATTTATCCAAAGCCGTCTTAATTGCATTTGCAATATTAAGATTTAACGTTTTTTCATAATGACCGGACTTATCCGCTCCCGGATCATGCCCGCCGTGTCCGGCGTCAAGAATAATAACCAAATCGTTCTCCGCCTGTACGGCTGTATTCGAAAAGCACAAACAGCCCCACAGAACGGTAAGTGCAGCAAAAAATGCGATAAATTGCCGGCCTCTTCCTCTGTAGCTCATTTTATTTATCCCCTTTCGTAAAACGCGGCCTCCGCCTTGTCGGCGGCCGCATAATGTGCGTTCCTAATTATAAACGATTTTGTTCTATTCAGCAAATCTGTTTTTTCGCATCAGCCTGTCAGAAGCGGTCTGTTCCGCCCCCATGCCGTTCCATTTTATTTACAGAAAAACCTTCTTATATAAAAACGCTTTGATTAAAACGATTTAAATAAAATATCTAATAATATTTTTATATTATAACATATTTTAAATCATGTCAATATAAATAATTTATTATTAACTTCATTGACTTCACAAAATTCATATGTTAAAATGCAATCCAAACTATCAATTCTTTTGTTCAGGAGGTACTGTAATGTATCAATATTCAGTAATTTTAGGGAATGTAGGACAATGCTCCGATCGTTATATGACATGCGGTTACGGCCGGACCTATGAGATTCCGGAGCTGTTTGAACGCGTAGCCTCAATCGAAGGTGTGACAGGCATTGAATATATCGGAAACTGGCATGTTTCGGATGCCACGATCCATCTGATCGCGGATCTTAGGAAGCAATACGGATTTGAATCCGTTGCCATTATTCCCGACCATTTCGGTTCCCCTGTCTGGGGAAAAGGCGCTTTCACCGCGCCGGATCCCGCAGTGCGCAAAAAGGCCGTACAGGAGACGCTGAAAATGGCGGAATTCGCCAGAGCGCTGGATTGCGGCATAATCAGTATCTGGAACGGGCAGGATGGGTATGACTATCCCCTCCAGGCAGACTACATAGATGCGGCAAAGTGGCTGGCCGAAGGGCTCGGAGAATGCTGCACGCTTGCCCCGGACATCAGGTTTTCTCTGGAATACAAGCCCAAAGAGCCGCGCTGCCACTGCTTCATTCCCAATGTGTGGGCCGCGCTGACCCTCATTGCGGAAAGCCATATGCCGAATTTAGGAGTTACCATTGATGTCGGACATTCTCTTGAAGCATATGAGAATGTATCCGAGGTCTGCGCCGCCATGGCACGCGGAAAAATGTTCCACTTCCACATGAATGACAACTGGCGGCTCTGGGACGACGACATGATCGCAGGCTCTGTCCACACCATTGAATATCTTGAGCTTTTTTACTGGCTCCGAAAACTGGACTACAGCGGGTATATTTCTACCGATCAGTATCCTTACCGTGAAGACAGCCGGGACGCCGTGGAACAAACGGTAAAATGGATGCGTACCTTCCAAAAGGTCGCAGAATCTCTGGACATGGCACGCGTCCAGGAAATTCTGAACCGGAATGATGCCGTTGCATCCAGCGCGTACCTGCGCGAAGTAATGTTCGGTTCTTATCTGCAGAATTAACGGAAAGGATATTATACGATGTTACAACCATATCAATTCAGAGTTGATTACGGAAAGCTGCAGCATGACAGCCGCTTCCGGATCACAGATTCAAAAACGCCGGTTATTTCCTGGGCCGTGATGTCCGATCGTCCGGATTCTTACCAGACCGCATATCGGATTGCGTTTTCTTCCTCGGACAAAATGCTCTGGCAGACAGACTGGATCGAAAGCGCAAAACAGGAAACGGTTTACGCAGGTCCGCCGCTTCCCTTCGGATGCAGAATCTATTTTACCGTAGAAATCAAAGATCAGCAGGGGTCGGTCAGTGAAAAAGCAGGCGATTATTTTTACTGCGGCCAGACAGATCATTGGGAAGCGGGCTGGATCGCTGCTTCCGTACAAGCCTCACGCCGGGCGGTTTGTTTTCAAAAAAGCTTTATGATTACAAAACCGATCCTTTCTGCCTATTGTATGGTGTGCGGATTAGGATATCATAAAATAAAGCTGAACGGAAAAGCACCGGACCCCTCCCTGCTGGATCCGGCCCATGCCGACTATTCCCAAGTGTGCTATTATGTGCTGCTGCCGGAAATAGAAAGCACGCTTCGGGAAGGGGAAAACGAAATCAGTATTGAAATCGGAGACGGCTGGCGTCATCTGGATAGTGCCTTTATTAAAAGCAATATCGGCGACAGAAAGCTCTCGTTTGACGGCGTTCCCCAGGTATCCGCAATGTTCCGTATCCTTTATACAGACGGAACATCCGATACGATTATGACAGACGAAACCTGGAGCTGGTCACACACGCCGATCCTTTCAAATAATATTTATGACGGAACGATTTACGACGCAAACAGCACGGCACAGCCTGACACACGGGCTGCTTTGCCGACACACGCCGCATCGGCAAAGCAGCCGGCGTGCGCTGTGCCCTCTCCGCTTCAGCCCGGTGCACAGTACGGGATGCGCGTACAAACGCTGGAGCCCATCCGTGAAAAAGAAGTTTACCATCCGTTATCTGTTACACAGCTGGAGGGACCTGATGGCCTACCCCGCTATCTCGTTGATTTCGGCCAAAATATCGCCGGAATCGTCCGTCTGAAACTGCCGGAACGGATGCAGGCAGGCCAGACGATTCAAATCGTCCACGGTGAATTTTTGGATGAAGACGGCTCAATTTATACAGCACCCCTGAGAGAGGCAAAATGCACGGATATTTATATTGCCTCCGGAGACGGGCGCGATCTCGCGCAGTGGCAGCCGGAATTTACCTATCACGGATTCCGATATATACAGGTAGACGGCTATGGTTCCATTCTGAAAAAATCTGCAGTCACAGCAATCGCGATTTATACGGACATTCAAAGCGAAAGCTTTTTCACCTGCGGCAGTGCTCTCATCAATCAAATACATAAAAATGCGGTGCAGACAGAAAAATCAAATATTCACAGTATTCTGACAGACTGTCCCCAGCGGAACGAACGACTCGGATGGATGAACGACGCTACGGTCCGCTTTGAAGAAACCCCTTATAACTTTGATATCGGAAGAATTTTTCCGAAGGTGGTCCGTGATCTGATCTGCGTACAGGATGGCAGCGGCGCCATCACCTGCACAGCGCCTTTTGTCGTCGGCGGCAGGCCGGCAGATCCGGTGTGCTCCTCCTTTCTGGTAGCAGGTATGCAGGCTGCCATGCACACGGGAAACCTTGCGATCCTGAAAGAAGCCTATCCCCATTATAAAGCTTGGCAGCAGTGTCTTTTAGACCACAGTGACGGCTATATCGTGAACTACAGCTATTACGGCGATTGGGCAGGTCCGTCCTATGCCTGTCACAGCGAGGAAATCGCGGTTTCCGCCGTTACACCCGGCATTCTGATTTCTACGGGATATTCCTATTTAAACTGTTTGCTGCTGTCAAAAATGGCTGGTTTTCTCTCTTATAAGCAGGAACAGGCAGATTATGAGCAGCTTGCCGCGCAGATCCGCAGTGCGTTTCTGAAAAAATGGTTTGACCCGGAAAGCGCCCGGGTGGATGCGGGCTCTCAGGCCAGCCAGGCGTTTGCACTATGGCTCGGATTGATCCCGGAAGCGTACACCCAGAAAGCTGCTGATCTGATCCATGCAGATTTAACGGCCCGTCATTATCAAATCACCACGGGAAACCTATGCACCCGCTACCTGATGGATGTTCTGGCACAATACGGATACATTGATGATGCATATGCAATCATTACCAGAGAAACATATCCCTCCATCGGTTATATGATTCAAAATGAAGCGACCACGATCTGGGAACGCTTTGAACTGAAAAAGAATCCGGATATGAACTCTCACAACCATCCCATGTACGGAGCGGTAGATTATTGGTTTTATGCATACCTATGCGGAATTCGACCGACGGCGCCGGGATGGGAAGCTGCTGAAATTAAGCCGTACTATCCTTCTCAGCTGTTGTCCGCCCACGCATCCGTGGATACCGTGAAGGGGCCGATCACAGTCAAATGGGTAAAACGATACGGCGCACTCCATCTGTATGTATCCGTTCCCTTTGGGGTAACGGCTGAAATCCATACAAAGGATGGCATTGTCAAAGCCGGCAGCGGTACACATCATTATACTTGGCCCTTGTAAGCTGAATAAACAGGCATTATGCAGCGTTATGGCCGAATGGAATAAAAAAGAGCCGTTGATATCAATTGATATGCTCCCCTTATAGTAAGTAGACAGATCAAATGATAAAACTGTCGCTGTAAGGAGGAGCATATTTTATGGGACAACATTCAAAATACTTGCCGGCCGGGACACCCTGCACAGGTCCGCCCCGGCCGGCTGCCTTATGGTGCCGATTTTCTGATGATTAAGTGCGTCGGTACAATCTGAAGCACTTCTGCCGGAGACGACGCGCCGGAAGCCGATGAAATGCCGTCGGCTTCTGAGGCGGACTCTGTCTGACCCCGGCGGTTCGGATGCTGGATCTGATCAATCAGCACCTCAATGGATTTCTTCGCAATCGCCTCCACATCCTGCCGGACAGTGGTAATCGGAATCGGAGATGCAATGGAAAAGATACTGTCGTCAAATCCGGTTACCGTTAAGGCACCCGGGATATCCAAATGCTGTTCCAGGGTGTTAATCACGCCCAATGCCATTACATCATTCACACAAATAATTCCGTCCACCTGATCCGCATACTGCTCCCGGATCAGACGCGCTGCCTCACAGGCACAGTCATAGGTCACTGCTTTCATATGAAAGAAAAGAACAGACTCCGGATCCATCCCGTTTTCCCGCAGCGCCTCCCGCAGTCCCTCCTCACGGATATCCAGCGCATATACCCCGCGGGGACCGGAAATATAAGCAAGCCTGCGCCGTCCGTTTCGGAGCACATGTGCCGTCAAAGCCGCCATTCCTGCCTTCAGATCACTCATGATACAAGGAAAATCCGCAAACGCAGTGGTTGCACTGATTGTAGGAATCTCCGAGTCCCGCAGCTTATTCAGCTGTTTGGCTCCGTCATCCGGCACATTTGCGGGAATATAGATAATCCCTTCTACCTGTGCCGCAATCAGGTCATCAATGATGACTTCCTCTCTCTGCGGAATATTTTCCGACAAATAAATCGAAAGGCTATAGCCTGTGTTGCGGCTGTGCAAATTCAGATAATGCACAAAAGAGGCGTAAAAAACATTCTCAATATCCGGAACCACGACGCCGATCATACCGCTTTTTTTCAGGACAAGCTTTCTCGCATAGGGGTTCGGGCGGTATCCCATTTCTTTTGCCGCCTTTTTTACCCTTTTGCTTGTCTCTGCATTAACCAGCGGATTTCCGTTTAGCGCCAATGAAACGGTTGCCTCCGAAACGCCTAACTTTTGTGCAATATCTTTGATTCCAACAGCCATATTTCCCGCTCCAATCATTCGGTTTCATTTACATTATAGCATAAACCGGATATTTGGAACATATCATTTTATTCGACTGGAAAACACGTATATTTTTAGGCTTCAGCTCTGAAATCTTACTAAAACCGATAAAAGCTGCATGGCATAGACCCGAATCAGCCAATCATTGGGATGGTTGATATTATTTCCGGAGGTTGCCGAAAAATCCTTCCATTTCAAAATCTCCGTATGTACCGCGAACATGTCGGCTAAGGCAGTCCCTTCTCCCGTCAGCGCCGCATACGCAGCCGACAGCTCCTTCTGCCGCTGCAAAAAGCCGCCGGCAGCGTTGGGCACCATGGGTACTACAACAACAAATTCACACGCGGGATTTCTGCGCCGGATCGTATCCATGATAGATTGAATATTAGCCGCAGTTTCGTTTCCCGGCCGTTCGATATCATTCATGCCGAAACCGAGATAAACCAAGTCCGGATGCAGCGCCGCCACCAGCTCCTCTGCATGGGCAGCCCCCCAGACAGAGTCCATTCCTGCCACAGAAGGATTTGATAAGCAGATCTCTGCTCCGTATGTGTCGGAAAGCACCGCTTTCACCAGTTCCGGAAAGCTTTCCTGATACGGTGGCCGATCATACATGGCGCTGGCATCACA
>ERZ779746.901-NODE-901-length-13115-cov-2.414625_pt1 | contig 13115 bp, 15 predicted proteins | sample MGYA00511888_ERZ779746 | MGnify/ENA primary metagenome ERZ779746 (study PRJEB29588, sample SAMEA1964695) | human gut metagenome | biome: human gut; feature: human-associated habitat; material: faeces | place: Denmark | collected 2008/2010 ... | reverse complement strand
CGCCGCCTGCATTCATCCCGGATCCTGTTTCAGATATGCATGCGCTATATTCGTGCAACGCCGGAATCACGCGCCGCCTGTGCCACAGCTTTGGAAACAGCTTCCTTTACACGTTTATCAAACGGAGATGGGATGACATACTCCGGATTGAGCTCCTCATCGGAAATCAGGGAAGCAATTGCCTTTGCCGCCGCGATCTTCATTTCGTCATTAATATCACTAGCTCTTACGTCCAGCGCGCCCCTGAAAATTCCGGGAAATGCCAGAACATTGTTAATCTGATTTGCGAAGTCGCTTCGTTCCCACAACAGCCGCACCGGCCTCTTTTGCCAAGTCCGGCATAATTTCAGGCACCGGATTAGCCATTGCAAAAATAATCGGATCCTTGGCCATGCTTCTGACCATTTCCTGTGTAACGGTCCCCGGAGCTGAAACACCGATAAATACATCGGCGCCCTTCAGAACTTCTTCTAAAGTACCCTTCTTTCCCTGCTGATTCGTAATTTCAGCCATCAGCTGCTTTTCATGGTTAAGATCGGGTCTGCCTTGATAAATGGCGCCTTTCCGGTCACATAATACGACATTTTTCAAGCCCATGCTCATAAGCAGTCTTGTAACTGCGATCCCGGCAGCACCACTGCCGTTTACAATTGCTTCAACATCTTCAATACGCTTATTGACAATACGCAGCGCATTCAGCATAGCGGAAAGCACCACCACGGCCGTCCCGTGCTGGTCATCGTGAAAAATCGGAATATCACAGACTTCCTTTAACTTTCGCTCTATCTCAAAGCAGCGCGGCGCGGAAATATCCTCCAGGTTTACGCCGCCGAAGCTGCCGGCAAGCAATCTGATGGTATTTACGATTTCATCTGTATCCTTTGAACGAATACATAAGGGAAATGCATCAACATCTCCGAACTCTTTAAATAAAACGCATTTTCCCTCCATAACAGGCATGCCTGCCTCAGGACCGATATCACCTAAGCCCAATACCGCGGTTCCGTCAGTCACAACGGCAACCATATTCCAACGGCGTGTATAAGTATAGGACAAGCCCACATCCTTCTGGATTGCCAAGCAGGGCTCTGCAACCCCCGGCGTGTACGCCACAGACAGATCTTCCCGGCACTTTACCTCAGAGCGGACCTTCATTTCAATCTTGCCATGCCATTCTTCATGCTTAGACAACGCCAATTCTTTTGCTGTCATAAATAAAACCTCCTATTTTTGCTGCTTTATTTTATATGTCTCCGGCGGATAAATACCGCCGGTCTGCCAACTCCTCAAGTCCCGTCCATTGGACTGCAGCCATGCTGTCCCTCAGCTGCTCTATCGTTCTGCTGCCGATAATCGGAATCGTAACAAAAGGGGTACGCATCAGCCAGGCCAATGCCAGTTGGTTCACCCCTGCCTGATAACGGGACTGCAGGGATCTCAGCCATTCATAAGTCTTGCAGTTCTGTTCGTTAAAATACCGATCTCCCGCTTTTCCGTCCGGCTTTATAAAATTTCCGTCCTCCACACGCAGCTTTGCGAAAAAGCCTTTTGCCTGGGATGAATATGCAAATACAGGAAAGCGTTTTTTTTCGTACCATTGATATTCCCCGTGATCCATCATCACGATGGTATCGTCCTGAATCGCGCCTGCTGTCGGACGCGCCAGGCTCCACATAACCTGACTTGCAGAAAAACCGCATAAACGCTGCTTTTCTGCATATTGATTCGCGGCTGAGATTCGTTCCGCCCTCCAGTTTGACACACCGAGATACCGAATCTTTCCCTGACGGATAAAATCATTCATCCACTCTACAATCTGTTCTGCCGGCACACTTTCATGATCTCTGTGCAGCCAGTATAAGTCAATCTGTTCCACTCCGAGACATTGCAGACTTTCATTCAGATCCTGCTCAATATCCCGTCGGGATAATCTGGATGCATGATAATTCCCGATTTCCGGGAAGGCACCTTTTGTAGCAAGCAGCACACGATCTCTTTGTTTGGTAGATTTCAGCCAACGGCCGATCACCTTTTCACTCATATGGCGCTCACCCGGCAGCCAATCGGAATAAGCGTGCGCAGTATCAATGATGTTTCCGCCCAGCTCCAGATATGTATCCAAAAGCCGGCAGGCCGATTCCTCTGATATCAATTTTCCGTAATAATCCGTCCCCAAGGCTACTGCCGATAAATCGGGACCATTCTGAAAAATTGTCCTGTACAGCAAATTTATACTCCTTTTCTTCACGGAAGAAAAAACGCCGATCCGAAGCCAAGCCGCAGCAGCGCCAGTACTGCCGGTCCTGCAGACCTTCTCCTCTGCCCCTATAACCCGAGCTTCATCACTGTGATTTCCCGGATCTCCAGTTCGATCTCCTTCTCGATCCGTTGGATATCTTTTCTGACATCTTCTACGGTCTCTTCAACCTTGATCTTTCTTTTGTTCTCATTTCTGCGCCCACTCGGATTTTGGCCGCCGGTTCTGAGGGCCTCCCCATCCTGTGCCTGTACGCCTGAATTTCCGCTGCGCGGAGGATTTCCGTTTTGATAAGAACGATTCTGATTTGGTCTGCCGGCTCCGCTGTTGCCGCCCTGACGTCTTCCGTCTCTTTGCTGCTGCGGTTCCTTATGGACAGCCTCTTTTGAAGAACCCTCTCCGTCCGGCTGCACCTTTTGTGCCGGCTCCGGCTGGGCTCCGGGCTCCCGGTAAGGAGGCCTCTTCGGCCGATGGTAGTTATGATTCGGTCTTCTGCCGCTGTAGTTCCGATTTCCTCCCGCTGCAGTATTTTCACCGTGATTCCCCTCGTTTGCCAATCGTATCACAATCCTTCCCTGTTCTGACCACCACGATTTTGTGGTTCTCGTCATTTTCATATACGGTGTATTCATCCGAACGGATTATCTGATAACCGCCCTGCGCTGCCAGACGGCTGTAGAACGCCGCTAAAGCAGTATCTCTGAAATCAGGATACTGCTCATCCGTTCCCAAAAACAGTCTGTCCATATAAAACTGTTCCGAAGATTCATAAAAAACAGCTTCTCCCATGCGCCTGTCATGCCGTTCAATCATGCCGGGCAAAACCGTGCATGTAATCAGTCCCTGGGGATTCCGGTATGAACCGATTTCATATTGTTCTGCAGATGTAATCGTTCGGTCATATGCTTCGCGGTTTCCGCGCAGAGACCCCTCTGCAACAAACGCATACTGCGCCGGAACCGTAAAGCGAAGCAGCACACTGCCTTTTCCATCAATGCCCGGCATTGCAGCTGCGCCATCCGCAGGATGGATATATGCGGTCATGCATTTTACAGAGGTGCCGTGAATGATTGCTTCACGATCCGACCAATCATTTAATTTCAGACCGCACTCCAGGATTTCGTCTGCCAGCAACGCGGGAACATAAAAGTAAAACCTCAAATCCATACACTCCAACATTAAATTTCCGACCAAACTATTATATCGTCTTATTCCTCAAATTGCAATGAAAAACCTGAAACAGCAAAATACGCTTTCCCCCGCAGGATCAAAAAAACCGTGATATTTTCATCCAGAGAATGAAATAATAAATTTTTCAATTCATTGTTCTCCAATTCCTCCGCAATTTCAATTCTGGCCTGCCGAGAAGAAGGCGGAAGCAACAGGTTCATGATACCGTTGACCTGTCTGATCCGCTGGCTCTCCGTTTCATGATCCGCACAGCGTACCGCCGGTGTTTTAGCTCCGGAGCAGTCAACCCCCACAATATAATCGGAATATACAAACACACAACCGAGAAATTCTTCGGAATATAGTATTTCCTTTACCCTCAATACAAACGCCGTTTCATCTGCGCGCAGTACGCCGTCCTCATCCCGGGTCAGGCAGCTTGTAAGCAGTCTTCCAGACAAATTCAAATTCTGCTTGTCTGCTCTTTTTCGATAGCAGTTTTCGTAAATATCAGCCGTATGAACAAACAATCCGGTCATAAGCACGATTGCAATCATCCATCCCATAATCTGCTGCATTTCCGATCCCCCTATCCGATCACAGCTGTCTTGCATGCCGCCGGCCGCAGTACAACGCCTGTCAATCTTTCAAACAAGGACGGCGTTATATCGTAAACCGCCAGCAGCAGCCGGTCACCGCGTACGAAAGGACGTCCGATGATGTCATCTGCCGCATAATAGATGTCCGGTCCCTCCTCTCCGGCGATGGATAATCTCATTTCCGTATGAAATGTGCCGTAACGCGATATGCTTTGAATAAAATAATCGTACAGCTCTTGTGTTAGCATTCCTTTCGTACTGATCGTATCGGCGATATCATAACAGATATCATTAACGCGCTCATTGACCCCGGTATACAAATAAAATGATATGCTCACGAAAATCAAGAACATGAAAACAAATACAGACAGCATCGCGGCAAGTACTCTGCCAGTCATTTTTTCCTCCGTTCAGTTTATTATGCCTGAGAGGCAAGTGTAAAGTTTACGGCCTGTACACTGCCATCGGCATTATATCGCTTCTCCATCTGAAACATTGCGCTTTCGTTAAAGGCTGTTATCTCGGCTGTTTTTCCCTCCGAGTCGTATACGTTAACCGAATATCCCAGCAAATCAGCATTCTTAATATAATATTTTACAGTACTCAGCGGGACGATTGAACTGTTCTGAACCATTAGATTTAATCTGCCCTGTTCTTCATTGACAATATCCGCAGTATCCCGAAATCCTCCCATCTGCCCGATGACCGCGTAACTGATCAGCCCTAAGGTTAAAACAATAATCACAATTGTCGCAATTACCTTTTCCATATTATTTCACACGCTCCTTTATAAAATTATTAATCATTTAAGCTATAAAATATGACTTCTCTTTTTGTTCCCAGATCTGTCCGAAACCGCATATCCGCTGAAATACAGAATCGCTCCGCATCATAGTTCTCGTTCAGATAAGTATAAGCTTCCGTACCGTTTACCACACGAATCGGCCGCGTTTGATCGGAGCAGGCGCAATAACGGATCAATCCGATAATTTCATAGCCCTGTACGATTTCATTATCTTCCGGGAAGGCAACCAGCACCTCCTTTATCTTTTCGCTATAATCTGTTTCCGCCGCCATATTCAGAATCGTCTCATGGCTTTCCCGATACATCGGCACTACCCAGAATAGCAACGACAGCATAATGGCTCCCATAATGAGCTCAACCACCACTTTATCCATAACCCCTCCATATTAAAAGCCCTGAAAATTCAAGGAATCCAGCCAAGGGCCCAGCAAATAGATCAATAGAACCGTCATAATCACAAATAGTCCCGTAATTCCGAGGATATGCATCCGCTCTGTTTTCTTTTTTACACGGCGCGCATATGCGCGTTTCTCTTGTGTAAAATCACCTGCAACATTGGATACTGCCTGAGAAAAATCATAATTTGCGGCAATGCTCAGCTTTTCATAAAACAGCCTTGCCTCCACATCACATGTTTCAGCCATAAGCTCTGAAAAAAAATGTTCCCTGTCGACATTATTTTTTTGACAGGCCTCCATAATTTTCTCCAATGCATCCCTGTAGTGAACAGACTTTGTAATCAACGTGTTCATTGTCCGGCCGAAATCTGCAGGCTTCATGCTTCCGCACAATACGAATAATCTCTTTAGAAAGCGAAGCTCTGCCCTCTGCCTTGCCTGTACATGCTTTTTCCGCAGTATGGAATACAGTGCCGGCAAATAAAAGCCTCCGCAGCTGATTACAATTGCTTTTAAAAGACGCAGAATAAATGCGGTCCGATGGATCTCTCCAAGCAGCAGATCCGTCCATGCGGCAGCCGTCAGCAGGCTGAGCGCAATCAGGGAAATACAAAAGTTCAGTCGGTAACGTCTCAAAAAATCCCCCCTTTTGATGACCGTGTTTTCCAAACTGTGGGATCGCTCTTTATGTATTATTCTGCGCGTTCCGAATAGGCCAGCATGAAGATCAGTACTGCAATCAGAATAAAATATACTGTCATAACGAGTATTCCCATGCGGCTTTCATAATATTTCATTGCCTCATTGTCCAGAATGGAGCCGTTAAACCACCGCACCACAGGCACTGCAAATAGAAATCCGAAACACATAGCGGTATAGCTGAAGGACACCGCATGCAGATCATGCCTGTTTTCAATGTCTTCAATTACATCCCGAATCATTTCATCAAATTGTGTCCGGATCACGGTCTCTCCTCCATTATAATGCGCAAACCAGATGAGTTCTAAAAGCAATGTCATATGTTCATTTCCATATTTTCTGTCAATCGCGGAAAAAGTCTCCCGAATCCGTTCTGCTTCATTCTGTTTCAAGGCATCATAGATTCGAAGCATCTCATTCCGAATGCTTTTATGGAAATCAGCAATGCTGACGTGGAGCGCCTTTACAATATTCCCTCGGCTGGAATATCTGGAATTTAAAATCTTCAATGTTTCCGGCATGTGCTTTAAAAAGGAGGCGGTACTGATCGACAAAATCCGTATAAAAGCAAACAGCAGCCCTGCAGCGCCAAGCGTAATGTAAATGAGTGCCATATACCAATAGGGCATACTGATAATAAAGGCAGCTGCTGACAGAATCAGGAACAGAAAAACCGCCCCAGCGAACACACACACCGCGATCCTGCTGTTTTTTTCATAGGACAGTGCATTGAGCACCGAGCATTTCAATGTCAGTTCCTCAATCACTTTCTTTGTACCGGGTATTTTGTACAAAATCCGCCTGAGCTTTTCCACCCGTTTTGCAAACAGCAGGCCGGACGGAAGGTTTCCGTATCTGCGGTTATCTGAAAGCTTTCCGATCTTTTTTACTGCGGACGCAAAGAAAAAAATTGCAAATAATCCAGACAAAACGACAAAAATTATACGTTCCAAGATCATCCCGCCTTTCTAAACGAACAGTCCGCGGATTCGCTCGGTTTCCGCCTCACCTGCGTATCGCTTCATTTTCGTCAGATATTGCTCTGACGGAGGCTGCTCCGCATTCCATCTGTCCCTTTTCGTATCATAACGGATAAGTGGTCTTAGTATGTATTGTCTGCCTGAAGCTTTATGCAGAAGCGCCTGTGCGCCGACCCGCAGGAGGACACGGCGGAGCGTACGGTCGTCTGCGTGTAAAAGATCCGCTTCTGCGGAACAGAGCTCCGGTTTATCTATATAGAGCTCATATACCGCTTCTACAATAATCCGCCCGCTGGGCAGCCTGCTTAAATGGATCAAAAGATCAATACTTCCCGCTATATCCTCCTCTGCAATCATTCTGTCCTGATACATTTCGGTCTTCAGCATCAGATTGCGCAGATTCGGAACAACCTCATACGGAGAAAGCGAATGCATGGTCGCACATACACCTGCATTCAGCCGAAGCGCCGCGTTTACCAGTTCCGAGACCTCCTCCGGCATCGTGATTTCACTGACGACCATCACATCCCGCGAAGTCTTCAGGAGATATGCAAAGCATTGGGATAAATTCTTTTTATCGTTTTCCACTAAAGTCAGAACATTTTTTTCGGGATATTTTTTCCCCGCCTGCAGCTCATTCTGCGGATCCAGAATCCCGATTCCCCAATTATCCGGATATTTTTCAAGCATAGATAATAAAAAAGTGCTTTTCCCAACGCCCATATCAGATCCGGTTACAAGAAAGCTGCCTCTCCCCTTCTGATTGTACTGCAGAAGCGCATACAGCGCTTCATCAATTGTATGATAGCGGTCACGCATGTCCTCAAGAGAGATGGCTTTTAACTGAAAAATCCGCTCGTTATAATAAATATCCTCAGCCCCGGGTGTTACATCGTATCCGGCGGCGCTGATCCGGCTGGCATTCAATTTGGCCGTTACAATAATTGGGTTCTGCCTATCAAAATTCAGTGCAGAATTCTGGGTCGTTTTTTTTTGGATGTTGATAATCATGCTGCCCGTTTCAAACGACAGAAAAGAAAGGCGGAATTTACGTCCCTTATAGGATATATAAATATAATCCTTATTCAATACCCCGATCTCGTTGATATCCTGAAACTGGAGTGATTCAATGCAATCCTGACCGTATGTCGCCGCATACAGCAGACCTGCAATAAACCTCAGCTGCTCCTGTTTCTCCTGATAACGTATAAGATAAGAATCTTCCGTTTCCTCGGTAAGCGCAATATACCGAAGCAGCTCTTCGTCTATGCGGCTCTCTACCGCATATTTATCTATCAGAGCACCTATCATCCGGTTTGCCAGCAGCAGTTCAAATATCATCGGTGCACAATTCTCTACAAGGTTCTGAAAATCAATTGTTTTCAGGGCGATATTTGCCGCCGCCGCATAGCGGGTTTCTGAAAGGACCGTCAAAATATACTCATGAATGCGGTCTCTGGCAGACCGGTCGCCCAAAGCTGCCATATCCTTCATTTCCGCAAACGTGCGAATCGCACGCTCCGCCTGGCCGCGGTCCGTTCTGTGCAGCTCCATATAAAGGCCGGAGTCTGTCAGTGCCGCAGACACGGCATCCATCAGTTTTTTCCAAATATCAGGCATCGGAAACTGCATATCGGCCTCCTCTACTGTATCATAAAAGTTCTCTTGGAGGCCTCTTGATCAGCATGCAGATACAGACGCATGTCCAAAGCGCCCTGTCCGGCTGCAGCGGTCAGATAAAAGTATTCCTCTTCATTAACCGCCAGCAAGACAGTATATAGGCCGGCTCCCCCGGTCTCTTCTGCAGAGGCATTTCTGCAGATATCATAGATTCTGATTTTAGGCACAACAATATCGTAGCTTCCATCCGGATAAACTACAAGAATATCGACATAATGCCCCGGCATCGCATTGCCTGCCACTAAACCGCTCAAACGGAATTCCTTCAGGCGGGAGTTCTGGTCCGGCTCCTCTGAAAACGTCTGCAGCATACCCTGCGTAATCTGCTGGCCCGGAACCAGCGTGTACTTTAACTGTTTACCTTCTGCCTGAAGAAAGGTATGCAGCACATCCGCCGCGGCACAAAAGGGCGGCATCTGCATGATCGTAAAATGCGCCTCTACAGCTTCTGTGATCATCGCCCCCTCCGCCAGCGGCGTTTTTCCCGTATAAATCAGCACCGGTATATACCCGCTCTTCTCATTCTCCAGCGCCTGTATGTACTTTTTCTCCTCGTCAGCCCGTATTTTCGGAATGACCGCAAACGTGTACAGGCCGGAAACCACGGCCATACCAAATAAGAATACCGCAATCTGAAATATATAACTCTTCCGCATCGCCTTCCTCCTCTCAAAAACACGCGCTCCTTCATCACGAATGAACGCCGAATGCTTCCTCTGCCGTATTGCGCCGTCTTACCATAAGGTGATACAGGATCCGCTCATATTCCGGTGCGAATTTTTGATATGCACAGCTGCAGTAGAATTTACTTTTCCGGTTACGGCAGGATAGCCGCTCCGGGTCGTAGCGGACTGCGCCGATATATTTGCGTTCTCCTAAAAAGGTCACGATTCCTTTTTCCGTAAGACTGCACGAATCCTGATAATCCCACGCAGCATAGCGCACATTGGGCATTACCAGATATCCGCTGTTGGAAAGCGAAGTCAGATAATCGCGGCAATCTGCCACAGCATCAATATTCGATTCCGGAACCGCAATAAAATAATCACAGAACGGCATAATCAGCTGTGTCTCCCGGCCGCTTCGGTTATCCGCAGAAAACAAAATCAAATCAAAGCGGCTGTATGCCCAATCACACAGTTGCCGGGCGCTTTCCGCAGTATCAACGGAAATCTCACGAAATAAATCCGCGCCTGCAACATAGAGTCCCGGAGCCGTTCTGCATTTGCCGAGCCATCCCTTTGCCAGCCAGCTTTCTATATTCTGGTGAAAGTACGGCCGTATTCCATATATCTGCCGAAACGGCGTATCTTCCATTACGGCATGATAGTGATCAGAGAAGGAGGCGTCCTCTTCTATTTCCAGAAAGTAGCGGATTCGGCTTTCCGCATAACCGGGCAGTTCAAAAAGGATTGTCCTGAATTGCGGTCCCTTTGCAGCTGCATATGCCAGCTCACAAGCAAAACAAAGGTTACAGTCTACCATTGCCACAGTTCTCCGATAGCCGTCCCATTTGATCCGTGCAAGACTGCCGCGCGCGGACTGATGTGCAGATGCTGCTTCCGGGTTACCGATTGGCTGCGTTTTTTCTTCGGTGCATTTTGAAATATCCGCCATCAGCAGCTCCACAGAACGATAGCGCAGGCGTGCATCGGGCTGAAGGCATGTATTCAGGATTCTCCGAAGATCGCCGGAAAAACGGAACTCCGGATCCAATACGGGTGACCCCGTAAGCATGTACGCCATAACTGCACCGATTGAGAAAAGATCGCTTGCAACGCAAGGAGCTCCGTAAAGCACCTCCGGTGCGGTAAAATATTCCGTTCCCAAACAGATGGTTCTGCTTACGCTGAATGTCTCCGAAGCTTCGGCCTGTGCAGCAGTCTGCACCGATTCAAAGTCAATCAATCTGACAGCCGTCTTCTTTTCCGCCCGGCTGCATATGACATTTGTCGGCTTTAAATCCAGATAGACGTAGGCCTTCTTATGCAGATATCCGATGATATCACATAGTGCCGTCAATATGTGAATTGCCTCCGCGGTTGACAGACTGCCGCCGCTGTGCTGTACATAAGCCTCAAGGGTCTCTCCTTCGATCCACTCCTCCGCGAGATATCTGCAGCCCTTATCCTCAAACGAACAAATCAATTGCGGAAGTCCCGTATGTGAAAGCGCAGAGAGCAGTGCGGCCTCCTGCTGCCCAAAAGGGTCGGCTGCCTGCCATTTTTTCAGCAATACAGAATTGCCTCGTGCCAAATCTGCCGCGCGATAAACCTTATCTTCTGTAAGTGTCTCCTGAATCACAAATCGTTCCTGTAAAACGGTTTCTCCCATCTGCTCCAATCTCCTTCTCGGTATCCGCCGCCGGCCGGCTGTAAACACATTTTACGGTCTCGAAGGGAGAATGTCTACCGTGTGATTATTTCCCGGATTTATCAATTTTTACATACACAAAGCGCCGTTTTTCATTAAAAAACGGCGCTTCGGCATTTCATTCCGAACAATCGAGGGGGTGGGATTATTTCCCTGAACTGTTCTTTTTTTATATGATCGTTATTTTTTTGGCGTAGCATCCGCCGGGCCCGGAGAGGGCGCCATTACGGTAAAATAACTGTCGATTCCTGCTTTAATCGCTTCCGCAATTTTATCCTGATAAGCCGTATCAATCAGCTTCTTTTCATCCTGCTCATTTGACAAAAATCCGCATTCCACTATGGTGGTGGTCACTTTGCAGTTTTTGGTGATGATAATATCATCGGATTTCAGCAGTGCTTCCCGTTCATTATTCGGGTCTAACATTTCCCGCAGCGCGTCCTGCAGGCACATCGCCAGTTTTTTGCTGGACATTGATTCCTTCGTATAAAATGTCTGTGCGCCGAAATATTTCGTATCCGTAAAGGCATTCAAATGGATGCTGACAACAATATCCGCTTTGCTCTCATCCATAATCTTTTTTCGGTTGATCAGATCCTGCCGCCGTTTCGCGGTCATGGAAAGATTCTCTCCCTCATAAACAAGCACATCATCCGTTCTTGTCATGATTACTGTATAGCCTGCCGCCTCCAGCAGCGTTTTTGTCTTTTGCGCAAGTACCAATGTAATATCCTTTTCTTTTGCACCGCTGTAATTGCTGACCGCCCCCGGGTCCTCACCACCATGGCCCGCATCAATGACAACTACCTTTCCGGCAGTCGTCAAAGTTTCCACAGCCGCCGGATCCGAATCGTCTGCGTTTGCGCCTCTCATACCGATATTGATCCCCAATATCGCAAGCGCAAGTACAACGATTAAAACCCCCAGCATTACATTACTCTTCTTCATCACCAGTATCACACACGACACCCCCTGTCATACTACTTGTTAAAGCATATTACAGAGGGTGTGCAAATATTCATCCGCAAAACGGATTTATTTTCAAATATTCTGTCACGATGCCGCGCGCAGGAAGCCTCAAAACGGGATGCTGCAGATATCGTCTGTCTCGCCGCCGAGACGATGTATGATTGTTCCGAGCGTAAGCATATTGTGAAAAGTCTCATGCATTTCCGGATCCTCCTTTTCCTCCCTGCCCCGCCTCTGCTCCTGAAGCTGTGCATAGCGCCGCGCAACAGCCTGCATATATGTCCGAAGCACAGGAATCGCCCTGCTGTCGCCGTATTCTCCGAGCATAGAGGCCGCAAGCAGCTTGTCCGCAGAAGCATCAACTTCTTCTTTAAATGCACGTTTCAACGCACGGAACATACTGTCATTGCGCGTTTTCATCATCACCATGGCCTGCATAAGATAATACCGCTTTTGATCAGGAGGGACCGACATCTTCAGCAGATCGATTACAGTCTGCACATGCTCGCCGGAGGTAAAATATTCCGCGACCTTTTCCATCAGCAGATCGTTGGTGTCTTCGCAGGCATGATAGATCGCCGTAATCTGTTGGGAAAAATCTCCCACGCCGTCTTTTTCCGCGCGCGCCGCCAGTTCAATGCCGAAAACCAGCAAATCAAGAGGCGCAAGCTCTTCAGGCGCATTTCGCCGCAGCGCATCGTCCGCATCAATGGCAAGCGCCGCCGGATTCAGAATCTCTCTCAGGAAATCGCAAAAGCCGGAGTTGTTCCGTACTCTGTCATATAAAAACGCAGGAACCGGAAGCGGCGACTTCAGCAGCCAATCGCGCAGCGCCTTCAGCCATTGCGCCGCTCCCCACTCCGAATCCATTTTGTTAACCAGCAGCCGGGGCTCCTTCCTCAGCAGCGGACAGACCTGCGAAAGCCATGCATTTTCGTCAACACTTTCCGCCTCCGCTTCCGCTTTCGGTAGGCCGTTCTGAACCAATATCTGATCATAATAGCGATTTAGGCTATCCATTAATAGCTGTAGTTCTTCCATGATTTCTTGATCCTCCGCCCTCAGATGCCGATCACGCATCTGCCTCTTCTTTTGGTCTTCTGTATAAGAGCTTCTGCAGGAATTTATTCTTCGGAGCCTTTTTGATAATCCGTTTTCCGGAATAGCCTGCCAGATAACCGATTC
>ERZ779746.898-NODE-898-length-13120-cov-2.304860_pt1 | contig 13120 bp, 10 predicted proteins | sample MGYA00511888_ERZ779746 | MGnify/ENA primary metagenome ERZ779746 (study PRJEB29588, sample SAMEA1964695) | human gut metagenome | biome: human gut; feature: human-associated habitat; material: faeces | place: Denmark | collected 2008/2010 ... | reverse complement strand
GTCTGATGGCCGCCTGTAAATCTAAACCTGATCCGTTCCGATATGCCGCTGTCAGATATTGTGACGCTTACGACGCAGCTGACCCGCAATTCCGCTGTTCTGCGGCTTGAGGCAGACCTGTCGTCGGTTTACAAGGTGATTCCTTATCAAATGAGTCCGGTAGGAAAGGCCTTTGCTGATGATCGCTATCACATCGGTACGTTGGATACCTATCGGGAATTGTGTGCGGCAGCGGCAGAGACTGCGGGGGAGAACAACGTATTTTTCTTCGGCTATGACTGGCGCCTGGATAATGAAGAAAACGGCAAAATGCTGAAAGCATATATTGAATCGGTCTGTAAAGCCCGGGGCGTTGATCGTGTCAACGTGGTTGCGCACAGCATGGGCGGAATTGTATTGTCTTGCTATCTGAAAGACTGTCTGCAGCAGAAAACCGCCCCCTTGGTGGATATTGCGGTAACTGTGGGGACGCCGTTTCTCGGGTCGGAATACGCGGCCCAGGTAATCGATGGCTGTGTGGATTCCGAGAACCTGATGGACCGGTATTTTGGCGATGAACTGCTGTCCCTGAAAAGTATCATTTATTCGGCGGCGCATATGGTCAAAAATCAGGTTTGCGGCCTGTCGGACAATTATGCTTCCGTGTATTCTCTGATGCCTTTTTCCGCTTATGAACGTCTGGGATTTGTAAAGGATGGAACGTTGACGGATATGGCCAATCCGGCGGCGCGGCAGGCTTATGCGCTGAAAAAGGCTTTAGCAGGGCAGCTGTCTGCAATCTGGCGGACCGTTCGTCATTACAATATTGCCGGCGTGGACATTCCTACATTAGATTACGACGGCACGGTAGGCACTGTTCGCGGTCCAAACCGTACCGATACGGCCGGCGGTGATTCTGCTATGTCCGGCTATCTGGAATATACGGACGGGGACGGAACCGTGACCTTCCGAAGCGCAAGAGCAGATATCCTTTTTTCAGAAGAGACGAAAACCTTTTCTGCGTCCCACACCGGCTTGGTTGACGATCCGGCGTGTCTTTCTTATATCAAAGCGCTGCTGTCGCCTGAAAAGGATGCAGTATCTGTTGGCTCCGGCGTCTCTGACGGCGCCGGGAAGGAGGCTTCGACCCGATAAATCGGCTGCCCGAGGTCAGAGAACCGCTTTTCATACTCTGTTACGACATTGTCTGGAAAATCGCTGTCATGCAGATCATAGGATAATTGCTCCAGCAGACAGTTCATGTCCCGATAGCTCTGCAGCGAAAATTCAAATAGGGCAAGATTGTCGGTTTTCTGCCAAATTTTTCCTCGGGGTGACAGGATTGTCTGATAGAGCCGCAAAAAATTCGGATGGGTCAGCCGATGCTTGGCATGTCCCTTTTTCGGCCACGGATCGCTGAAATTTAAATAGATCCGCTGTATTTCGCCCGGCGCAAAGATTTCGGAAAGCAGCTCGGCGCCGCAGCAGAGAAATCGTACGTTTCCGAGTTCTGCCTGGCGGACTTTTTCCATGGCCGAGATAATTACGTTTTTTACACGTTCCATGGCAATAAAATCAATATCCGGATTTTTCTGTGCCATTCCGAGAATAAACGCGCCTTTTCCGCAGCCGATTTCGAGATGGAGCGGTTTCCCGCGGGACCAGGCGCCCCGAAGCCGTCCTGGCGGATCAATGACCAAATCAGCACAAGCCTGATACCTGTCTTCCAGATGTTTTTTTGCACGCAGCCGCATATTTGTAAATCCTGCCTTCTGATAAATTTTGACGCATTATTATAGCACGGAGGCGGCTGTCTTGCAAAATAAACGTATCGCCGCCGGCGGATTGCCGGAGCGCTGAGGGGAATGCACCTTGCGGAGAACAACGGCCGGTGGTATAATAAAAACAATCAAACTTTACGATTGCATTGAGAATAGGAGCGGATCAGTATTGGTAGAACAAGCGAAGGGCAGAACTGCTGAAAAGGTGGTCCTTGTATGGGTAACGAATCCGTACGCATCTGAAAATATTGCAAAGGCCGGCCGCCGTTTGGCGGATGAAAATGGGCTGGAGCTGATGATTATCAGTATTCAAGATCGTATACGCAACGATTGGGAAACAAAAGTGAATGACTTGGAGCAATTACATAACTCCTCCAGACAAGTCGGTGCAGAGCTGACTGTAATATATGCGGACAACAAAATAGAGGCGGCGGCAAAAACGATTCTGGATGTAAAGCCGAAGCTGATGGTGACAGGGATTCCGGGTGATGTGAGCCGCAGCGCATTTTTGGAGCAGATCCGAAACATTGATCCGTCAATCCCTGTGTATACAGTTGATTTAAACGGAAATGCGGTTAAAATTGCCGGTATGCAGCAGGCTGCGCTTTAGAAAAAGAACAGAAGGCACCTGGAGGCTGGATGCTGTGCCGCGGACTGGAAGCCCCAGATCTTACTGCAGCCGGCCGATTGCATGGAAGGTGTTTCAGACGTATCAGGATGAAATTTATCGGGCCGCGTATCGGTCCCGGGAATAAGAAACAGAAAATTTTCAAAAGAAAAGGGGAAGGGACGTCCCGCGCCGATTCGGATCGGTGCAGGACGTCCCTTTATGAGGGAGAGATTTATATAAAACCGGTGATCAAATTAAGCGTGCGATTTTCCTCCTGCATTACCCTAAGGTAATCGTCAGATCCAGATAATCGCCGGACCATCTTCTGGTCATTGCATTCCATGTGTTCAGCCGGTATACACGGACTGTGACTGTATCTCCCGGGGCGCATTGATTTTTTGCTTTTCCCAAATCAGAGACAGTTCTGGTCTCCATTCCGTTGAAGGAAACGATAATATCGTCTACTGCAAAGCCTGCCTGGTCTGCAGGACCGCCGGAAACAACCTCAGACACGATCAGACCGCCGGGATAATGCAGCTGCTCCAGATCTTCTGCCGAATGCTGCGTATCAAACTCCAGCCCGAGATAAATATTTTTATTTCCGTTTTTTATAATATCGTCACAGATACTGACAACATCGTTTACCGGAATTGCAAAGCCCATCCCTTCATAGCCGCTTTCTACCAACTTGACACTGTTCACGCCGATCAGCTTTCCGTTGATATCCGTCAGCGCGCCGCCGGAATTTCCCGGATTAATCGCAGCATCGGTCTGGATCAGTTTGATATTTTTATAAGTGTTTTCCAGCTGAATCGTTCTGTTTAGTCCGCTGATGATTCCCTGGCTTACGGATCCCATAAAATCCAGTCCGCCGGGATTGCCCAATGCAATGGCAATGTCGCCGACAGAAATCTCGTTGGAATTACCGATCTCAATCGGCGTTAAACCGGATTTGTCGACTTTGAGCACTGCCAGATCCGCACTGATATCATAGCCCACCAGTGCGGCAGGAACAGCGGTCTGCGCATCTTCGTATAAATACACTTCCACTTTTGCCGTGGGATTTACTTCGCCGGAAGAGGAAAGAATTGCCTCAATCACGTGGTAGTTTGTGAGAATGTATCCGTCCGCCGTATAAATGATTCCGGAGCCTTCGCCGGTAACCTCCTTTGTCCGGGTACCGTACCACCAGTCCGTATAGCTTTGCTGTGTTGTGACACGAATGCCTGTAATGGAAGGAAGCACCTTCTTGGCCACCGCAGTGGCGGGAGATGTAACATTTTCCACGTTAATCTGTGTCTGCGTCTGTGTCTGTGTCTCCGTGCTCAGGGGCGTACCGGAATTTTCCTTGCCGCTGTTCAGGGGACTGCCGCCATTTTCATAATAGGGCGTTTGGTCCGTATCTGCAAAGAACGCAAAATATCCGCCCATCAGAATGCCGCCGCCGACAACACTACTCAAAAAACATAAAAGCACGACTGCGACGACGCTGACACCGGCTCTGCCGCTCTGCCTCTGCCTTTTTGCCTTTTTCTGATTCTGCTGCGGGCTGTATGGACTGCCGCTTCCGGGTATCTGCATATGATTGTCCGTATAATAAGGAGCAGTGGTCTGATACGGCGTCTCATAGTGCGGATTGTTTCCGCAGGCACCGCCAGCATTGCTCGCTGTAGGTTCCAGAATGACCGCTTTATAGTTATCATCCATGTTCAGCACCTCCAAGATCTATTTACATGCTTGATTATAACCACGGTTTGTGGCAAATGTTTAACGGCATTGTAGCAAATATTTATTGATTGCATGGAAGAAAAGGCATAAGAAACCGCGGTCCGGCGTATTGTATAGTGTATCATTTCTTAACAAATTCATGCGCGGCCCGCACAAATGGAGGTTGAAATCCGGGATGAAAATTCATTACATAAGACATGGAAAATATATTCTGACGGCTGTGATTGCGGTGGTAGCGGTAATGGCGATTTATACGCTGGGCTCCCTGAGCAGGCAGTACGGAGAGGCAGTAAACGCAGTTGCGCCCAAATTACCGATATATTGTACGGATGACGATACCATGCGTGTCGGACTGACCATTAATTGTGCATGGGGCGCGGAGGATATTCCCGAGATTTTAGATATCTTAGATCGTGCGGAGATTCAGGCTACCTTTTTTGTTTTAGGCGTATGGGCCGAAAAGAATCCTGAGATGCTGAAACAGATCTATGAACGGGGACATGAAATCGGAAATCATTCTTATTCTCATAAGCTCCCGTCAAAAAGCACTGCCAAGCAGCTCGGCGAGGAGATTGATAAATGCAATGATGCCGTGGAGTCTATTCTGGGGATTCGTCCGAATCTGTACCGGGCGCCGTCCGGAGATCATACGGATACGCTGCTGGACCTGGTGGAATCGAAGGGCATGTATGCCATCAAGTGGTCCGTGGATTCTATTGACTGGAGGGATGACATGACGGCGTCTGACATTATCAGCAGAGTAACGGGCCGAACCACCTCCGGGAGCATTTTACTATTTCATAATGATACGAAGCATACGGTATCCGTGCTGCCGGAAATTATTTCGCATTTGCAGGGCGAGGGCTATCGCTTCGTTAAAATTTCTGAATTAATTTATAAAGATCACTACAGAATTGACAATCAAGGCATGCAGTGCGGTCAATAGGCGTAAGAAATGTGGATATCTGCGGGCGATATACGAAAAAAAGGTTGCATCGGATCGGGTAAATGTAATATAATTCCTTTGTTTTAGAGATTTATGCAAAGGATGAGCCTAATGTGTACAAATGAATCGGCGAAAGGGGTTGTATAAATGGTCAATCATCCGTGCGAGAGCAATATAGCGACCATTTCAGGCACAATATCTTCCGAATTAACTTTCGGACATGAGGTATACGGAGAAGGCTTTTATTATTTTATGGTCGATGTACGGAGACTCAGCAGCAGCTGCGATCGCATCCCCGTAACCGTATCTGAGCGCCTGATGGATTTCAGCGAATACCGCATCGGACGCTATATAGAGGTTGACGGTCAGTTCCGTTCTTATAATGCAGCGCTCCCGGAGGGGGGGACAAAGCTCATGCTGACCGTGTTTGCAAGGGAGATTGCTTTCCCCCAGGGGCCGGAAAATGATCAGGACCAGAATTCCGTAGTATTGAACGGTTTTATCTGCAAACCGCCGATATACAGGACCACCCCCTTTAACCGCGAGATTACCGACGTGCTGCTGGCCGTCAATCGGTCTTATAATAAATCGGATTATATTCCGTGTATTTCTTGGGGACGCAACGCCAGATACTGCGGCAGACTTACTGTGGGAGAGAATGTGAAAGTCACCGGACGGATCCAGAGCCGTTCCTACCAAAAAAAGCTTGCCAACGGCGAAGCGATTGAAAAGGTCGCCTATGAGGTATCTGTTTCAAAACTCGAATTATTATCCGCGAATAGGGAAATACTTATGAGCGACGGGAAGAAGGATCCTCCGCTGACTTAATAATTTATTTAGCTTTATTTGGCAAATGCTTTATCAGTTGCATATGATTTATTTATTGCAGACATACTATAATACTCCCGTACCGATTTAGCATAAGGAGGCGGCGTGAAAAATAAAATTTTCACGCGGGAATTTGTCCTTGCCGGTTTCAATAGCCGGAAGTTCGGCAAAACCGAAACCGACGAAATTCCAAACTTGTGAAAGGATGGAGGTTTATATGTTGGCTGAATACGAATACGATCAATTGGAAGCGAACAAGAATGAGGTCTTGGAAAATGCGGAGACCGATACGCTGAAACAATATTTAAAAGAGATCGGCAAATATGAATTGCTGAATAATGCGGAGCAGGAGGCTTTGTTCAGACGAATCCGCAAGGGAGACAAGGAAGCGCACAACATCGTTGTGGAACATAATTTAAGATTAGTTGTCAAATATGCGAAAAGCATCAAGCGGGCCTACCGGGTGGAGGAGTCCATCATGGATCTGGTACAGGCCGGCAATATCGGTCTTATGCGGGCCGTTGATAAATTTGAATTCGATAAGGGTTATGCATTCAGCACATATGCAAGCTGGTGGATCAAGCAGAGCATCATCCGCCATATTTATGATAACGAAAGCGCAATCCGCGTACCGGTCCATTTAAGTGAACGTTTTGTGGCCATTTCAAAAGCAATCCGTATTTTTCGTGAAGAGACCGGCAGAGAACCGACGTATGAGGAGCTGTCTAAGCACGTAAAAATTTCACCGAAGGATTATGAGCTGTTTAAATCCGTAGATCGTAATATCACTTCTTTAAATGTTGCGGTAGGAGACGACGGAGACTGTGAGCTTATGGATTTTGTCTCCAGCGGAACCTCCGCGGATCCGGTGTACGATGAAACACAGCACAAGATGCTGGGTGAAACCATTAATGACGTTCTGGACAAACTGGATGAACGGGAACGTTATATTATTAAAGCCCGGTACGGTTTGGACGGACATATCACGAAGACGCTGGAGGAAATCGGCGCAGATCTCGGAATCACGAGAGAACGGGTGCGCCAGATTGAAACCGTGGCAATGAAAAAGCTGCGTACATCCGTAAAGGCAAGCAGTATCCGTGCCTTTCGGTGACGATATAAACTCTCCCTATGATTGACAGACAAGGAGCAGCCCCTGCAGTCCGTGATACGCGGCCGGCAGGGGCTGTTTCCTGATTGCGCAAATTGTAAGACATACAGCGCCATGCTATAATACAGAAGCAGGATTCTCGGCAAAATGCGAAAGGAGCGCGGCAGGCCTCATGTCAAATGAAATTAGTGCTGCACAGTTTAATCCATATGTACGTCTCGTGAACAGACTTGAAAACGCGGAGCATGATACCCATATCGTCCCTTGGCGCATTTTATATGACTTTGAAATTATATTTGTGACAAAGGGCAGGTTGCAGGTCCTGAAGGATGAAACCGATTATTATGTAGAAGAAGGGTGCCTGCACATTATGCCGCCCTTTATCCGGCACACGCGCCTGGTTCCCGCAGGGGTGCTTACGAATTACTTCAGTGTGCACTGCGATTTTCTGTTTGATGAGAGCAGCCCCGATTTTTCTGCGCTGGAGGTATACAAGGAGCCATGTGATAAAAAGATGCGTACGGTTCCGGTGAGAGAAGAACTGACCGGGAGAAAAGACTATCAATTAGAGATTGTAGGGCTGGCGGAGCGTTATCCGGTAAAAAATAAGAATACATTTGTTGAACTTTTTAACAAGCTTTACCTTGCCTTCTGCGAACAAAACGAATCCCGAGAAGGACAAATGAGCGGCGCCGTCAAAACCAAAGCGTATATGATGCTGATTATAGCGGAGTTTTTGGAAGAGCTGCGCACAGCGGGACAAAAAAGCCCGGATGGGACGGATTATATTGCACAGTTTATAGATTATACGATGAATCACTATTTTGAGGAGATCGATCTTAATTTGGTGGTAAAGCAATACGGGATTTCCCCGAGCCGCTTTCGTACGATCTTCAAAAGTCAGCTTAATAAAGCGCCGCTTGCGTATGTGATCGATTACCGTATCGAGCAGGCCAAAAAACTGCTGCTGACAGGGCAGTATCCCGTTTCAAAGGTTTCTTATATGGTAGGGTATGACGATATCCATTATTTTTCCCGCTTGTTCAAACAAAAAGCAGGCTGCAGCCCATCTGAATTTGCCAAAAGAAATATGTTCGGAACGGATTTCTTCTGAAAGAAAGGGCAAACAGTTGAAATATCCAAAAAAAACAGTCATATTCTTTAAATACGGATCAGGTCCTCCCTATTATAATAATACCAATGGAGGATTTTTTTATGTGCAGCAAGGAAGAAAAGCCGTTTTTCAGAAAAATAAATGATCCCGCAGGAGTACGGATGGAAAAATGCGCCGCGGGCGCCGCGTCGCTGATCGGCGGAAGCGGCAGCATGACAATTTTTTCCGGCGGATACGTTATTTTTGATATGGGGTCGGAATCTGTAGGCGGTTATCCGGTATTTGTTGTTTCCGACTATGCGGGGCAGCCTGCGATCCATATTTCATATTCAGACCGATTCACCCCGTATGAAAAGGAAGATACAGCTTATTACGGCGATTTCCTGAGAGGAAGCTGTACCTATCTCGGCGTAGAGCTGCCGGTCATGCCAGCGAATCCCGACCGATATGAGGATTACACGATCCGGCGCAGGGGCGTCTATTTATACCCCCTGATTCAGGGCCAGGAGCGGTTTGTCATGATCTCGGTCCCCGCGGTATATGCAGGCAGCGTGACGCTTTCGCGGTTTTATCTTGCGGATGATTCCGACGAGGCAGTGCCGGCAGGCTATTTTCACAGCGATGAGGCACGGCTGGACAGCGTGTGGCTTGCCAGTGCCAGAACGGTCCGGCTCGCTACGATTCATGCAGATCAGTTTGCGGAAGTCTGCGGGAAAATCTGTCTTAGAAAGCTGACGCAGTACCAGGGGGAAGTTTTGTTTAGAAACGGAAATTTTTTTGATATCCGTATGCGCTGCGACTTTGCAATTTCCCGTAATCCTGCGTTTGAAAGCGGGTTATCCGTTCTGCTTTTTGCAGACGGTGAAAAGGCCTACCGCATGGATATCCGTCTGCAGGGCAGCATATCGTTATTTTACATAAAAGACGGACAGCCCAATCTTCTGCGGCGTGTACAGACGCTTCCGTTCACGGATAATATGATATATTGCTGTGAAATTACGGGCAACCGTTCAGAAATCAAGATTAGAATTGAAAAACGGGAATTGTTATCATACACAGGGGAAATCGTCACAGGCGGTTCCTTCGGTTTTTCCATGGAATCCGAATGGAGGGCGCTGATCGACTGCCTCGAAGTGATGGGCGACGGTGCCTGCGTTTATGGAAAGAATTGTGGGTTGGATCTATTCCAAATGAGAAAAACGGGTTTTTTTATATCCGACGGTGCAAAGCGCGACAGGCTCCCTTGGACAGGGGACCTTGACTGGGCCTTTCAATGCGGCTGGTATGCTTTCGGCGGCGATCTGAAAGCAATGAATACCCTAAATATTCTTGCTTTCCATACGAATCCCGAGGGCTTTATATTCGGCGTATGCTATCCGGAAAATACGATGCGGCCCGGGGAAAAGGAATACGGCTGCTACCAGTCTGATATGTTTTCCGCATGGTTTGTGGTATCTGCGCTGACCTATGAACAGCTGAGCGGGGATGACAGGGTCAGAAGACTTTTTCCGGTTATGCGCGGGTGCATGGAGTATTTATGGAAATACGTGGATCAGGAGGATGGGCTTTTTGATCAGCGCTATGAAACGAGTAAAGGCTTGTGGGACCATACACTGGGAGACACCGGAAAAAATACGTATACCAATCTGCTGATCTGTGATGCGTTTCAGGGACTTGCCCATTATGCGCAGAAAATAGGAGAGACCGCCTGCGCGGAAGAATGCGCAAAACGCGGGGAATATATGCAAAGAGGTATTTTTACGCATTTATACGATGAAGCGCTGGGCGGCTTTATCAAACGTAAAGATTGGCGCGTACTGTGCGATATGGCCAATCCGTATGCCATGGGAAAAGGCATGGTAACGGACCCCATGGCAGCGAAAATTGCGGCACAGGCGCAGAATCTTACGCATGCATACGGAAAAATCGCCGTTTTAATGATCAACGGCTTGTATCGCTACGGGTTTCCGGAAAAGGCGGAGGCGCTGCTTTTCGGAAAGCTGCCCCTTTATGCAGGGGATTCGGTATTCAGCTATGTGGACTGGATGTCTGTAATCGATGCGCCGGACCTGCCGGAGACCGTATATGAATGTATGCACAATCCGCCGCCGGATTTTGGCGACAACCTGAATTGGGGAGACCTGTCCCATCCGGACAGCGGAGTCTGCGGCGTAATTTCCGGACGGATTGCAGGAATCCTGCCGGCTGCTGCCGGATTCCGGTCTATTTTTGTAAAGCCACATCCAGGCGGCTGCAAAAAAATAGATTGCCGGGTGCCCGCTGCAGATGGCTGTATCGATATCCGCATACGCGTTTGTTTGGATCACAGCTCTGTGGAACTGACGGTTCCCAGGGGGACCGTGGTGGAAACGGATTTTTCAGAGCTGGTGCAGCCGGTCCGGTTTACTTTCACCGAAAGAGCATAAAATAGAAAAACAGAAAGGAAGATTTCAGATGAAAAGAATTTTCAAAAAGGCAGTGTGTGCGCTGGCAGCCGTACTGCTGCTTTTCAGCTGCGGCGCATGCGGGGCGGCACCTTCGAGGGCGCCGGGGGCACGGCGGACGACGGGACCATAGAACCGCTGAAGGAACGGACAAACGTGGAATATGCGCTTTGCGGAACGGATGCCTTAGGCAGGGAGATCTCCCCGGCAGGGGAAACGAACGGCAAGCTTGTGGGACTGTTTTATACCCTGTGGCTCGGCAATGATTTTTCAGAGACCGGGGAGCCGCGCTTTGACGGAATTTATGATATGTCCAAAATGAAACGTTCCGTTATTTATTCGGGCGGCGGGTCCCCCTTTGTAAAAATGCATTTTTATGCAGAACCGCTTTTCGGATATTACAACCAGTGCGACGCCTGGGTCACGGAGCGGCATGTTCAGATGTTTATTGCCGCAGGCATTGATTTTCTTGGTATTGATGCCACAAACACCGACTATTACCCGCAGCCGCTTACGGTTCTGCTGGATACCCTGGAATCTTATCGGACAGCAGGGTATCGGGTTCCGAAGATTCTGTTTCTGACAAATACCAATTCCCATGAACGTGTAACTGAGATCTATGAATTTCTGTATCGGGAGAACCGGTACCAGGCGCTTTGGTTCTGCGATGGCGACGAAGGCAGAAATCCTGACGGAAAACCGTGGATTACCATGCGGGCAGAGGAAAAGGCATATCTGGACCAGGAGATTGCCGCCGCGTTTTATTTTCGTGACAGTCAATGGCCGAATGAAGCTTTTAAAGAAAACGGTCTTCCCTGGATCGAGTTTACTCGTCCGCAGCCTGTCCATAACGGTATTATCAGCGTTTCCGTAGCCCAGAATTCCGGCATGCATATGAGCAATTCCGTCCAGTTTGAAAGAAGTCCGAATGGGATTGATTATTATAACTCCAATTGGGGCAGAGGCTATACATCCGCCGCAGGACGCAATGATAAAAGCAAAGTGGATGAAGGCGCAAATTTTCAGGAGCAATGGGATGCGGCGATCCGTTCCGGCGCCAGGATTGCTTTCATTCTGGAATGGAACGAATGGGCAGCGCTGAAACTGGCGGCAGAGGTTGAAGGCATTGGAAATACGGTAGTATTCTTTGACTGCGTCACGCCGGAGTTTTCCCGGGATATAGAGCCTATAAACGGTTATTACGGCGATAACTTCTATATGCAGATGATTCAGAACATCCGGGCCTTCCGCGGACAGAGCGGAGACGGCATTTCCGTGGAAACTGCTGAGCTTTCGCCAACGGAAATCACCGGGGCATGGAACCGGGTATCCTCCGGCATTGCTGATTTTTCCGGATCCGAAACGCGCAATTATGCAAATTGCGACGGCAGCGCTGTTTACACGAATACCACCAAGCGAAACGATATTACGGAGATCCGCGTGGCCGCCTGCGGCGATAAAGTCTATGTTTTGCTTACCGCGGCGCAGAAAATCGCTGTTTCACAGGAGGCCGATTGGATGAATTTGTGGATCAGAACCTCGGCACATCCGGAGAATGCCTGCGGATATGACTTTGTGATCAATCGTTCCCGTAATGAGGGAACTGCGGATATTGAGAAATTGACGGCTGACGGCGCGGAAATCGTCGGCAGTGCGGCGCTGTGTGTCCGCGGAAATTTGATTCAATACAGCTTTGACCGTTCGCTGCTGGGGGCGTGGTTTCAGCTGAAGGCAACGGATCACGTGGATCCGGCGGCAGACATGCTGTCCTTGTATACAACGGGAGACAGTGCGCCTTACGGCAGGCTGAATTATCTGTTCCGCTTCTGAGGCCCCGGTGAGCGGCTGCAGGGCAAGATACATCGATATCAATAAGATCCCCTTTCCGCAGCATTTTAGGATCTGCTTTTAGGGGATCTTATGAAAACCGTACCAGCTTTATGATTTGAGATTCAGAAGACCTGTCAGCTCTTATTTTTCTTCTTCATTATTACTAAGGCGCTGATTATACCGGCCAGCACGATGACGCCGCCGATGATCAGCACATAGGCCACCGCATTGCTGCTGTCTGTCTCGTCTGTCGGCGCATCGGTTTTGGAGACAGTTGCAGCGGGCTTTTGTGTGGCAGGCGCCTCTGTGCTGTCAGGCTTTTCCGTAACGGGTGCCTCGGTGCCGTCAGGCTTCTGTGTGACAGGCGCTCCTGTGGCTTCCGGTTTGTCCTGATTAGATACGATTAAAATATTGTCGACAGAGTAGTTGGCAGCTCTTGCGGCAAATGCGATCGTAGCGTTGTCAGCGTCTGCAACGAGTGCATCCGCAACATTTAGAACCTCATTTCCTTTCGCATCCTTTACGGAAACCGTGGTATAGGAAAGGTCGTCATAGACCGGCGTCCCTGCCTTTGAAGCATCAAAGTAGGACTTATGGTATTCTGTTGTAACGCGTTTCCTGTCGGCAAGATCAATGGTACAGATTTTTGCTTCGCCGATATAAAGCACGATCTGGGTTTCGGTATCCACAAACCTGAGATGATTGAAGTCCGTAAAAGAAATTCCCTCCGGCAGCGTGAAGATATAACA
>ERZ779746.895-NODE-895-length-13172-cov-4.756499_pt1 | contig 13172 bp, 13 predicted proteins | sample MGYA00511888_ERZ779746 | MGnify/ENA primary metagenome ERZ779746 (study PRJEB29588, sample SAMEA1964695) | human gut metagenome | biome: human gut; feature: human-associated habitat; material: faeces | place: Denmark | collected 2008/2010 ... | reverse complement strand
AGTTTGACGCCGCCAATGGCCGGGTGCGGCATACGTTGCATTTTGAGGAAGAGGTACGTCCGCGCGGTAAGCAAAGCCCCGTAACAAAAGCCGTGCAGCGGGCCGGACGCAGCGCCGGGCTTGCCGTACACAGCAAGATTCGCCAGGCAGAGCGTGAAAATGTGGGCGTAGAGGCCGCACACAAAACGGAGTTTGCCGCAAAACAGGCGGCGGCAGGCGCAGCCCGCAGGGGCTGGCAGGCCGTAAAAGACCGGCCCTACCGGACAGTCGATAAGCTGGAGATCAAAAGTGCGCGGGCCAGCGCGGACGCACAGTTCCATGCCGCTGTCCGGGATAACCCGGAATTGCAGAAGCGTTCCCTTTCCGCCATGTATCAGAGAAGGAAGCTGAAACGGGACTACGCAAAAGCCTATCGGGAGGCCCAACGTACCGGCAGCCGCAGCACCCGCGTGATGAACAAGGCGAAGGACGTACTGGAAAAAGCGGGACAAGCCATTCTCGCGGCGGCAAAAAACCACAAGGGCGTTTGGGCCGCTGTTGGTATCCTTGCCCTGCTCGTGACCACGCTGTCCGCCTCGCTGTCCTCCTGCTCGGTGTCCATGGAAGGCGCGATGAGCGCGATCCTTGGCACCTCCTATACCTCGGAAGACCCGGACATTTTGCAGGTGGAGAGCAATTATACGGCATTGGAAAAGCAGTTGGAGCGGCGCATGGCGAATATCGAAAGCGAGTATCCCGGCTATGACGAATACTGCTACGATGTGGATACCATCGGCCACGACCCGAACGTGCTGATCTCCTACCTCACCACAAAATTCAACGCCTTTACCCCGGCGCAGGTGCAGGCGGAATTGCAGGCCCTTTTCGACGGACAGTATACCCTTACCACCAGCGCCGTAACGGAGATCCGCTACCGCACCGTTACTTGGACAGATGAGGACGGCGTACACAGTGAACCGGAAGCCTATGAATACCACATCCTCTATGTGACGCTGCGGAACAATCAACTGGAAACAGTGGTATCGCAAAGGCTGACGGACGATGAAAGGCCACGGTATGCCGCTACCTTGCAGCTCAAGGGCAATAAGCCCTATCTGTTCGGCGGGAACATCTACGCCAACCCTTCGGAGGGGGCGCAGTATCAGGTACCGGGAGAGGCATTGTCTGACCCGTCCTTTGCGGCACTGATCGAGGAAGCAGAAAAGTATCTGGGGTTCCCTTATGCCTGGGGCGGCTCCACGCCGGAGACCTCCTTCGACTGCTCCGGCTTCGTCTGTTGGGTCTATACCCATTCCGGCGTGTATAACCTGCCGCGCACCACGGCCACGGGCATTTATAATCAGTGCGCCGCCGTATCGCCTGACCAGGCAAAGCCCGGCGACCTCATCTTCTTCACCAAGACCTATGACTGCGTGGGGCCGGTATCCCATGTGGGCATCTATGTGGGCGACGGCATGATGATCCATTGCGGTTCACCCATCAAATACGCCAGTATCAATACCAGCTACTGGCAGGAACATTTCTATGCGTTTGGGCGGCTTTCGTGACCGCCCGGAAAGGAAGCAACCATGAATATCGTATCCTTCGGCGGCGGCGTAAACAGCGCCGCCATGCTGGTGGGGATGTACCAGCGCGGTATCCCCATCGACCTTATCCTGTTTGCCGACGTAGGGGCGGAACGCCCGGAAATCTATGCGTTTCTTCACGAAATGGGCGACTGGCTGCGTGTGCGCGGCCTGCCGTCCATTACCGTTGTGGAAAATGTAGACCGCTTCGGACAGCGCCTGACCCTGGAACAGGAGTGCTTGCGGGCGCATACGCTGCCCTCCATCGCCTTCGGGCATAAACGCTGCTCGCTGAAGCATAAGATCGCGCCCCAGGACAAATTCTGCAACCATCATCCCGGATGCAGGGCGGAATGGGCCGAGGGCAGGCGCGTAAAGAAGTACATCGGCTATGACGCGGGCGAGGGCCGCAGACGGGAACGTGCGCGGGAACGGGACGCAGCGGACAGGAAATATTGCAAGGTCTATCCCCTGATGGATGGGGGCGGGACGGGCGCGGACTGCATCCGGGCTATCCGGCAGGCCGGTCTTTCCGTGCCGGGAAAGTCCTCCTGCTTTTTCTGCCCTTCCATGAAAAAGCAGGAGATCTTAGCCCTTCGGGATCAGCACCCGGAACTGCTGGCCCGTGCGCTGGCCCTGGAGGCCAACGCACGGGAACGTCTTATCACGGTGCAGGGCCTGGGCCGCAGCTGGTCATGGGTGGACTATCTGAATACGGTAAAGGAGGCGGCATGATGAATCCCAGAATCCAGAAGGTCACAGCAGAGATCGAACGGGTCAAGGAAAAGCTGGCTGCCCAGCAGCAGCGCCTGCGGGAGCTGGAACAGCAGAAAACAGAACTGGAAAACTCGGAGATCGTGGGTGTGGTGCGGGGCCTGGATGTGACCCCGGAGGAATTGGCGTCTCTGCTTCGGACGCTGCGCGGCGGCAAGGATGCCGCTGGTCTTGAGAATCAGGAGGAATCGGAACATGAAACGTAAATTTTTATCTCTGCTTGCGGTCTGCCTGTGCGCCGCGCTGCTGGCCGTCCCGGCCTATGCACAGAGCAACGAGACGGAGGCCGCCCCGGCAGAAAGCAAGCCGGAAGAAAAGGCGTCCAACCCTTTTACGCCCAATGGCACCGGCACGGTGGTAGACGAGGCCACTGATGAGGATGGTAAAGAGTTTTACACAATCACCACGCCGGAGGAAAACGTATTTTTCCTGATTATTGACAAGCAGCGCGATACGGAAAATGTGTATTTTCTCAACGCGGTAACGGAATCCGACCTGCTGACGCTGGCGGAAAAGGACAGCGATACCGCCGTGCCGGAACCGCCTGTGACGGTGGAACCGGTTCCCCAGCCGGAAGAGCCGGAGCCGCCGCAGAAAAGCAGCAGCCCCTTTACGCTGGTGCTGATCGGCGCGGTGGTGCTGGCAGCGGGCGGCCTGGGCTATTACTTCAAAATCTACAAGCCCAAGCACGAATTGGACGATGCCGACGACCTGGATATGTTCCCCTTTGACGGCCCGGAGGAACCCACCATCCGCGAGGATGAGCTTCTTACGGCGGAAGAGGACGCGGAGCGCCGCCGGCAGTATGAGGAAAGCTGGGACGATGATGAGGGGGATGCGGATGCCCCTGTTCAGTGACCGGCCGGGTCTGGAGCGGATGATGCAGCAGCGTCCCATGCGTCAGGGAGCGCCGGAACCACCGGCGCTCCCTCCGGAGCATCCTTGCTTCGGCTGTGCCTATGGCATGGGCCATCCCTGCATCGGCTATTGCTGTAAGGCGCTGCTGGCAGAAAGGAGCGAGAAAGAGTGAAGCTTGTAATTGCAGAAAAGCCCAGCGTGGCCCAGAGCCTTGCCGCCGTGCTGGGCGCGTCGGAACGAAAGGCCGGGTATCTGGAGGGCGGCGGCTGGCTGGTCAGCTGGTGCATCGGCCATCTGGTGCGCCTTGCCCCCGCCGATGCGTATGATCCCCGCTATTCCCAATGGGATTATGCTGACCTGCCTATTTTGCCGAAGCAATGGCAATACACCGTTGACCCCGGCAAAAAGGAACAGTTTGAGGTGCTGTCCCGCCTGATGGTCCGCCCGGATGTGGATGGGCTGGTATGCGCCACGGACGCAGGGCGCGAGGGGGAGCTGATCTTCCGCCTGGTGTATTCCCATGACGATAGGAGTGAGACACGAAATGCAGAAATGGCAGACCATATGGTCATGCAGGCACTGGCTCCCTACTACAACAGTGACACACGTGTCAAAGACGCTGTGGATAGCGGCCTGAAGGTGCTGAAGAAGATGCAGGAGGAGCCCGGCGGCTTCAGCAGCTACGGCACCTACAATGCCGAAAGTACGGCACAGGTCATCGTGGCGCTGACCGCGCTGGGCATTGACCCCACCTCCGAGGAATGGACACAGAAATACGGCAACCCTGTTGATGCGTTGCTGCGTTTCTACAACAGCGAAAAAGCGAAGTTCCGCCACATTGCAAACGGTGCGGACGATCAGATGGCGTCGGAGCAGTCCGCCTACGCGCTGGTGGCGTACAGACGGTTTGTGACGAACCAGAACCGGCTCTATGACATGAGAGACGCTTTCAGCGGGGACGATGTGGGAACAGATCCCGTGAAAACGATAGCTCTCGCAAAGGTGGAACTCGGTACGCTGGGTAAACTGGCTATCCCCATGACGACGGCCAACACTCCCGATGAGGTCAAGAGCTATATCACCGATGTCTGGCTGAAGATGCTGACCACAAAGGGGCCGGAGTACACCGTCAAGATGCTGCTGCCGGAGGAAGGCTATTATGGCGGCTTTACGGCGGCTCGTGCCGGAACGGAGAGCAGCCCGCAAGGAAGCTCTGGTAGCTTTATTGCAGAAATAACTATCGCCATGGGCGATGAAAGCGATGTTTTTGACCTGAAGGGCACGATTATCCCGACGGCGTATGTTGCGCCCAAGGAGGATATCACGGTGAGCTTTGAGCTTCTGGGCGACACGCACCATACCATCACCGATGATTCCGATATTCACAGCTACCGCTTCAATGCGGATGAACTGCCTGTGTGGATCAAGACCGTTGAAGTCAGTGTACCCGGCGGCTCCACTGTGGGCGATGTGTTCAAGAAGGTTATGGACGAACGAGGCTTCACTTATGAGGGCCTTGCGCAAGGTTATATCTCGTCTATCGACAATCCCAACGATGCAGAAAAAGCTCTAACGGAAAAGGACGATAGCAGAACTGATGCTGGCTGGATGTATCTGGTAAACGGCATACATCCGTCTATCAACCTGAACGGCTATGAGCTTAAGGGCGGTGAGGTTATCACCTGGCACTGGACAGATGATTACCGCATCGAGAAAGGCTCCGAGCACTGGAGCGCCAGTCGCGTAACACAGTACATCGAGAACCTGATCAAGCTCATTGGTGAGGTAGATGCTTCCGATGCCTGCAAGGTGCGTATCGACCAGGCCAGATCTGCCTACGATAAGCTGAACGCAGAGGAACAGTCCAGAATCAGCAACTATCAGACGCTGTTGGATGCAGAAGAAAAGTATCTGAACCTGGCTGGTCTGGACGCTATCGTTCCGCTGGTCAAGGGCAAGACGTGGACAATTTCCATGAACGATGCCAACGATGCCGCTGCTGTAAAGACCTGGCTGGAGGCCAAGCTGAACGCAATGGATCTCAAGGGCGCGAAGGCGACCGTGACCATTACGGAACTGACCTCTGCGACAGCCGGTTTAGTTGGTAAGGGCGGCGCAGATGGCAGCTTCACGTTTACTATCGTGCTGACCATCGGCGAAGGCGACGCAATGGATTCCCGCATCCTGACCGGTCAGACCGGTACGATCACCGCCATCACGGCACTTCCTGATGACGTGGGCATTGCATCTGTATTCGTTGACGGTAAGCCCGGCACACTGGAAAGCAATGTCATCACGGTGAAGCTGGATTACGCCGTAGATGGGGAAGGTAATCTTCAGCCGGTTCCGGCCCTTCCCATCATTGATATTACACCCAGCGACCCGAAAGCAACGGTGAGCGACCTCAACAGTGCTGACGAGGGCGTGACATGGACGTTCACTATTACCTCGCAGGCAGGTACACCCATGCCGTACACGATCAAGGTAAGCCGCGCTGCGAGTGCTCTTGAAGCAAATCAGGCTGCAATCGAAGCGGCACAGTCCATGCTGGATAATGCTGACTTCTCCGAGACCCTCAAGGGCATTACGGATGAAGAGGCTGCAAAGGCAGCCGTCGAAGCACAAATCGGCGCACTGCTCAAGGATGCTGTTTCCTGCACGATCAGCAACATCAGCTTCACTCCTGCCTCTGATGGCAAGACCGGTGAATTTACCTTCACGGTCGATTTGACTGCGGGCGAAGAAGGCTCGGCAGATGCCGCAACTGGAACCTCGAAGCAGGATGGCACCATTGAGGCCACAGAGCACGTTGCTTCTACCAACGCTGGTGTGACCGCAATCAAGGTAGCTGGCGTGGATGCTAAGATCCTCGGCAACAGCTTTGCCGTTACGGTTCCTTACAACACAGAAGTCACAGCAAGCCTCTTTGAAATCACGCTGGCTGACAGCAAGGCAACCGTTACTACGTCTCCCCATGAGGAAAACGGCGTATGGAGCTTTACCGTCACAGCGGAGGATGGCAGCACTACGGCTACCTATACCGTCACTGTTACCATTGGCAAGAATCCTGACCAAGTCAAGGCTGATGAAGTTATCGGCTTGATCGACAACATCGGCACTGTCACACTGGACAGCAAGGCTAAGATCGACGCGGCCCGCGAAGCTTATAGCAAGCTGACCGAAGCGCAAAAGAAGCTGGTCTCGAACTACCAGACGCTGGAGAAGGCCGAAGCGGACTACGCCAAGCTGGTGGCTGATAAGGCTGACCAGGATGCGGCTGATGCAGTTATTGATCTGATCAACGGCATCGGCACTGTTACAAAGGACAGCAAGGCTAAGATCGATGCGGCCCGCGAGGCTTATGACAAGCTGACCGAGATTCAAAAGAAGCTGGTCTCGAACTATCAGGTATTGGAAAAGGCCGAAGCGGACTATGCCAAGCTGACAGAGCCCAATCCTCCCACGCCTCCCTCCCGCGACACCTATACGCTGACGTTTGATACCAACGGCGGCTCTGCACTGAAGTCTGTGGATGCCAAGGCAGGCACGACCATTGATCTGGCGCAGTATATTCCTGTCCGGGCTGGCTATACCTTCCTGGGCTGGTACAGCGATTCCGCACTGAAAAATGCAGTCACTTCTATTACATTGAATCGGAACACTACCGTGTATGCGAAGTGGGACAAGCAGAAAACACCGTCTGTTAAGAATCCCTTCACCGACGTGAAGCCGGGCGATTGGTTCTATGATGATGTCATGTTTGTCTATGAGAAGAAGCTGATGATGGGTACCAGCAGCACCCTGTTCAGCCCCAATGAAGCGGCGACCCGCGCCATGCTGGCCACGATCCTGTGGCGCATGGAGGGCAGCCCCGCTCCCAAGAGCAGCGCGGGCTACAGCGACGTACCCACCGGCCAGTGGTATTCCGATGCCATCGCCTGGGCTACCGAAAAGGGTATCTTTGAGGGCTACGGCAACGGCACCTTTGGCCCCAATGATCCGATCACCCGTGAGCAGTTGGCGGCGATCTTCTACCGCTACGCAAGCCACAAGGGCTACGACACGTCGGCAGTTGGCAGTTTGGAGCAGTTCAGCGACAAGGATAAGGCTTCTTCGTGGGCGCTGGATGCCCTGAAATGGGCCATCGGCAGCGGACTGATGAACGGTAAGGGCGACACCCTTGACCCCACCGGCACCGCTACCCGTGCGGAAATCGCGGCCATGCTCCACCGCTTTGTCGATAAGTACGGCCTTGTGCCGTCTACGACGCCCAGCGGCAACACGCAGTGGACGATCAGATCTCCCCGCACTTATGACAGCAGCGCGCTCGGAACCTGGAACTTCATGCTCTGCGCTTCCGCCGCTGCGCTCCTGGCACTGATCACCGCCGAAAAACGGCGGCGTCAGGTCAACTACGCACGATAAAGAAAACACCATCTGATGCGAGGGGGCGCGGAAGCCCCGCGCTCCCTCGCACCAAGTGACTGTTATCTTTTCCTATGCGGAGGACAGCCAGGAGGGTGCTTTTCAGACAGCATTTTACGGCGTATCTGCATGGGCAGAAAAGGACGTGTCTGAAATGCTGCATGGAAAAATCCTATGTAAACAGACCAATGCCCGAATCGAAGCTGTGGCTTCGGTTCGGGCATTTCTGCTTCTTTCCGGAAAAGTACCCTACTCTTTTACGGGAAATTATCTCCGTGAGGCGCAGTCGGTGCGCCTCACGGTTTTACTTTTGCCGCTCGAACACAGCGGAAATTGAAGGGCGGCTGCTGCTGCACAATCAATTATCCCCGCCCGATCATGCCCCGCTGCCGCGCTCCACCCAGCTTCGTTCAGAGAGCATTTCAACCATCTGACCATCTGAACGGAGGAAAAATTATGCTACATAGCGAATATTGGCACCTGATCCTGAAAAACGAAAACAGAATCATTCACAACTCTGACCGCAAGTATCGCTATCACTGCAAGTCGCTGGAAAGCATGGGCGAAGAACTGGTCTATCTGGAGCGCAGCCGCTTTTGTGAAACCGACCCAATGGAATATCTGCTCATGCAGGACTTTATTGATACCGTCCGGAACGAAAGATTAGCGGATGCTCTGCGGCGGCTCACCAAGCGTCAGCAGCTTATCATTGAGCTGCACTACTGGAAGGGCTATAAGCTCAGGGAGATCGCCGTGATCCTGGGCTGTGCGCCCAACACAGTCTCGCAGGTGCTGGCTCATGCCCGCCACGCACTCAAGAGGGCCATGACAAAGTAAGCCTGCCATTTTAGGGCGCAGGGCCAGCATCGCGCGATGCTGGCCCTGTTTCCACATCGGTATGAAACAGCATTTTTTCAGGCTGCATAGATTTTTTGCGGTCTCCCATCTCCGATTTATAGAGTGATATATCTGCTCAATTTCAACAGGGAGGACTTTTTTATGCAAGAAAAAATCAGGGTCATCCGTATTCATCCCGGCGAGGGTGTGCTGGTGCTGGCATCTGAACCGGAACCGCCCTTGCCGCCCTGCCCCATGGCAATGGCCGTACCGGAAGCGCAGGAGAGCGACGCATTGCTGGACTTTCTTGCCTACTGCCTGCGGGTGGCATGAAATGGCCGCCTACATCCTGACTGTGCCGGATGGCGACCTTGTTCCGAGAGAGGTTGAGGTCTCCGTAGCTGTGTACCGGCTTTTCGATGACAGCCGCCTTCAGGCGGAACGGGAGCGGTACGAGCGCCGGGTGCATCTGGACAGCCGAAGTCTGGACAGCAGCCTGCAATATGAACTGGTCACACAGCCGCTGGAAGAGCTGTATGAGCACATGGAATTGATGCAGGTGATATGGCGGAGCGTGGCAAGTCTTTCGCCCGTCCAGCGCCGCCGTGTGCTTCGGCATTTCGTTGACGGCTACACCTACGCGGAGATCGCAGCCATGGAAGGACGCAATAAAACCACAGTCATGCGCTCCACAAAAGCAGCTCTGAAAAAAATTCAAAAATTTTTTGCTGCATAACGGCAACTTTTGGCCGATTTCCCTCCTTATATAGTGAAGGGGTATATTTGCCCGTTCCCTGATCGCACCTTGACAAACAACGGCAGCGCCGTTCATATCAGCATTTGGATTTCTGAATAAGGCAGCGAGCAACACATAGCGCAAACGCCAAGACCCCCTGCGGACTGGTCAGAGCAGTCCGTCAATACGATAGCATCAAAGGGGCAGAGCGGTTATTTGGCGGCTGATATCCGGCCTGTGGTGGGCCGGGAATTGCCACGACCTGTCTTAGTAGGGACTGCCGGGAATACACCGAAGGCAGAGGGCCGCCAGCTTTACGCTGGGGACTGCGGCCCGATTTGAATGTTCCCAGGTACCGGGGGTGAGCAGATGGGTAACACAGGCCCAGACAATACGGTACAGATGAAACAAATCCATGCGCTGCGCTGGGACAGCCAATCCCGGCGCAGCGCCTCTCTGATATGAAAACGAGGTGTAATATGGAACCTGAAAGAGCACCGGATGCCATGATGACCCATACGGTCAAAGGCACCACCTATGTGGTCGCATCCTTCTTCAATCAAAACAGCGATGAGACGGCTGCGGACAAAATGGCGCGGCTGATCGAACGCGAGGCGGCCATGAAAGATATTTCTCAGAAAAATTTATTACTTTAGCGCGGTAAACTACTTCACAAGACGGCAGAGGTGCGGTATAATAAAGGCATAAACCCAACGCCCTTTCGTTCGTCGGAATGGAGGTTATGATGTTACAGACGAATCTAAAGGACATTCAAAACTATAAGCATATCGCATTATACTGCCGCTGCGGATGCACCGGGCCGGAAAGCGGTCATGTGCTCCAGGCACAGCAGGACGAACTCCTGCGCTGGGTGGAAGCCATCGACCTTCCAGTGGAAAAGGTCAGCGTCTGCACCGATAACTGCGCGGGCTTTTATGACAAGCAGCATGGCGTACATAAACTTCTTGAAAGCTTGAAAGACAAGGATGCCCCTGTCCTGATTGCAGCTCTGAGCAGCGACCGCTTCTGCCGCAGCTTCTGGCAGATGATGGCGTTGGCAGAGCAGGCCGCCCGCTGCGGGGTTACGCTTTACTCCGTGCGGGAAAATATCGACCTCACGAAGTCAGCCATCAAATTGGCCGCCCTTCACAGGATCGCTCTGATGGGAGGTGCGGAATGATGATGCCGAACCTCAATGAATTGCTTTCCCTCCGGGATGTTGTCTCTCCGGATGCGCCGACAGCGCTTTACTGCCGTCTGTCCGTAGATGATGCCAACGAGGGCGACAGCAACTCCATTGCCCATCAGAAGGAGATGCTGGAGCGGTATTGCCGTGAGAACGGCTACACCGACTACACGTTTTATGTGGATGACGGGTATTCCGGGACCACGTTTGAAAGACCGGCGTTCAAGCAGATGATCGCAGACGTGGAAGCTGGAACGATCAGGCGGGTCATTATCAAAGACCTTTCCCGATTTGGCCGTGACTACCTGCAAGTGGGTATGTATACGGAAGTCCTCTTTGCACAGCACGATATCCACTTTATTGCAATCGCCAACAACGTGGATTCCCAAAAGGGAGACAATGACCTTACTCCGTTTGTTAACCTGTTCAACGAATGGTACGCGCGTGACTGCTCCCGCAAGCAGCGGGCCGTGGCCCGGATGAAAGGAATGTCCGGCAAGCGGGTAGCATCCATCGCCCCTTACGGCTATGTAAAGGATAAGGATGGCGTACTGGTGCCGGATGAAGAGACTGCCTGGGTCGTAAAGCTGATTTTCGATTTGTGCATCCAGGGCTACGGCCCCACGAAGATCGCGAAGGAACTGACGCGCCGGAACCTTCCCACACCCGGCACACTGGCATTTCGGCGTCGAGGCGTCCGCCGCAATTATTATCCGGACGCAGAGTGTGTATGGTCTGAAAGCACCATTGAAAACATTCTGACCTACAAGGAATACATGGGCCATACCGTCAACTTCAAGACATACTCCAAGTCCTACAAGCTGAAAAAGCGCATGGAGACCCCGGAAGATCAGCAGATGATTTTTGAAAATACCCATGAAGCGCTGATCTCCCCAGAGGATTGGGCGACGGTGCAGCGTCTGCGGTCGTTCCGCAACCGGCCATGCAAGCAGGAGGCCCCGTCTTTGTTTTCCGGGATGCTGTTCTGCGCTGACTGCGGAAGCCTTCTCCGGGTACATCGGGGCAAGAACATCAGCAAGAAGCAGGAGTGTTATTGCTGCGGACGGTATCGTGACCGCACGGATGCCTGTTCCATGCACTATATCCGCGCTGTGACGCTGGAATCGCTGGTAAAGGAAAATCTCCGGCAGGTGGTCACACTGGCAACCGAGGATGAGCAGGGCTTCATTCAGCGGCTGACCAACCGCAGCATGAAAGAGCAGCAGGCACAGGTACAGGCCATGAAAAAGGAGTTGTCCATAAAGGAGCGCCGTGCCAGCGAATTGGACAACATCATCAAGCGGCTTTACGAGGACAATATCCTGGGTAAGTTGTCCGATGAGCGGTTCAAAATTCTCTCTGCGGACTATGAAAAAGAGCAGCGCAGTCTCCGGACGGAAATGCAGTCGCTCCAAAAGCAGATGGCTGAATTGGACAGCAAAACGGTCAACATCGAAAGCTTCTTGAAGATGGCGCACAAATACACGTCCTTTGAAGAGCTGACGCCGGGTATGCTCCACGACCTGATTGAGAAGATCGTCATTCACGAGCGCGATAAAAGCAGCGGCCACCGAGAGCAGCGCGTTGACATTTACTACACCTTTATCGGAACGACAGACGGCTCTCAGGTGGTTGCCAGACTAAAGCGAAAAGGAGAAGCAGCGTAACATACCTTCGTACATTACGCTGCTTCATCCTCAAATCAAAAAAACTTCCTCTTTGGCCTTCGGCTTTTGCTCACGGATGTTTTTTTTATTATTGTTTTACAGATCTCCGGACGCCACGTCCACGTCCGCGTAATCCGCCATATCTTCGCCCCTGGCACGCAGCGACTTGAACCACTCTGTCTTTTTATAGAACCAGTCCAGCAGTTTCTGGTCAAGATTCCAATAATACACCGCAGCCACGACACCGGCGATAGCCGCCAGAATGGCAAACACTTTGAGAATGATCTTTCCGACCTTACACATGGGCTTTTCCTCCTGTCGATCGTAATGTTGTCCTTGCCGGCAGATGCCTGCCTGTCCATTGATGGTCTTATTGTATCACACCCCACAGCCGATTGCAATATTTTGCCGCCACTTCTTCCTGCGTCACCGCAGGGCTGGTCTTTTCATAAGATGAGATAGAACCTTAGCAGGGAGGAGGGAACCACATGAGAGGAAACGGTGAGCGGTGTCTTGGCATTTGTGCGCTGGCGCTGGGGCTGGGCATTTTCATTACCGCCGTGTTTCCGGTAGGCTGTTTGATGTTTCTGGTGGCCTTCCTGCTAATCGGCTGTGGTATCGCATGTTTGAAAAGGAGGTAGTTATATGAAGATCGTTGTCTGGAAAGCGCCAAAATTCCTGCGGGGTATTCTGCGGGGCATTTTCGGAATGAAGGAATAAACAGAGCGTGGCCCTCATACAGTGGACTAACAATACCGATTGAGAGGGCTGGACATATGGAATTGGGCTTGCAATTTGAAGATATTCTCTGCTATGAAGCGACGGCGGCGATCTCCTCCGCACACGAGGAATCATTGGAGACGGCCATCCCGGAGTACTGTCCCGATATCGCCCGGATCGTCGAGGCAACAGGCCGCCTGACGATTCGGGAAAAGCAGCTGAACGAGGAGCGCTGCACCATCTCCGGCAGCGTGAAGGTCACGGTGCTCTATACCTCAGAGGAGGCGACAGGACTGCGGAGTCTCACCATGTCGGTGCCGTTTTCCTGCGTGATGGACGACCGCACCTTGACACGGTGCGGAACGGTCTGCGCCGAAGGCCGTGTGCTGCTGACGGAGGCTCGG
>ERZ779746.892-NODE-892-length-13208-cov-2.646849_pt1 | contig 13208 bp, 10 predicted proteins | sample MGYA00511888_ERZ779746 | MGnify/ENA primary metagenome ERZ779746 (study PRJEB29588, sample SAMEA1964695) | human gut metagenome | biome: human gut; feature: human-associated habitat; material: faeces | place: Denmark | collected 2008/2010 ... | reverse complement strand
GGCCTGCTGTGCGGATAGCAACGCCACGCCGCGCGCGGCCGCCACCTGAAGCGCAGTCTTGGTATTCCTTGCGAAAAACAGTTCCTCGAACGCAACATGGTCGGGCTTATACAGCTTTATCAGCTCATTCATGCATGTATACAGCCGCTCCAGCCTTTGCGGGAACGGTGTATGCGCAACGGTTTCGATAACGCCGTAGTCGATCACCTTGGATCTAATGCCTTCGGTGCTTATTACGCCGTAGCCAAGTATGGCATAACCGGGGTCTATACCCAAAATTATCAAAAAGCCGTTACCCCCACGTTTATATTCTATTTTATTTTATCATGCGCGCAATATCTTGACAAGAGCGCTAAAGGCCCCAAACGGGTGTTTGGGGTCATTCTACGCTTTCTATATATTCATTTATTTCCTGCAATGTGTTGAAAAGCATTCCACCCGCTTGCAGCGCGGCGGCATCTTCGGCAAATCTGTCGGGTGAAATATCTATGCTGGTTATGTGCTCGTTCTCAAGCGTTTGTGTGTTGCGCTTATATACTTCAAGCGTATCCCCATCCGCCCCCGAAAGCATAACATAATGCTCGGGACAGCATCCACCAGAATCCTTCACAAGGCTTACATAGGCGGATGTGAAAAGTTCCGCCGAATAATCCGAATATGCCGCTTTTGCTTCCTCTTTATCCATGCCGGTTATATCGCCCTGCGATTTCAGCGTAATATAATGTCCGCATCCGTCAAAACGAAGCTTCCATTCAACTTTTGTGCTTTTAAGCGCAGTTATGCGCCTATCTGTTGACACGGTTTTGACGCTGGCGCTTTCGTTCGGCATAGGCTGTTCGGCTTGCTTTGACGGAAGGGCATTGCTGCTTTGCGGAGCTGCATCGCCTTTATCCGGAAACAATGCGCCTATGCACACAAGCGTTGTTATCGCTGCAAATCCGCACAGCAGGCATTTTGTTATCAGCCGCGCGGGATCAAATCTAAAAAACATATCTGTTCCTCCTAAACTTGTTGTTTATTCTGCCCAAATATATTTTGTTCATTCAAAAAAGAGGGTGCGTATGTGAATGTATTGCACCCTCTTTTATCAATAATGCTTATTTTTATTCGCCAAAGAAGTTATAGTCGGCTTCGCCGCCAACGTTTTCGTCGCCAAGGCTGTTAAGGTCGGCAAGTACCAGCGTTGTTGTATAGTATTCGCCGCCGCGCCAATACTTTATCTCTATGCTGTCGCCAACCATCTTGCCCCTTATCAATGCAACAAATTCATCCTGAGTCATGCCGCTTTGGCCTTCTATTTCAACTATTATATCGTTGGGCTCAAGGCCGGCTTTATGGCCCGGGCCGTCTTTTATTATCGATGCGACCAGTATGCCTTCGGGCGTGCCGTATGTTGTGGCGTACATTTCGCCCCATGTGGTAACACTTACGCCTATGCCGGGACGCAGCACGCGGCCTTCGTTTATAAGCTGCTCCGCCACCTTCATCGCCTGATCTATCGGCAGGGCGAAACCAAGGCCCTCTGCACTTATTGCGTTGCCGTAATTGTCATAACTTGCGGTAACGGTTTTTGCGGAAACTATGCCTATTACCTCGCCGGACATGTTTATCAGCGGCCCGCCGCTGTTGCCGGGGTTAACGGCGGCATCAGTCTGAATGTAAACATTTGTAACGCCGTCTATATTCACGCTCCTTGCCGTTGCGCTCACTATGCCGAATGTAGTCGTGCCAGAAAGTTCACGTCCGGTGGGGTCGCCTATGGTTATAACGAATTCGCCCACACGCACGGCTTCAGAATCGCCAAGCTTCAACGGCTTAAGGCCGGTTTTTTCAACCTTCAGCACAGCTACGTCAAACGTTTTGTCGTAGCCCACAAGCTGAGCTTCCGCCTCTTCGCCGTCAACAAACATTACGCCGAGTTTTGACGCATCTTCCACAACGTGCGCATTGGTCATTATGTAGCCTTCGGACGATATAACGAAGCCGGAACCGGAGCCGAATTCAAGTTCACGGGTGTATTTTTCGCTGTAACCATAGTTGATTATGCCAACAACGCCTTCGCTTACGCTGTCCACTATATCGAGCAACGGATTGCTGGGGTTGGTTATTTCGGGGGCTACGCCGTCAAGCTGGGGCATGGTGCCGGAAGGCGGAATTGGAGTCATTGCGGGGGCGGAGTTGCTGTCCTCAGGCTCCGCTGTTTTGCCGGGTTCGGGAATAGCGCTCGGAAGCTGAGGAATAAGCCCATCGAAGAAAGGCGTAGGCTCGGGGGCGTTATTATTCGTGCCGTTATCCGCACTTGGCATATACGATGCTAACACCGCCGGCATAAATATGGTGGCAAGCAGCGCGCCAACGATTGTGAATATTATCGCCGTTACCACAAAGCCGCCTTTGGTTTGGGCTCCTGCTGAGGGGCATTGTTGTGCCCGTCGAAATAATAGTTTGGATACTCCATCTTTTGTTACCTCCGTTGTGCGGGATTTGCCTTTGGCCTTCCCTGTTGTTCATATAACTTAAGCGTAAACGTGAACGTTGCGCCTTTGCCTAATTGTGATTCGGCCTTTATGGTTTGGTCGTGCTGCTCAATTATGCGTTTGACTATGCTGAGTCCAAGCCCTGACGATGAGCCGGAGGGCGTATGCGCCTTCTCGGCTTTATAGAACCTGTCGAACACATATGGCAGATCATCCGGCGAAATACCATCGCCTTGGTCGATAACGCTCATTACGGCAAGTTTTTTATCCGTGACTATGCGCATTGTGAGCGCGCCGCCATCGGGAGAGAACTTTATAGCATTATCCACCAAATTACGTATGACCTGCGCTATCTGAGACTGATCGGCTTCAACCATTGTATGCTCCGCATCAAAATCCATATTGACGTCTATATGCTTTGCGTTGATGCGCGCTTCGAATGTAAACACGGTGCGAATAACAAGTTCATTCAAATCAAACGGCTCAAGCTTTAATTCGTATTGGCCCGATTCTATTCGCGCCAGGTCGAGCAAATCGTTCACCATTCCGGTCATTCGCTTGCATTCGTTTATTACTATGTCAAGATACTTTGGCTGATCCTCACTTGAAATCGTGCCGTCCTGCATTGCCTCAAGGAAGCCCCTCATACTGGTGAGCGGGGAGCGCAGTTCGTGCGAAACGTTTGCAACAAAACTCCTTCGGGATTGCTCCAGCGCGTTTATCTCATTTGCCATTTCATTGAAGCTTTGGCCAAGTTGGCCAACTTCATCATGGCTGGTGATATTCACCCTTGCTTCGTATTCGCCGCGGGAGAAACGATTTATAGCGTTGTTCATGTCCACTATCGGCTTTGTCATGCGGCTTGTTATGTACGTTACCGCAAGAATGGCCAGAATTACCGCAATGCAGGCCGAAAGCAAAACATCAAGGTATACTTTGCGGATGGAATCGTTTGTGCGACTCACGTCCGTATGGAAAAACATTGCGCCTATAACTTCGCCTTCGGTGGTGGTTATCTGCCGGCTGAGCGTCATTATGGGGATATTGCCGGAAGTAAACCTATCCGAGCTTATTTCTATTTCGCCATTGCCCATTATTATTGCCGATGCGTCCGCGCTAAGATCTGCATCGCAAAGCGGGTCCCACTTTGCTTCGTTCAGTTCGTCGCGCAATATCACCTTACCGAATGCCGAATCTATGAAATAGAGTTGAAGCATTGCGTCGTACTTGCGCATGGTAGTTCTCAGCGTATCCTTTGCAACGGCGCGCTTTTCGGCGTCCACATATTGGGTAACTATAACGCGGTTTATTTCGGCGGCTTCACGCCTGAGCTCATTTTCATTTTCTGTCATGTATTGGCTTTTGAACATTCCGCTTATGGTGATGCCCAAAAGGAATATTATCAGCAATATTATGGCTAAATATGTGCTGAGCATGCGCGAAAACAATGTGTTGAACGATTTTTTGCCCATTCGGCCTCCGCCGCTAAGCCATATTACTTAGCCGTTTCAAATTTGTACCCAACGCCCCAAACGGTCTTTATCTCCCATTCGGGCCTTTCGCCTATTTTTTCGCGTATGCGCTTGATATGTACATCTACCGTACGCGAATCGCCGAAGAAATCAAAGCCCCAAACCTGCTCAAGTAGCTGCTCGCGGGTAAATACCTTACCCTCGCGCGAAGCTAAGAAGAACAGCAGCTCTATTTCCTTTGGCGGCATATCAAGCTGCTTGCCGTCAAGCGTTACGGTGTAATTATCAAGCGATATGGTAAGGCCGGGAAATCTGAGTTCCTTTTCGTCTCCGGGTGTGGCGCTGCGCCGCAGCACGGCCCTTATGCGGGCAAGCAACTCCTTTGCTTCAAACGGCTTTGGAATATAATCATCCGCGCCGAGTTCAAGCCCCTGTATCCTGTCGAGCGTGTCGCCTTTTGCCGTGAGCATTATAACGGGCACGGTGCTTTCGCTGCGCAGCTTTTCAAGTACGGTCCAGCCATCCATGCCCGGCAGCATAACATCCAGCAGAACAAGCGTGGGCTTAACGCTGCGGAATGCGTCTATTGCCGTATCACCGCGGGTACAGGTGGCCACGGTATAACCTTCCTTTTTCAGGTACATTTCTATTATAGCCAGTATGTTAGTATCGTCATCAACAACCAATATAACGTTATTGTTTTCCATGTCTACCTCCCTTTGCCTATCGGCGGCTTAAAAGCCGCCGTGATAGGTATAATAATAGCATCAATTTGTGAACATGGTATGAATAAGGACAAAATGCCCTAATTAATTTACTTTTTAAGCGTGACAACGGTAACGCCGGCGTCGCCCTCGCCGTAGCTGCCCATGCGGTAGCCCTTGACGAGCGGATGGCGCTTTAAGAATGCCTGCACGCCCGCTCGCAGCGCGCCTGTGCCCTTGCCATGGATTATGTTTACCTCGCTGAGACCTGCATTATACGCATCATCAAGGTATCTGTCCACCATTATATTGGCTTCGTCAACAAGCATTCCGCGCACGTCAAGTTCGAGTCCTACCTGCTTGCCCGCACCAAGGCCAACTTTGCCGGATGTGGGCGCAGCGGCCTTCTTTTCTTCTATAAGGCGTATGTCTTTAAGCTTTATGTTCAGCTTCATAACGCCGGCCTGTACCATGACCTCGCCCTTTGAATCGGGAGCGGACAGCACGGTTGCTTTCTGGTCAAGCGTAACAATGTTTACTGTATCCCCCGCGCGCACTGTTTTGGGAGGCTTGGTATTATCCTCCTTCTTTATTGCCTCTTTTTCATTCACGGCGGTCTCGGTTGCCCTAAGCGTGTCCCGTGCTGACTGTATGGCCCTGTCTGCTGCGCTTCTGTCTATATCCTTTATGGAGCGTATCTCAACGATAAGCTTCTCCATTTCGCGCTTTGTGTCCGCAACTATGCGCTTTGCATCCTCCTTGGCCTTGGCTTGCAGGCGGTTCCTATCCTCGTCCAGCTTTTTGCGTTCGCGTTCGGCATCGGCACGTAGCTTTTCAAGCTCTGCGCGCGCTTCTTCTGCCATTTTGCGCTCCTCTTCGGCTATGCGGCGCTGGGACTGTGCGCTTGAAATAATGTCCTCAAAGCGCACATCTTCACCCTTTAGGAAGCTTTTTGCCTTATCTATGATGCTGCTTGGCAGTCCAAGGCGCGAGGATATCTCAAATGCGTTCGATTTTCCGGGGATGCCGATATAAAGCCTGTATGTTGGGCATAGGCGGTCTATATCAAACTCCATGGAAGCGTTCTCCATGCCCTCATGCGTCATTGCGAATGCTTTTATTTCGCTGTAATGCGTTGTTGATACGCATATGCAATGGCGGTCGTTAAGTTCTTCCAATATGCTCATTGCAAGCGCAGCGCCCTCTATCGGGTCTGTACCTGCGCCAAGTTCATCCAGCAGTACAAGTGAGTTTTCATCAGCCTTATCAAGTATGCCAACTATGTTCTTCATGTGCGAAGAGAACGTGGAAAGCGACTGCTCAATGGACTGCTCATCGCCTATATCGGCATAAATATGCTCAAACACCGGGAATTCGCTGCCTTCGTTTGCGGGTACGAATATGCCGCTTTGTACCATTAGCGCAAATAGGCCTACTATTTTGAGCGTAACCGTTTTGCCGCCGGTATTCGGCCCGGTTATAATGAGCGAGCGGTAATCCTTGCCTATCCATATATCGATGGGCACTACCCTATCCGCAGGTATGAGTGGATGACGGCCGCGCACTATGCGCACATAGTTATTGCGATTGAGCCTGGGCATAACGGCATTCAGCTCACGCGAAAGCTTTGCCTTTGCAAATACAAGGTCTATCTGGCCCATTATGTTAAGATCTTCACGTATTTCGTCGGCATAAGGCGCAAGCATTGCCGTAAGCTCCGTCAATATGCGCTCTATTTCGTCGGCTTCTTCCGCAAGCAGCTTTTTGTATTCATTGCCGAGTTCGACTACCGCCGACGGTTCAATGAACAGCGTTGCGCCGCTGCTGCTTTGGTCGTGTATAAGCCCGGGGACCTGCTGGCGATATTCCTGCTTAACTGGGATTACAAAGCGGCCGTTGCGTATTGTTATTATCGGCTCCTGGAGATATTTTTGGTATGCAGTGGAGCGTATCATGCTGTTTAGCTTTTCGCGCACTTTTTCGTTGGCAAGGCGCATGGCACGGCGTATGCGTGCAAGCGCGGGCGATGCCCCGTCGAATATCTCGTCCTCATTTATTATGCAGCGGTTTATTTCTTCCTCTGCGCTCCTATGGGTAATGAGCAGGCCGGCAAGGTTATAAAGATAGCTTTCCTCCCCCACTTCATTGGCAAGTATGTCTTTGGCTATCCTTGCCGCTTTAAGGCAGCTTGCTATGCCCAGCAATTCGCCGGTTGAAAGGAACAGCGCCGCATGCATACGCTCAAGGCAGTGCCGCATATCCGGAAAATCGTCCACAGGCGAGCGGCCGGTTTTGTAGAAAAGCGTCTCGGCTTCCGCGGGAAGCTTTAGTTCGCGCTCAACCGTATCAAAATCGCCGGAAGGTTCCATAGTATCCACCAATTCCCGTGAGATGCAGCACGATGCGCGCTCCTTTAGCATGGCAAGTATTTTATCGTATTCAAGTGTTTTCAGTACTCTTTTTTCCATTGTTTACTCCGTTATTCTTTCAACGCCGCAATTATTGAACATAAAAAAGGCAACCGAAACAAAACGCTCCGGCCGCGCCAAATAATCTATGGTCATGAATTGCGGTGGTCTATTCCGCCAATGCCCCTTTTAGTGTACGCCAGTTTCCTGTTTGGCGGCAAAAGGACGCTTTACGGGCGCGGAAGCGCCGCTGCGTTTTGGCATTTCCCTAAGATCGGATATGCGCTGATCTAGCGCTTCGTAATCGCTGCGAAGCTTGGTAAGCTCGTCCGCCATGTTGAGCGCCGCAAGCAGTACGCAGTTACCCGTGCTCAGCATGGGGTATGTACGCTTGACCTCGTCCACCTTTGCATTTACCATTTCGGCCAGAGAATCCATATACTGCTGGCTTTCGTCGCCGGTCAACTTAAATTCCATTCCGGCTATACGCACGATAGTGCGATTGTTATCCATAGATGCAACACCTCAGTCATATTATACTATGCGTTGTGGCAACTTTCAACCTTTTTCATCTACATATTGTATGATTTGGCTGATTTTATTTGGTTTGGTTATTTTGCTCAATGCTGATAACTATCGCCTTTTCGGCCTTGGAGCCGGTTGTATATATGCGAAAGTCCATGTGCATCTCGCTAAATGAATTAACTTTGCCGCTTTCTTCGGCTGAGACCGCTGCACTGTGCAACATATTGAGCGCGGTGTCTATTCCGTCTGTGCCGCCGTTTATTGCGCAAAGCAGAGCATTGAGCATTATGCGTACTTCCTGGCAATGCGCATCATAGGTTTCGCGCTCTTTTGCAAACATATATTGCTCAATTGGACTTAGCTCGCCTTTAGGTTCGCTTGGTTCGCTTTGCGCAGCATACTGAACGGTAATGCTGCTGAAAACGCCGCTGGTGCTGATAAAAGTAATATCTATATTCAGCCATTCTGAAGCTATTCTATATTCCTGCTTGCCGGCATCGGAATAAGCGTTCCACCATTCGCTGCTCGGCCAATCGGCTGATATTGCTTTTACGGTTGCCTCCGGATCAATATCGGCGTAAATTTCGGGGTCTACCTTCTCATTTTCACCTATTACGGTGTACTCGTAATAATCAGCATTTGTATTGCTAATGCCGAGCGAAGCAAGGATTGCGGCGCCTTTATCGGTCATGAGAAACAGCATTATGCCAATAAGCACAATGCACAGCGTGAGCAATATGTTTGCGCGTTTTTCCTTTGCAGCGCTGCCGTTTTGCTTCTGCTTATCCATCAAACTTCGCTCCGTCTATAAGCTTATCTATATCGATATTGCTGTCATGTCCGGCTTTTTTCAGCGCAAGCGTGAACCATTCGGGTATGGCTGCACGGAACGTTAACGTTTCGCCCGAGGACGGATGCCTAAGCGTAAGCCGCGCGGCATGCAGCGCCTGCCCTTCAAGGCCAAGGCTGTTTTTTTTAGGCCCATATACATTGTCTCCCGCAACGGGGTGCTTTATGTGCGCCAGGTGAACCCTTATTTGGTGTGTGCGTCCGGTTTCAAGCTTTGCGGCGATAAGCGTATAATCGCCAAGCCTTTCAAGCACGGAAAAGTGCGTTACCGCGCTGCGACCGTCCGGCCGCACAGCCATCTTTTTTCTGTCCGCCTTATGGCGGCCTATCGGTGCGTCTATCGTGCCGCTATCTTTTTTTATATTACCGTTTACCAGCGCCAGATACACCCTGCCGGCTTCGTGTGTTTTCATCTGCGCGGCAAGGCTCCTATGTGCGTTATCGTTTTTGGCTATTACTATAAGGCCGGATGTAAGCTTGTCTATCCTGTGTACTATGCCCGGGCGCATTTCGCCGCCTATGCCGGAAAGGTCCTTTATATGATACATTATGGCGTTCACAAGAGTGCCTGTTTCGTTACCGGGCGCAGGGTGAACCACCATGCCCTTCGGCTTATCTATAACGGCAATGTCACTGTCCTCATATACTATAGACAGAGGTATATCTTCTGCGGCAAGTTCGGTGCTTGCGGGAAGGGCTATAAACAATTCAACTGCGTCCCCAGTCTTCAGCTTTGCACCTGCCTTTGTCTCATCCTTGCCGTTTACGCTGGCCTCACCTTCGTCAATAAGCCGCCGTACATAGGAGCGCGTTTCGCCGCAGGCCGATGCAAGGAATACGTCCAGCCGTTCACCGCCGGACGCCGTTGCCTTTATAGTGCGGCCGTATTCGCTGTATTCAATTATCGGCAAATTGGGCTGCTCCATTGCGGTTTATTCCTTTTCTTCGCTGCCGTCGGTATTTTTCTTTTTATCAAGGCTGTCTATAAACGTTTTGCCCTTAAAGAAAAGTACGTCTATTATCAATATTGCAGCGCCTATGCATATTGCGCTGTCCGCCACGTTGAAAACGGGAAAATCAATAAGCTTGAAATAGAGCATATCGCGAACATAGCCCAGCGCAACGCGGTCAATAAAGTTACCCAGCGCGCCCGCGAATATAAGCGCAAGCGATATCCGCATGGCCGTATGCATACGCTTGTATTCCTTTATCATGAAATACAGCATTGCTCCGCAGGCGATTACCGTAGCAATTATGAAGAAAACCTGCGCGTTCTGAAGCATGCCGAATGCCGCTCCGCGGTTTTCAACATATGCAATGGAGAACACTCCCTTTATTATCTCTACACTTTCGCCCAGCTTAAGCGCATTTGCGCAGGCAATTTTGCTCAGCTGGTCTATTGCTATTACTATAAGTATTATGATTATGCTCAGCATAGGTCAACCCCCAAATCCTTCATCGGTGCATATTCTATCATGCCTTGGCGCTGCATTCAACTTTCTATGTACCAATTTGCAATATTGCTCATCAAATCCGGCTCGCGCTCGCTTTCCAAGCCTTTGACGGACGCATGGTACAGTATACTCGAAAGGCGGAAATACAGCGTTATGAATGGCAGATCCTCAACAAAGCTCATTTGCAGCGCGTCCGCGGCTTCACGGCAGGCGGCTTCGTCACGCGCGGTATTGAGCGATCTTGCAAGCGCTGACAGGGCGTCGTTCCTGTATCCGCCGTAATTATATGCGCCTGATGCGTCAATATAGGGCAAAATATCGCAGTCACGCGCCAGATTGAAACCGACAAGCGCAATGTCAAAATCCTTGTTTTCAAGCATTTGGGCGTATTCGCTGCTGCTGTCGCCAAGGGTAAAGCCAGCGGTTACGATTTCAACGTGTATGCCGATCGCTTCAAGCTCGCTTGCGATAACGCCCGCCGCAGTTTCGCGCGTTGAATCGGTTGACTTGTTCACAAGCAGCTTTAAAGTAAGCTCATCGTAGCGGTGCGCATTTTTTTCAAGATAACCATCGCCGTCGGTATCCTTCCACCCAGCTTGATCAAAAAGGCTGAGCGCAAGCTCCGTATTATAATCATATACTTTGGAGCGGCTGTTATACAGCCAGCTGTCAGGTGCGATCGGCACGTCGCACGCACGCGCACGGTTCATATAAACGTTCGTTATTATGGCGCTGCGGTTTAAGGCATAGGCTATGGCCTGGCGCACGAGCGGGTTGGAAAGTTCCGAATTGCCATAATTGAACAGCATTACCTCTGCCGTTTGCGTCATAACGTCCATAACATTCGTAACGCCGTCCTCACGATACCGCCCCACGGAAAGGGACGACGTGAACACCACGTCAAGCTGACCGGCAACATAAGAAGCGAGGGAAACATCGTTGCTGCTCCTTTGATAGAACTCTATTTTTTCTATATAGGGTTCTTCCTTCCACCAGTTCTGGTTTATTTCAAGCGTAACTTTATCGCCTGATATCGAGGTGATGTAATAAGGGCCTGTCCCTGCGCCATAGCGGGATGTTGACGCAGTGGGATTTTCTATAATAGGGAAATTCAGCGCGTACAGCGAGGCTATGCCTTGCTGCTTCATTGTGACTACAACACTGCCGTCACTTCCCGCGGCAATGGATTCTACCTTATCCGTGGCGTATGAATAGTATCCGCCTGTCTGCTTTATGCGTTCAAACGAATATACAACATCCGCCGCGGTAACGTTTGCCCCTGTATCCTGCCAGCGGGCTGAAGAACGCAGCTTCATCGTCCAAACAAGGCCGGTATCGTCACAGCTCCAATTTTCCGCTAACTTAGGCGTAACTACGCCCGATTGGTCAATTACTATAAGGCTTTCGTATATAAGCGAAAAGAAGCCGAGCATCTCCTTCGTATTCACCGAAAGCGGGTCTGACGTATCGGCATTTTCGGGCATGGCAAGCCTTAATGTGCCGCCGTACACGGGCGCGGGCGCGGGCGTAGGCGCAAGCAAAGCCGGCGTTTCAGTGGGTTCGCTTGCATCGGGCGTTGATTTGGCATTCTGCTGATTGCCGGCGCAGCCGCAAAGCGTAAGAATTATTATTGCCATGCATAACGCCAAGGGCCTTTTTATTTTATTTGCAAAGCTCTTTTTCATATAGTTCGCTGTATTTCTCCTTTGCCGAAAGGACTTTGTCGGCATATGCGGCCGTTTCGACGTATGGTATGCTGATAAGCCGTTTACCGTCGCCATATGCTGGGTCATTTAACCATTTGTCCACGTTGCCCGGGCCTGCATTGTATGCTGAAAGCGCCGTGCGTTCCATTCCACCGTATTTATCCGATAGATATCTAAGGTACCAGCAGCCAAGGCGGATATTTATGAGCGGTTCCATCAGCTTTTCTTCACTGTAGTCCGCCATGCCTAATTTACCCGCGATCCATTCGCCTGTTGACGGCATTATCTGCATAAGGCCGATTGCGCCTTTGGGCGATACCGCAGCCGCGCGATTTGAACTTTCCGTATGTATCACTGCCGCAACAAGGCATGGATCAAGCGAAAACTCATCCGCGCAGGCCAATATCTCGTCTGCGTATATCAGCTTATAGGTGCGCCGCTCAAGCATCCTGTTTGCCATAAAACCGCCTATTGTAAGCATGATTATTGCCGCAATGCCAATAAGTGCAATGATGATGCGCCGCGTACTGGCTTTCTTTACTGCTTTTGCCTTTTTGCTGCGCTTAGCGGCCGATTGACGGGACGTTTTCTTTGCATAGGCCTTGCCTGGCTGCGTTCTTTTTGCGATCTGTGCTGCGCTCATGCATTGGCTCCGGCGCCGGCGTATTGCTTATACAGCGCATCTATTTGCTCATAAAGCGTACCGATAGACGAACTATTGTCTATTACCTCGCTGCTATATGCCCGCTTTTCTTCCTCGCTCATTTGTGCGCGTATGCGGGCCTCAGCCTGGGCAGGTGTGCAGCCGTCTCGCTTTATTATACGCGCTACGCGCACGGCTTCCGGTGCAGTCACAAGCCAAACCGAATCAACGTATTTTGTCCAGCCCACCTCAATCAAAAGCGGCACATCCCAAACTATCAGCCGGTTGCTGTTCGTAGCTAATTCGGCAGCCGTGCGCGCCTCAAGCGTTTTTAGTACGGCCGGATGGATTATGGAATTAAGCAACATTCGCTTTTCGCTATCGGCAAATACGATCGCGGCAACGGCTTTTCTGTCAAGCGAGCCATCCGCAGCTATAACGCCGCTGCCGAATGATTTTTCTATTTGGCGCAGCCCTTCGGTATTCGGCTCAACAACTTCGCGCGCGATGATATCCGCGTCCAATATAAGCGCGCCAAGACTGTTCAGCCGCGCAGACACAGTGGATTTGCCGGAACCTATCGTTCCCGTAAGCCCTATTATCATGGTAGCTGCCCTGCCCTTTTACTTAGTATCGAACCAGCTATGCCCGGTGTGTACCTCGGCAAGAAGCGGCACTTTCAGGTTGATGACGTTTTCCATGCAGCTTTTCAATATTTCCGCTGCGGCATCTGCCTCCTCCTGCACGGCGTCTATTATAAGTTCGTCGTGTATTTGCAATATCAGCTCTGACTTCATACCGCGCGCCTTCAACTCATTATGCACTCTTACCATGGCAAGCTTTATTATGTCTGCCGCGGTACCCTGTATGGGCATGTTCATGGCCACGCGTTCGCCGAAGGAGCGCGTATTATAGTTTGAAGATTTAAGTTCAGGCATTTCGCGCCTTCTGCCGAAAAGCGTAGTGGCTG
>ERZ779746.867-NODE-867-length-13546-cov-3.573419_pt1 | contig 13546 bp, 10 predicted proteins | sample MGYA00511888_ERZ779746 | MGnify/ENA primary metagenome ERZ779746 (study PRJEB29588, sample SAMEA1964695) | human gut metagenome | biome: human gut; feature: human-associated habitat; material: faeces | place: Denmark | collected 2008/2010 ... | reverse complement strand
TCCAGCAACCAATGCCACCAGGGATAAAGCCCCCGCAACATTGCGCCTCACCGGATAACGCCGGCTTGGTGTGGATACTACGTCTCAATTCATCTTCACTTCATCCCTGAAATGTTTGCAATAAAGAGTACATTCCGGCTTTTCAACAGCTGTTGCAGTCGTTTCATGAGTGCTCTGGATGATGCTTCCAGCTCGGGTTGCCAATATTTACTTGTGGAAGAGATAAAGACAAAAATGGCCGCAGGCTGTTACCCCTGCGGCCGGTTTCGGGCGCATATTGCCATCACGGCAGCCTGACGCCCGTTTTCACCTTACTTCCGGTTACGCCACCAGCTGACAATCGCTGCGGTAATAATTCCCGCCAGGATCGGTGCTGCCAGGTCGTGCCAGAAAATCATGGCAAACTGCGCGAGCGTCATATAGCCGCCTTGTTGTAATGACAACATTTTGCGGCTATTCTTGAAGTGTCTGGTTTCAAGATTAGCCCCCGTTCTGTTGTCAGGTTTTACCTCTCAACGTGCGGGGGTTTTCTCTTTCCAGCAACCAATGCCACCAGGGATAAAGCCCCCGCAACATTGCGCCTCACCGGATAACGCCGGCTTGGTGTGGATACTACGTCTCAATTCATCTTCACTTCATCCCTGAAATGTTTGCAATGAAGAGTACATTCCGGCTTTTCAACAGCTGTTGCAGTGGTTTCGTGCAGGGTGTGGTACAGGCTCGCAATTCTGATTAACGACCTGTCCAGGTAGTATGAAGAAATACAATAAGCAGGAATTTATATTATCTCCCCCGATTACCGTCATCGGAGGAGATATAACTGTCAGGCAAATATCGTCATCAAATAGGCGGCAAACAGTGCCAGATGCGCTGCGCCATTGAGCACGTTAGTACGTCCGGTGGAGAAGGAGATATGGCACAGCACTAAAGAGGCCACCATCACCACCATTTCTGGCGCACCAAGTGCAAACTGCAATTCGTTACCCGTCATAAAGGCAATTAGCGTGACGACAGGTACGGTAAGCGAAATGGTTGCTAACACTGAACCAAAGAACAGATTCATCGCGCGCTGAACCTGGTTGTTCAACACTGCTTTTAATGCACCTAAACCTTCCGGCGACAGAATCAACAGTGCCACCAGGAAGCCAGTAAAGGCGACAGGGGCATTCATGCTGTCGAGCAATGTCTCCAGCGAGCTGGCGTTCATTTTGGTCACCGCAATAACGGCAATCAGATGGATAATCAACCAGATAGCATGCCACAGGCTGCGATGGGCAGACGGTTTACCGTGATGCGGGTCGTCATCATCACTGTCATCTTCGTGCTCGTAGACAAACAAACTTTGATGCGTTTTGGTCTGGATCAGCAAAAATACGCCATACATTGCCGCAGAAATTAATGCTACCAGTAACGCCTGACCGGTTGAAAAATTCGCCGCAGGCAGAGCCATTGGAAATACCAGTACGATTATCGCCAGGGGGAACAGCGCAATTAAATACTGCTTGATACCAAACAGATTCATATATTGGGTGGCAAACTTACGACCGCCCAACAATAATGAAAAGCCAACCAGCCCACCGGTAACAATCATAATGATTGAATAGAGCGTATCACGCATTAGCGTTGGCGCGGCGTCGCCGGTTGCCATTAAAGCTGAAATCAAACTGACTTCAAGAATAACCACTGAAAGGCTAAGAATAAGCGAACCGTAAGGTTCTCCCAGGCGATGGGCTAATACGTCCGCATGACGGACAACACTAAAGGCGCTACTTAAAATACCAATAAGCGCAAGAAGATTGATGGCAATGACCACTGGTAGTGTCTGGCTGCTTCCCCACAGGAACAGCACTACCAGCGCCAGAACCGGGAAAATAAGCGAAGTCTCCTTGTGGCGGGGTTTTACCGCCTCTTGAGCATTTGACATTATGGTTATCCCTTTGCAGATGAATTTATCGAAAATGTAAAAAATAGGTAGGAAAAATAACAGAAAGTGTCTGGATATCGGTAACATTTTACGAATTTTTACCCCGCTGTCGATTTTTTACTCATTGGGGCATAAAAATAAGTATTACGTTTAGACAATGTTTGTTTTAGCGTTTCTTAAGAAGAGTCTGACCTGAAAATTCTTATGTTTTGGCAAGAGTAGATATTGTTGACCACACTTAATGTTCAACTTTGTAAAAGGAGTCAACGATGCCGTATAAAACGAAAAGCGATCTGCCGGAAAGCGTAAAGCACGTTCTACCGTCTCATGCCCAGGATATCTATAAAGAAGCGTTCAACAGCGCATGGGATCAATATAAAGATAAAGAAGATCGGCGTGATGACGCCAGTCGCGAAGAAACCGCGCATAAAGTGGCCTGGGCTGCTGTGAAGCATGAATATGCCAAAGGGGATGATGATAAATGGCATAAAAAATCGTAAAACCGGTCGCTTAGTTAAAGCTATTCGTGCGGTGTTGCCTTGCAAGTGGTCCGTGGATTGCATATTGTCCCGTTAGTGGTTTCAAAATGAGCAGTAAAAATGTCCGGAAGACACCAAAAAGTTGTCGCAGGGAAGTATGCAGTGGCGGAGGTGTAAGGTGATAACGCGTGATTTCTTGATGAATGCCGATTGTAAAACGGCATTTGGTGCCATTGAAGAATCACTCTTATGGTCAGCAGAACAACGGGCGGCTTCGCTGGCGGCGACGCTGGCTTGTCGACCTGATGAGGGACCGGTGTGGATCTTCGGCTATGGATCGTTGATGTGGAATCCGGCACTGGAGTTTACCGAATCGTGCACCGGTACACTGGTTGGATGGCATCGCGCATTTTGCCTGCGCCTGACCGCCGGGCGCGGGACTGCGCACCAGCCGGGACGGATGCTTGCACTGAAAGAGGGCGGACGCACCACAGGCGTCGCCTATCGACTGCCAGAAGAGACGCTGGAGCAGGAACTAACCCTGTTGTGGAAGCGAGAGATGATTACCGGCTGTTATCTGCCAACCTGGTGTCAGCTTGATCTTGATGATGGACGCACAGTAAACGCCATTGTGTTTATTATGGACCCGCGACATCCAGAATATGAATCTGATACTCGCGCTCAGGTCATCGCGCCGTTGATTGCGGCGGCGAGCGGTCCGCTGGGAACCAACGCACAATACCTGTTTTCACTGGAACAGGAGCTTATCAAACTGGGAATGCAGGACGATGGGCTGAATGATTTGCTGGTATCGGTAAAAAAACTGCTGGCGGAGAATTTTCCGGATGGTGTGTTACGTCCGGGATTCGCCTGAGTAAACTTCCCGCATAGTGGGGCGTCAGACGCCCCCTCAAACATTAAAATGTGAGCACTTTATCGGCTGACAGCGTCCATTGCGCCAGTTCCACAAGAGTACCGATTTCCACCCCATCAATCAGAGGAAGTGTACTAATCCCGCGCCCGTCGGTACAGGTTTTGCACAATTTCACCGGTACATTCTGAGCGGTAAGGATCTCCAGCATTTGCTGAATGTTGTAGCCTTCCCCTGGTTTTTGCCCGCGCAACCCGGCTGTGACCGCATCAGACATGAGGAACAGACGCAGATCCAGATTGCTCTCCTGCTCTCGTAACGCAATGGCCAGCCGCAAGCTGTTAAACAAGGATTCGCTCCCGTAAGGTGCGCCATTGGCAACGATCACGATTTTTTGCATTATTTACTCCTGTATTCAGGGAATTAGACACTCATCTTCTATCTTACTGCTTCTGCAGCGTCTGACCAATCGGTCACATTTTTAAGGATTTTCCTGAAAGCGCGAGAAAATACGACAAAAGTTGCCAGTAATCGTTATTCTTTAAGGCTATGGTTTTTCATTATTACCGGAAGTTACCGACGTTTTGAGCCGTTTCGTTCCTCGCATTATCCCGTTTTATTTACTCTTGCTTGTAGCAGGCGGTACAGCTAACGCACAATCTACCTTCGAGCAAAAAGCGGCAAATCCCTTTGATAATAACAATGATGGTCTGCCGGATTTAGGCATGGCTCCCGAAAATCATGATGGGGAAAAACACTTTGCTGAAATTGTGAAAGATTTCGGCGAAACCAGTATGAATGATAACGGGCTGGATACTGGCGAGCAGGCAAAAGCTTTCGCATTGGGAAAAGTCCGCGACGCGCTTAGTCAACAGGTTAATCAGCACGTAGAGTCCTGGCTATCACCGTGGGGAAATGCCAGTGTTGACGTCAAAGTGGATAACGAAGGACATTTCACCGGCAGTCGTGGAAGCTGGTTTGTGCCGTTACAAGATAATGATCGTTATCTCACCTGGAGCCAGCTTGGTCTTACTCAGCAGGATAATGGGTTGGTGAGCAATGTGGGCGTTGGGCAACGCTGGGCGCGCGGCAACTGGCTGGTGGGTTATAACACTTTTTATGACAACTTGCTGGACGAAAATCTTCAGCGAGCGGGCTTTGGTGCCGAAGCGTGGGGCGAATATTTGCGATTATCGGCAAACTTTTATCAGCCGTTTGCTGCATGGCATGAACAGACAGCCACGCAGGAACAACGGATGGCGCGCGGGTACGACCTGACAGCTCGGATGCGCATGCCGTTCTATCAACACCTCAATACCAGTGTCAGCCTAGAACAGTATTTTGGTGATCGTGTTGATTTGTTTAACTCTGGTACGGGTTATCACAATCCCGTCGCGTTGAGTCTGGGATTAAATTACACCCCTGTGCCATTAGTCACTGTGACGGCCCAGCATAAACAGGGTGAAAGTGGCGAAAATCAAAATAACCTCGGGCTGAATCTTAATTACCGCTTTGGTGTACCGCTCAAAAAACAACTTTCTGCGGGCGAGGTTGCCGAAAGTCAGTCGTTACGTGGTAGTCGCTATGACAATCCGCAGCGAAATAATCTACCGACTCTTGAGTACCGACAGCGAAAAACGTTAACGGTGTTTCTGGCGACACCGCCGTGGGATCTAAAACCTGGCGAAACAGTGCCGCTGAAATTACAAATCCGCAGTCGTTACGGTATTCGGCAACTGATTTGGCAGGGCGATACGCAGATATTAAGTTTGACGCCGGGCGCACAAGCCAACAGCGCGGAGGGCTGGACGCTGATCATGCCTGACTGGCAGAACGGGGAAGGGGCAAGCAATCACTGGCGATTGTCTGTGGTGGTGGAAGATAACCAGGGGCAGCGTGTCTCCTCCAATGAGATCACGCTAACGCTTGTCGAACCGTTCGATGCATTGTCAAACGACGAACTGCGCTGGGAACCGTAATCAGAAAATGCGCTCCTGATGCACCCATACCGCTGCTTCCACGCGAGACTTGAGCTTCATTTTCTTCAGCATGTGCTTGACGTGCACTTTTACTGTGCTTTCGGTGATATCCAGGCGGCGGGCAATCATCTTGTTCGGCAAACCCTGGGCAATCAGCTTGAGAATATCGCGCTCGCGTGGGGTTAACTGGTTAACATCGCGCTCAGTAGTGGCACGGTTAGCGCGCAAGCTGGCGGCCAGAACAGGCGTTAATGCTTCGCTTAATACCATTTCGCCAGCAGCTGCCTGATGCAATGCTTTCAGCAGATCTTCCGGTTCCATATCTTTTAACAGATAGCCATCCGCGCCGCGTTTCAGTGCGGTGACCACATCTTCTTCATGGTTAGAGACGCTGAATACCACAATGCGCCCTGAGAGGGACTTTTCGCGCAGTTTATCCAGCGTTTCCAGACCGTTCATGCCGGGCATATTGAGATCTAACAGGATCAGATCGGGATCAAGAGACTCCGCCAGTTCAATACCCTGTTCGCCATTACTCGCTTCGCCAACCACGGTGATATCTGGTGCCATACTGATAAGCTGTTTTACGCCAGTTCGCAGCATCGGGTGATCGTCAATCAGCAGGATAGTAGCCGGTTCCTGATTACTCATGGGTATCTCCTTGGACGTCTGTGAAAGTTTTTTCGGGAATAAAGGTGACCACCACTTCGGTGCCACCTGATTCACGACGGCGGACGCGGCAATCGCCTCGTAAACTTTGCGCACGATCGCGCATTATTATCATGCCGTAGTGATTGCTGCGGATGGCATTTTCAGGCACGCCGCAGCCGTTATCCTGGACGGTCAGTTTGACCTGATTATCGTTTTGCGCCACCGTCACCACGACTTCACTCGCTTGCGAATGTTTGAGGGCGTTACTTAATGCCTCACGGGCAATTTGCAACAAGTGGATTGCCTGATGCGAAGGCACCAGGCGAGGCGGCAATTGATAATCCAGCTTCACCGGGAAGCCAAATTTGGCGCTGTACTCTTCGCAACTCGCCTCCAGCGCCGGACGTAATCCAGGCTCGGTGAGCTGCAAGCGGAATGTGGTGAGCAATTCACGCAACTGCGCCCAGGATGCATTCAGTTCGTTACGGATCTGACTTAACAGTTCGCGGCTGCTTTCTGGCAGCGCATCGCCCTGCATCTGTAAACAACTCACCTGCATCTTCATGCAAGAGAGAGATTGGGCAATAGAATCATGCAGTTCGCGCGCAATGGTGGCACGCTCTTCCATCACGATCAACTGTTGCTGACGTTCCTGATGGCGATCCAGCGCCAGCGTGGCGGTGAGTTGTTCAACCAGGGTATCCACCAGTTGTTGTTGATCATGGCTAAGATGACGCCCCTGCGGCAGGGTCGCCAGCAAAATACCGTACTGCGTATGAGAGTCAGCCAGCCGCCACTTCAGGGTCGTGCCGCGATCACCAACGGGTAATACGCCGCGCGGGCAGAGCTGGCAGCCTTTATCATCACAAGTCATATCTGGCTGGCAGGTAAACTCCTGATGATTCTCTTCATCATCAGTGTCATACACCCGCAATTCGATATCACGTAGCAGGGTTAAATTCTGTAAGCCGTTGAGTACAGGTGACAGGCGTTCACACAGCGGGGCGCGGGAATGCAAACGGCGGTTAGCCTGCCATAAAAAAGAGAGGATCTGATTTTTATGCTCCAGCCCGGCGGTTTTCTCCTGAACCCGCTGCTCAAGTACGGCATAACTTTCGGCCAGTTCTGCAGACATATTGTTCAACGCAGTTCCAAGCATCGCCATTTCGTTGCGCCCGCTGATGTTTGCGCGTTGGGTAAAATCGCGATGACTGACGGCACTCGCTATTGCCAGCAGTTGCCGCCACGGTTGTAGCAGTCGCGCCCGCAACCAGATAATAGTGAACACCAGTAAAAGTGCCATAAATACCGCCATTACCCGATGGACCAGTACCACTGTCTCGATGCGCATTTCCGTGGTGCGGTCAAAACCAGATACCAGTTGATCAAGCCCGGCAACAAACTGGCTGACATCCGCTGACACCGTTTCTCGGTTTTGTGCACGCATCAGCGCAGGGATCAGTTCATTACGCCAGTAATCTTGTAAACCCTGTAATTGCGCCAGTTGTCCGTCTCGTTCTGCTGCTCGAGTCAACTCGGCGCTAAATGCCGTTTGTTCCATCTCTTTAATTAAGGGCTTGTCTTTCTCGCTTAATGGCACTGCCGCCAACAGACGGTAACTTTGCATGCGCAGCGATCCCGCTTTGTTGATCGCATGGGCGCTGCCCTGAACGCCTTGCACCAGCCAGCCAGAAACCGCCATCCCTGCCAGTCCAATAGCAGTAGAAAGCAACACAATAAGCGCAACCTGATTAACCAGGGTGAGCGGAGAGAGACAACGTTTAAGCATGTAAACCTCTTCCTTCAGGCTTTAAATGAGCAATAACCTTAATGAATGTGACGATACATTCTGGAATGGCAGTATTCTCGGCTATTGGCTGAAGTATACCCATACCCGGAAAGAGTTACTCCTTATTTGCCGTGTGGTTAGTCGCTTTACATCGGTAAGGGTAGGGATTTTACAGCACCGTGAAAAATCTCATAATTTTTATGAAGTCACTGTACTCACTATGGGTAATGATAAATATCAATGATAGATAAAGTTATCTTATCGTTTGATTTACATCAAATTGCCTTTAGCTACAGACACTAAGGTGGCAGACATCGAAACGAGTATCAGAGGTGTCTATGAGTCACTCATCCGCCCCCGAAAGGGCTACTGGAGCTGTCATTACAGATTGGCGACCGGAAGATCCTGCGTTCTGGCAACAACGCGGTCAACGTATTGCCAGCCGCAACCTGTGGATTTCCGTTCCCTGTCTGCTGCTGGCGTTTTGCGTATGGATGTTGTTCAGCGCTGTTGCGGTGAACCTACCGAAAGTCGGCTTTAATTTTACGACCGATCAGCTATTTATGTTGACTGCGCTGCCTTCGGTTTCTGGCGCGTTATTACGTGTTCCATACTCCTTTATGGTGCCTATATTCGGTGGACGCCGATGGACGGTTTTTAGTACTGCAATCCTGATTATTCCTTGCGTCTGGCTGGGTTTTGCCGTGCAGGATACCTCCACGCCTTATAGCGTCTTCATCATCATCTCTCTGCTATGCGGCTTTGCTGGCGCGAACTTCGCATCCAGTATGGCAAACATCAGCTTCTTCTTTCCGAAACAGAAGCAGGGTGGCGCGCTGGGTCTGAATGGTGGTCTGGGAAACATGGGCGTCAGCGTCATGCAGTTGGTTGCTCCGCTGGTGGTATCACTGTCGATTTTCGCAGTATTTGGTAGCCAGGGCGTCAAACAGCCGGATGGGACTGAGCTGTATCTGGCGAATGCGTCCTGGATATGGGTGCCGTTCCTTGCCATCTTCACCATTGCGGCGTGGTTTGGCATGAACGATCTTGCTACCTCGAAAGCCTCCATCAAGGAGCAGTTGCCGGTACTCAAACGGGGTCATCTGTGGATTATGAGCCTGCTGTATCTGGCAACCTTCGGCTCCTTCATCGGCTTCTCCGCGGGCTTTGCAATGCTGTCAAAAACGCAGTTCCCGGATGTTCAGATTCTGCAATACGCTTTCTTCGGGCCGTTTATTGGTGCGCTGGCGCGTTCTGCAGGTGGTGCATTATCTGACCGTCTGGGCGGAACTCGTGTCACGCTGGTGAACTTTATTCTGATGGCGATTTTCAGCGGCCTGCTGTTCCTGACCTTACCGACTGACGGGCAGGGCGGAAGCTTCATGGCGTTCTTCGCGGTCTTCCTGGCGCTGTTCCTGACAGCTGGGCTGGGTAGTGGTTCCACTTTCCAGATGATTTCAGTGATCTTCCGTAAACTGACAATGGATCGCGTGAAAGCAGAAGGGGGTTCTGACGAACGTGCGATGCGTGAAGCGGCAACCGACACGGCGGCGGCGCTGGGTTTCATCTCTGCGATTGGCGCGATTGGTGGCTTCTTTATCCCGAAAGCGTTTGGTAGCTCGCTGGCATTAACGGGTTCGCCAGTCGGCGCAATGAAGGTATTTTTGATTTTCTATATCGCCTGCGTAGTGATTACCTGGGCGGTATATGGTCGGCATTCTAAAAAATAAACCGTTACTCGTCATACTTCGGGTTACATGTGCTGCGGCTGCGTTCATTCACCCCAGTCACTTACTTTAGTAAGCTCCTGGGATTCATTCACTTGCCGCCTTCCTGTAAACCGAATTATATAGAGTAAAATATTTGATTATCCTTTGCGCGGCATGATGTCGCGCTTTTTTTATGCGTCATTTAGTTACAACATACTAATGTTATATGGTTTATTTCGCCGGATTTCATTAAGAGCCATTAATATGTTACCCATGGGGAATACTCCTTAATACCCATCTGCATAAAAATCTTAATAGTTTAAATAACTACAGGTATAAAACGTCTTAATTTACAGTCTGTTATGTGGTGGCTGTTAATTATCCTAAAGGGGTATCTTAGGAATTTACTTTATTTTTCATCCCCATCACTCTTGATCGTTATCAATTCCCACGCTGTTTCAGAGCGTTACCTTGCCCTTAAACATTAGCAATGTCGATTTATCAGAGGGCCGACAGGCTCCCACAGGAGAAAACCGATGAGTAAATTCCTGGACCGGTTTCGCTACTTCAAACAGAAGGGTGAAACCTTTGCCGATGGGCATGGCCAGCTTCTCAATACCAACCGTGACTGGGAGGATGGATATCGCCAGCGTTGGCAGCATGACAAAATCGTCCGCTCTACCCACGGGGTAAACTGCACCGGCTCCTGCAGCTGGAAAATCTACGTCAAAAACGGTCTGGTCACCTGGGAAACCCAGCAGACTGACTATCCGCGTACCCGTCCGGATCTGCCAAACCATGAACCTCGCGGCTGCCCGCGCGGTGCCAGCTACTCCTGGTATCTTTACAGTGCCAACCGCCTGAAATACCCGATGATGCGCAAACGCCTGATGAAAATGTGGCGTGAAGCGAAGGCGCTGCATAGCGATCCGGTTGAGGCATGGGCTTCTATCATTGAAGACGCCGATAAAGCGAAAAGCTTTAAGCAGGCGCGTGGACGCGGTGGATTTGTTCGTTCTTCCTGGCAGGAGGTGAACGAACTGATCGCCGCATCTAACGTTTACACCATCAAAAACTACGGCCCGGACCGTGTTGCTGGTTTCTCGCCAATTCCGGCAATGTCGATGGTTTCTTACGCATCGGGTGCACGCTATCTCTCGCTGATTGGCGGTACTTGCTTAAGCTTCTACGACTGGTACTGCGACTTGCCTCCTGCGTCTCCGCAAACCTGGGGCGAGCAAACTGACGTACCGGAATCTGCTGACTGGTACAACTCCAGCTACATCATCGCCTGGGGGTCAAACGTGCCGCAGACGCGTACCCCGGATGCTCACTTCTTTACTGAAGTGCGTTACAAAGGGACCAAAACTGTTGCCGTCACACCAGACTACGCTGAAATCGCCAAACTGTGCGATCTGTGGCTGGCACCGAAACAGGGCACCGATGCGGCAATGGCGCTGGCGATGGGCCACGTAATGCTGCGTGAATTCCACCTCGACAACCCAAGCCAGTATTTCACCGACTATGTGCGTCGCTACACCGACATGCCGATGCTGGTGATGCTGGAAGAACGCGACGGTTACTACGCTGCAGGTCGTATGCTGCGCGCTGCTGATCTGGTTGATGCGCTGGGCCAGGAAAACAATCCGGAATGGAAAACTGTCGCCTTTAATACCAATGGCGAAATGGTTGCGCCGAACGGTTCTATTGGCTTCCGCTGGGGCGAGAAGGGCAAATGGAATCTTGAGCAGCGCGACGGCAAAACTGGCGAAGAAACCGAGCTGCAACTGAGCCTGCTGGGTAGCCAGGATGAGATCGCTGAGGTAGGCTTCCCGTACTTTGGTGGCGACGGCACGGAACACTTCAACAAAGTGGAACTGGAAAACGTGCTGCTGCACAAACTGCCGGTGAAACGCCTGCAACTGGCTGATGGCAGCACCGCCCTGGTGACCACCGTTTATGATCTGACGCTGGCAAACTACGGTCTGGAACGTGGCCTGAACGACGTTAACTGTGCAACCAGCTATGACGATGTGAAAGCTTATACCCCGGCCTGGGCCGAGCAGATTACCGGCGTTTCTCGCAGCCAGATTATTCGCATCGCCCGTGAATTTGCCGATAACGCTGATAAAACGCACGGTCGTTCGATGATTATCGTCGGTGCGGGGCTGAACCACTGGTATCACCTCGATATGAACTATCGTGGTCTGATCAACATGCTGATTTTCTGCGGCTGTGTCGGTCAGAGCGGGGGCGGCTGGGCGCACTATGTAGGTCAGGAAAAACTGCGTCCGCAAACCGGCTGGCAGCCGCTGGCGTTTGCCCTTGACTGGCAGCGTCCGGCGCGTCACATGAACAGCACTTCTTATTTCTATAACCACTCCAGCCAGTGGCGTTATGAAACCGTCACGGCGGAAGAGTTGCTGTCACCGATGGCGGACAAATCCCGCTATACCGGACACTTGATCGACTTTAACGTCCGTGCGGAACGCATGGGCTGGCTGCCGTCTGCACCGCAGTTAGGCACTAACCCGCTGACTATCGCTGGCGAAGCGGAAAAAGCCGGGATGAATCCGGTGGACTATACGGTGAAATCCCTGAAAGAGGGTTCCATCCGTTTTGCGGCAGAACAACCAGAAAACGGTAAAAACCACCCGCGCAACCTGTTCATCTGGCGTTCTAACCTGCTCGGTTCTTCCGGTAAAGGTCATGAGTTTATGCTCAAGTACCTGCTGGGGACGGAGCACGGTATCCAGGGTAAAGATCTGGGGCAACAGGGCGGCGTGAAGCCGGAAGAAGTGGACTGGCAGGACAATGGTCTGGAAGGCAAGCTGGATCTGGTGGTTACGCTGGACTTCCGTCTGTCGAGCACCTGTCTCTATTCCGACATCATTTTGCCGACGGCGACCTGGTACGAAAAAGACGACATGAATACTTCGGATATGCATCCGTTTATTCACCCGCTGTCTGCGGCGGTCGATCCGGCCTGGGAGTCACGCAGCGACTGGGAAATCTACAAAGGTATTGCCAAAGCATTTTCGCAAGTGTGCGTGGGTCATCTTGGCAAAGAAACCGATGTGGTATTACAACCACTGCTGCACGACTCTCCGGCAGAGCTCTCACAGCCGTGTGAAGTGCTCGACTGGCGCAAAGGCGAATGCGATCTGATTCCAGGTAAAACCACGCCGAATATTGTGGCGGTGGAGCGCGACTACCCTGCTACGTATGAACGCTTTACCTCGCTCGGGCCATTGATGGACAAACTTGGCAACGGCGGTAAAGGGATTTCGTGGAATACGCAGGATGAAATCGATTTCCTCGGTAAACTCAATTACACCAAGCGTGATGGCCCAGCGCAGGGGCGTCCGCTGATTGACACCGCCATTGACGCTTCAGAAGTGATTCTGGCACTGGCACCAGAAACCAACGGTCATGTTGCAGTTAAAGCGTGGCAGGCGCTGGGCGAGATCACCGGGCGCGAACATACCCATCTGGCGCTGCACAAAGAGGACGAGAAGATTCGCTTTCGCGATATTCAGGCGCAGCCGCGTAAAATTATCTCCAGCCCCACCTGGTCCGGTCTGGAAAGCGATCACGTATCCTATAACGCGGGATACACCAACGTTCATGAGTTAATTCCGTGGCGCACGCTGTCGGGACGCCAGCAGCTCTATCAGGATCATCCGTGGATGCGTGCTTTTGGTGAAAGCCTGGTGGCTTATCGCCCGCCTATCGACACCCGTAGCGTCAGTGAGATGCGCCAGATACCGCCAAACGGCTTCCCGGAAAAAGCACTTAACTTCCTGACGCCGCACCAGAAATGGGGCATTCACTCAACCTACAGTGAAAACCTGCTAATGCTGACGCTCTCTCGCGGTGGACCGATTGTCTGGATCAGCGAAACAGATGCCCGAGAACTGACCATTGTCGATAACGACTGGGTGGAAGTATTCAACGCCAACGGCGCGCTGACTGCCCGCGCGGTGGTCAGCCAACGTGTACCGCCGGGCATGACCATGATGTATCACGCCCAGGAACGCATTATGAATATTCCTGGTTCGGAAGTAACTGGCATGCGCGGCGGCATTCATAACTCGGTCACCCGCGTTTGCCCGAAACCGACGCATATGATTGGCGGGGGTGG
>ERZ779746.865-NODE-865-length-13555-cov-4.632074_pt1 | contig 13555 bp, 29 predicted proteins | sample MGYA00511888_ERZ779746 | MGnify/ENA primary metagenome ERZ779746 (study PRJEB29588, sample SAMEA1964695) | human gut metagenome | biome: human gut; feature: human-associated habitat; material: faeces | place: Denmark | collected 2008/2010 ... | reverse complement strand
CAATCACCGGCACTGGCGGCACCACCATCACCGGCACTGGCAGGCTTTCCATTTTCGGCGTTGTACTCATTGGTGCAATGAGACTTTGTGTACTTAATCTGCGCCTTTATCAGCCCCGCAATATCAAGTTTGCCTTTCACTTTGATGTCTGTACCGCAGATTTTGCTATCTTCTTGGTGCTCGTCCAAAACGCCTGCAAGCTCAACTTCATGGTACACAGAATCCGCAGGAACGTAATATCTGAAAACATCCAGCGGACGTTCGCAGGCATGCACACCCTCTTTGCAGAGCTTTGCCACATCAGAGACATGATCTTCAACGCCCTCCGTATATTGCCTGCCTTTGCATTTCAGGTCTTTATCAAAGCCCTTGTACGCCTTAATCCAAGTTTTGTTATCGCTCATTATTTGTTTCCTCCTCATCCAGTCGTTTTGCCATGCCGCTCATTGCAGCGCAGTAGGCGGCGCAAATCTGGCTGTATTTCCATTGTTCGCTGTTGTTCGTGTCCAGGATTGCGATTTGGACAGTTTCAAAAAACACCTGGTATTTTTGCGGGTCATTGTATTCAAATGCCATCTCGATGTCAAAAGAGTTCATGCCAATACCTCCCGCAGCGTAATAGCGGCCCATCCGCCCAGCAGGCAGGCAATAAGCCCGACCAAAGATGCGGCCCCGCCGCCCTCTGCAAGGCCAGCAGCGGCGCAAATGGTGCCGATTGCACAACCTAGCAGAGTAAAGTTTGCAAAGCACTTGAAAACCTGAACAATATGGGCTAAAATGGACTTGTGAAACCGGAAAATTTCACGTTTTTTGCCGTTCAGTGTATTGCAGTACACCGGGCGGCTCTTTTTGTTTGCAGTCATGTTAGTGTCCTTTCTTGTTGTTTCCGCCGATCACATTGCCGTTGTCATCAAGTTCATCCCACAGGTAAGTACCCTTGCCGCTGTTGCGCCACTGGCCGATACCGCGCATTCTGCCGTAATTCAGGCATTCACGCACCATATCTTCCAATTTCGGGTCAAGGCACTCAACCTCAAATTCAATGGTGCTGCCTTCCGGCACGGTTTCGCTTTTGGCAATGCTGATGCGCTCACCCATCGGTGTCTGCGCCCGCAAAGAACGCTCACAGTAGCCCATCTTTAACCCGTGCGTATCGTAATGAATCTCGCGCGGATAAACAAAAATCAGGCCGTCAATGGCTTTCTTATAAGCTTTCAGCGCAGCGCAGGCTTTGCCGCCGGAATAGCCTGCCTTGCCAGCTTTTGCAAGCATCTGGCAGGAATCTTTGAACATGCCCTTAACCTGGTAATTGTACTGGAACGGCGTACCGTCTGCGGATTTGTAAAACACCGTGATACGGTCTTCCGCATTCTGGGCCTTGATGTTGTCAATTTCCTCTGCGGAAAGCTCGCTGGTGGGTGCTTTGCTGGCAATATAGGTTGCCAGCAGGTCTTCATTGCTTGGGGCGCTGCCCAACGCTTCTTCGGTCAATGTAATTCGTACTTTCATAGTTTTTCCTCCTGTAATAAAATTTCGGTTTCAGTGCAATTCCAGGGCATACCTGCGCTATTCCATTGCATATCGGTTCGGTGCCACTCCATTGCATATCTGAGCATGTCTAGGCGATTCCTCTGCTCAACAATTCAAATCACGTCTTAGCGGTTCCGTGGCTGATCTATGCAATTCCAAAGCAGGTCGAATCAAAGCATTTCTGTTGCCACGCATTGCATATAACCGCGGGTCATTTCAACGCCATTCAAAAGCATTTCTTCTCAAATCCATTCCGTTGCCAATCCGGTCATCGCTACTCCGTTGCGGTTTCAAGTCGTTGCTTACCCTTGCCATTCCGGGGCTCGTCATCTCGTCTCTGTGGTATGCAATTCCTCCGCATTTCCATGCTTTTCCCAGCCGAACAATTCCCTTGCCAAACCGCGCATTTCCAGAGCGTCTCCATGCCTATCTGTTCTAGCGCCATGCAAGGCGTCGCGTGGCCTTTCCAACGCTTGTATGTCGGAAATCAGCAGATAAGGCTTGCAATTTGTTCAACGGTTAAATCACGGAAGCTACCGTAATGCTGCCATACCCAGCCACGAGATTTGCCAAGAAGCTTAGCAACCTTTGTGGGGCCAAACAACAGTTGGCCAGGGTAAAGTTCAGCAGCGCGGGCGCGGATGCCAACAAGGGTTTCTTGGTAATGGGGTTTTTCACGGGGCATATGCTCCCCTCCTTTCAAAACATCACGGCCCCCATAATGCTGATTGCAAGGGCCAGAACGGATAAGAGCAACGCCACATCTTCCTTACTCATGCGTTTCACTCCTTTTCTTCAAATCGGCCAAATTAAAATGGCCGGTTGTGATGTGCATGTTGTTCGGGTCACCAAGGACAGTTTCGTTTTTTACGTCCTTGAACGTAACTTCCGGCGGAATCTTGATGTCGGGGCCGACTTTCAGGTCAATCTCATGTGCCGTCTGGGTAACAGTGGTATTCCCAAAACTGGTTACGCTTTTATCGTTCATATGTTTCTCTCCTTTCACAAAGCTTTCAAACACAGCAGCCGGAAGGCTTCGCGGCCTTTAGGGGCTTGGATTCCGGTATAATATTCTTTTTTCGCCATTTCCTAAGTGTTACTGTAGAAACATTAAGTTCTTTGGACCAGTCTTCTTGAATCATTGTTTTGCCGTTAATCGTTATAAAAACGTTGTCCGTTCGGTTTCTTGCTTGTGTGTACGAATCAGCCCAGCGGCAATTTTCTGGGCAGTAACCTTTGTTGACATCGATTCTGTCAATCGTTAAATCATCTCGATATCCGTTAGCCGTTGCCCAGGCATAGAATTTTTTGAAATAATGCCAATCTTCACAAACAAAAATTCCGCGTTCGCCATAATTCTTATATTCTGCGTTTTTGGGCGAATAGCACCGTTGGAGCATATTTTCCCAACACCTATATATCCGGGTTCCTGTCATTCCGTGAGACAATTTGAGCATTTTTGCCTTATCTTTGCGCAAGCACCCGCAGCTTTTTGTTGTTCCGTTAATAAGACTTTGACCTCTTACTGTAACAACATTTCCACAATCACACTGGCATTCAAAACGGCTTCTTCCATATTTTGTACTTGAAGCCTTATGCAAAACTTTAAGCCGTCCAAAAGTCAAACCAGTTAAATCTTTATAGTATCTGGAGCCGGCTGTTTCTTTTTGCAAACATCCACAAGATTGTGTATGCCCGTTTTTCAATTTAGCGGTATATACTGCTGTGGTATTCCCACAATCACATCGGCAAATCCATTTCGCGCCTTTCCCTGCATCAGGGCTGCGTTTCAAAACTACCAAACGCCCAAAACGCATTCCGGTTAAATCAATAAATTTTCCCATCGTTCATTTGTTCACCTCAACACTCATCAGAAAAATGCAGCTCCATCAAGTCGGCAATTGCGAGATATTCTTTGGCGTATTTGCTATCGCCGTGGGTTTTCTTGACGATCTCACGGAACTGCGCCAAATCACCATAAAAGCAACCGCACTGTACGCGGAGAATTTTATCCTTGCAGCGGAAAAATGTGGTCGTGCGGGAGTAGCGACCAAAGCCTGCAACGGTGGCGTAGTCCGCATCGCCGGAGACCCGCGCGTTGCCGGAGACCCACGCATCGCCGGAGACCTGCGCATCGCCGGAGACCCGCGCATCGCCGGAGACCTGCGCATTGCCGAAGACCTGCGCGTTGCCGTAGACCCACGCATCGCCGTCGTGGGAAAGATTATCTTCCTTCTCAATAAATCCGCCGAGTTCTCCCTTCTCGACGTTGCCAAAAGCGACGAGAGCCTTAATACGGAACAGCTTCTTCCCGAAAACGTTCGTTACAAATTCGGCGGTAAGTTCAAATTTTTTCATGGTTGGATTCCTCCTTAAAATACAGCCCGCACAGCAGATTCAGCGCCAACAGGGCGGCGATGGTGGCGGGGGTGTTTTGCTGTCCTGCATCAAGGTTCCACCTCCTTCTTTTCGCAAATCAGCTCGTTTACGGCTGTTTCCATCTTTCTAGTTATCGGCTAGCAAATAATCAACAGGCACGCCGAAATAGTCAGCCACTTTCTTTAGCGTCGTGATGCTTGGGCCGTAAGGAGATTTTTCCCACTTGCCAAGTGCGCCGTTTGAGATTCCGGCGCGTTCCTCAAGGATTGTGCGAGAAATATTGTTTTTTCGGCACAGCGCATCAATTTTTGAAATATTCACCTAGCAAAAGCTCCTTTCTAGTTGACCATTGCTAGAAAATATGCTACTATGAACTTGCGAGATATAACAGCATATTTTTAGCTAGTCCGCTGAATTTTAGGGGGCTTGGTTTTTTGTCGCCCTCTATGCTATCTATTATACTAGCATTTATGCTAGATGTAAATAGTTTTCTAGCATTTTCTAGCGAATTAGCAATATGTACAAAGAAATGGTGTGATTTGTGTGCGATACGTGGAAAAAGCTAAGAAAATAGCAAAGAAAAAAGGAATTGCCTTCACGCATATTAGTACAGAGCTTGGGAAAAGTCGTGGCTATTTGTCTGAAATGCTAGCAAACGGGCGCGATTTGCCAGATCATATGCTAGCCGATGTTGCCAGTTTGCTAGGAGTCACCGTTGACGACTTGCGCGGGGATACCGAAAACGAAAAAAAGCCCACCGCACAAAGCGATGGGCTAATATCGAGTTTGCCGCAAGATGTACAAGAAATTATTTCTCTTTGCCAAAAGAATCCTCGGCTTGCAAGCGCTCTATTAAATCTTGCGCACCAGTTACAAAATCGGTCATCTGATCCGGCGTAAAGGTATGCAGGATCGCAATTAGCTTGCTGATGTTTTCCGCCTGTTCTGCCGCAGTATATTTATTTGTTTGCATATGTTCCTCCTATCACTGTCACTCAGGCCAAAATCATCTTGATGATCATCAGCTGCATTACAATACTCAGCCCGATGGGCAGAAGTACCAGCAACAACATGCCAATGGTGTATCCGTTGGATGCTTTGATGTCGTTCATCTCGCGGCGCAGAAAATCTTCGTTAATCATATTCTTCATCCTTTCACAGTAGCGGCAATGATAAAAAGCAGTATTGTAAGCCCAAACCATACCCATGCGGCAATGTAAAGGTAATCCGCAATGGTGAAAATGGTGCTCTGGATATTGCCCAAGCGCCGAATCTTCTCGTATGCGGCCAGAATGTTTTCATCCGGCTGGTTCTGATTTTTTTCGTCTGGCATGTTTTTTCTCCTTGTGGGGTGTATAATGAATTTAGATATTGAGGTTTTTGACAGTTTTATTGATAACAAAACCTACAAAAAGTTAAAGTGGATGTGCAAAAAGCAGGACTTTTACATAGCTGTTTTCCCTCCGTGCTCGGTCTTGCAGCACAGCGCGATACAAGGCTTCAATGGTTGCCGCATTACGGTTTTGGTAATTCTTTAGACGTTCCACGTTATTCATTGTTGATTCCTCCTGTGTTTTTTGACTACAGTAAGAATCTTAACATGTTTTTTATGCCATGGCTTCCATTTATTTCCATGGCATTTTTTGAATATTTTTTTCTTTATATTTCCTTAACTGTTGTTGTATAAAAATCTTACCGCATTTAGAGCGCAAAACATGTAAAAAATTGAGGGTGATGAAATGGAAAGTAGAGCTGATTTCAGAGAACGTGAAGGACTTATTCTTTCGCAGTGCCGGTTGGAATCCGGGCTTTCGCAAGAATATGTAGCCCGGCAGATGGATGTGAACATCCGCACGGTGCGCAACTGGGAAGAAGGGCTTTCCCCTATCCGAAACGATGATCTGTTGATGTGGTTCGCCGTCTGCAAACAATCCCCCTGGCGCTGGCTGCAGCGCATCTGGATGCCGTCTGCATTTAGCGATACCGATACTCCAAACTGGACGGACGAGCAGGTAGACAAGGCACTTTCTGATTATATCGCCCAGATGCCGGGTCTGTACAAGCGCCGCCTGCTGTATATCCTGTGTGGGGCGCATGGGAGCGATTGGGCGGGCCAGATAGACTTGTTATGCGCTAACGCTCATACGTCCATGCAAAGCCGTGTACGCGTCTGTCAGGCCGTAATACAGAACTACCGGATAGATACCGCAACTGGGAATGACCCCTGCCCGGAAAGCACCAAGCCGGACTTTGACCACCTGCAAATATGCCTGCAAGCCGGAGAAGCTGCCGTTCTGGCAGGCAACGGAGAATATAACGCAAGGGAAAAATAAAAAATCCCCTGCCGGTGGTGCCACACCAGCAAGGGATAAAGGGCCGTCAACATGAAAAGTTGACGGTTTCATTATAAAACATTTTTTGGAGGGCTGCAAGATGAAAAAGGATTTGACAGTTGGGCTCTTTCACAGAAAAGACGGAAGATACCAGCGCAAAGAGATGATAGGTGGCGTTTGGAAAACATTTTCTGCCAATACGCCCGCAGAGGTCTGGGAAAAGATTGAGGATGCCAAAGAAGAGCAGGAGGAAAAGGAACGAATTGAAGAAGAGCGTTCAAATGCTGGGCCGCTGTTCAGCGAAATTGCAAAAGAATATATCCGCGTTGTGCAGGGCATGAAAAGCGGAACGCAAAAAAGCTACCTGCCTGCCGTTAAGCGGGCTACTGACGAGTTTGGCGAATACCACATGCGGGAAATTGAGCCTTACATGATCGCGGAATTTCTGCGCGGGCCTGAAATGGCAGGGCGGGCTGCCACAACGGTATCAAACCAAAAGACTGTGATAAACAACATCTTTCAGTATTGGATTGACAGTCCAAAGTGGCGCGGAGATATAAACCCGGCAACGCAGACTAAAATGCCGCGTGGCCTGCATAAGGGCAAACGACAGCCCCCTACAAACGAGCAAGTGGCAGTGGTAAAGGAACATTACCTTGACCCCGATGCGCTCCCTGCGGTGGCTTATCTTTGCACTGGCGAGCGCAAGGGCGAAATGTGCGCCATACAGCTGCGTGATATTGACTTTGATAAAAACATCATCCACATCACAAAAACGATAGAGCACAAGGGCAATGCCGCTGTGATAAGGGATTATGGCAAAACCCCGGCAGCAATCCGGCAAGTGCCGCTGCTTTCCATGCTAAAAGAAGCCCTACAGCCCATCCGCAAAATGCCAAAAGACACATACATTATTGGCCTTGATACAAAGCCTGTAAGCAAAAGCCGCTATGATCGTATGTGGCAAAAGTTCTGGCGAAAATACGGCGTGGCAAAGCCGGTGCCCAGAACCAAAAGCGTTGTAAAGCACGGCAAGAATGTAACCGTTGCATATACTGATTGGAAAGTTCCTGTGTGTGGGCATCAATTCCGGCACGAATATGTCTGCATGCTTGCAATGGCCGGTGTGCCGGAAGAGATTGCAATTCAGCTTGTGGGCCATGCAAACGCCAAAATGATTCATGAAGTTTATTTAGCCCTTAAGCCCCAAATGATTGAGGAAGCACGGAAAAAGCTTGAAGCTATTTTGTCAAATGTTAATTAAGGGATGCCCCCTACTTAATGTTGCAAAAAAAATTTATGCGCTGCGGTGGTTCAACCACTTCGGCGCATTTTTTTGCACCAAATCCGCACCAAAATCCCGATAACCCGGATTGCAAAACAATGTATAAAATTTTTGCACCATGAATGCACCATGAATAATATACATTTTTGAACGTTTTTGAACAGATTTGAACAAAGAAAAAACCGCTAAGCATCGTCACTTAGCGGTTTTTTGTCGGTGCAACAACCGTATTCATTTTGGTCCGAGTGGCGAGAGTCGAACTCTATTACATTAACGTATTATCGTATAAAATACTGCATGTGCACCAAAATTGCACCTGTGCAATTTGACGGAAAACTTTGCAGCCCTATATTTGGTATTGCAAATCTCACCCTATAATAATGGACAAAACTTTTATTTAGTTCTTTTCAAATCGTGCATCAATCCTGCATACGTTTCCGGTTTTGCTTCCTTTAGTGCGTCCATGAATTCATCCAGCACACGCCAAGCATGGCCGGAGTCTGCGCTTTTCATAGTTTCCAAAAATTCACTCATTCCACAACACACTCGTAATATTTTTCCACTTTGTTTTTGGAAGCATCTTTGTCATTGATGAATGCCGCCGCCAAGTCTGCATAGAATTCAGCCATGTTCACGTTGTGCTTTTTAGCTGCCGGATAGTAGTCACTGAACATCATGTTCATGGCCGCATAGAATTCTTCTTTTGTGCAATCCATCCCACGCGGGGCCATGTAAGTAGAGGTCTGTTCTATCGTCCAGTGTTCGCCGGTGGAGCCGTCGGCGTTTTCCATGTTATGCACCCATTGTTTCAAGTCGCCAGAATCTTTTGCGATGCGAAGCATTCTTGCAAAGTCATTCATGGCAACGTAACAGCGCACAATGCTTTCAAACTCTGTCAGGCTTTTGGAGGATATTGCATCACCCATGCAATAATAGGCTTCTTCCATCAAGCGCTGTTCATAGTCCTCAAAGTCCTTGTATGTAAGCTCTTTCAAGCCTTACACCCCCTGTTCAGCGCATATCCTCCGCATAGCGGCGTTTATATTCGCGGTCATCCTGGTCTGTGTCCATCCGGCGGCGCATGTCATCCGCATAACGGCGGTCACGGCGCATATCGTTGCCATAACTCCCGCGCATTTTTGCTTCCCAACCGCCATCATGGCTGTAACCCTCTTCTTCCATGATGTCATCAAGGTTGGCAATGCTCTGTGTGACCTTGTAAACCACGTCAAGATCACGAACATTCAAAGTGCCGTGACGGGAAACTTCATCCAGTTCATCACAAAGCATTTCCCGGATGTCATTCATTGCTTTCATGCTCATTGTTATTTTCCCCTTTCTTAACTTTCGCGTTCAACAATCAGATTGCTGTTGGATACGGAAATTGCCTGCGTGCTGCTATTTTCCACCGCTATTGTTACGCAGCATCCACGAGGAACCTCTACAAATGCAGCAATGTAAATATTGAAGAAATTTTCAACTGCCGCAGGTGTCACGGTTGCTGTGGCGCTATTCAGCGGCTCACCATTGATTGCAAGAGAAGCTGAAATCGCTTCAACTGTTCCTCCAGTTGGAATTGCAATATTCGCCCCAAACGAAATTTTGAATCGTGCCTTGCACTGATTTGTCAAACCGCGCAGCGTTACAATGCCAGACCCGGCACGGTGAACAATGCAGCTTTTTCCGCAAACTGCCGTTTCGGTAAGCGGCACATTCTGCCCTGCGGCAATGTTCACGATACTGGAATTCGTAAATTCAGCCATAAAATCGATCCTTTCATATAAGTATAGCGGCGGGACTGTTGCCCCGCCGCTTTTTTGCAAAATCAGCACGGAGCTGAACAGTTTCCAATTTGGAAACAGTTGCTATTGCTATTCGGTTTTAGCAGTTGCAGGTGCCGCAATTCCCATACTGATACGGTGCGGGAACGGGGAAAGCCGGAACAGGGCGGGGGTTGTAATAGGCAAGCTGCCCGCTCATATAGGCTTTCAGCGTTTCATTCTGCGCAGCCTGACTTGCGGAAAGCTGTGCAGCAAAAAGCTGCTGGCTCTGCTCTGCAATCTTGGCATCCTTAGCTTCAATGCGCTGCGCCGTCAGCGCGTCAAGCACCGCGCGGGCGTTGGCGTTCTGATTCTCGATGATGTCCCGCGTGCCGTTCTGGATAGTCTGGCGCGTGTCGCAGGCCTGCGTAGCAAGGTTGTAATTTACGCCCTGAATCGCTTCGCGGGTTTCGCAGCAGCAATTGGCCTGCTGCATCTGCATTGCATTCAGCTGCTGCATAAATGCCGCCTGCTGGTTTGCGCGGCTGATTTCCGCCGACATAAAGCCCTGCTGCATAGCGTTCTGCACGCCGTTGACAAGCTGTGCCTGTGCATAGAAACCATCGCACAGGCCGTTGTTTACGTTGTCAATCTTGCGTTCGATGTTGGCAAAATCACTGGTGAGAATGTAGCCGTCAACTGCGCCTGTGCTGCCGTTGCCGCCAAAACCGTTGTTGCCCCAGTTGCCGCCCCAGCCGCAGAAAACGAACAGGAACAGGATAATAATCCACCAAGCACCGTCACCGCCGAAGCCCCAGCCATTGCCGCTACCGCTATTCGCGGGCTGAACAGGCATCGTCATCACAGTGCCATCCGAAGACAAACTCATAATTGTACTCCCTTCAAATAAATTTTATTGTCTAACCGTGCGCACGGATTAAACCTGTCACATAAACGACCTAAACTGCTGCGCCATCGCTTGCAGCTGGTTCAGCTGCGCTTGGCTCATCTGCCCTGATTGCAACAGCTTTTCTACTTCTTTCTTGGGGTCTCCCTGAAAATTCGCCCGGAACTGCTGAAACTGCTGCATCATCTGCTGAAATTGTCCCATCGCGCCCGGCATTTTGCCGCCACCTAAAACGTTAAACAGAGGGTTGCTCATTGTCTGCCTCCTTTTTCTTGCGCGTCAAAGGCTTGTCTGCCGTCAGAGCGTCAAAGCGGGCTGTCAGAGCGTTAAACTCCTGCCGTGTGACATATTCTTCTTTTGGCTTTTGCGCGGTATGTGTGGGCTGTTTCTGGCTTGCCGTGCGTTCCGAGTAGTCAAAAACGCGCAAAGGCTGCGGCATACCGCTGGCATCGGTGGATTTGATATAAAATGTGCTGTTTTCGCTGTCCATCAGCAGCACGCTGTTTCCTGCCGCGACCATATACGCTTTGGCTCCTTCTTCGCCCTGCACCCATATAATAGGCGCGGTCTGCTGCGCTGTTGGCTGCTGCTGCGGATACGCCGCCTGCCGGAGCTGTGCAAGCTGATCTGGCATAGCCGACGGCATCTGCTGCCCCATCGGATAATAGTTCGGCATATAGCCGGGCTGATACGGTACGCCAAACGCCATAGTCAATCATCCTTTCTGCCAATAATACAGTGGCGTTTCTTCGCCGCTGTCCCAAGTGTCAAGCCAATCACCATCAACAACAGCGACAACGTGCGTTGCCATAGCCAGAATATATACGCCAGTCGGATTGTCGGCGGCAAATTCCGCGACGGTGTAACAGTCCGGGCAGGTGTTAGGAAGTGTGTGCCGCTGCCAGCCTTTCCGCCGCAGATAACTGCCCCAAACATAATTTGCCGTTGGCATATCATGAAGCAAATAGCCCTCAAGTGCTAATGCTGCGTATATATCTTCCCAGCTTTTCCCTGTTCCCGCCGCAATGGCCCGAACGGTGCAATCTCCAACACGCTTGTGTTCTGGATTTAGATTGATTTGTGTGTAAGCCATTTTTGTTTCCTCTAGCTTAATTATAAAAAAATAGACGTAAAAACGTGCGACACGAACGCGACAGTTTTACGCCAAGTTTATACAAAATATTTTTCAAAAGTCTATTTACAATACTACTTTAGAGTAGTATAATATAAGCAAGATAAGCAATAAACACACAATTATAACAGGAGGAAAACAAAATGACTAACACCATTATTAACAACATCAACGCAGATATCATCAGCAAGGCAAACGAAGCGAACAAGGCCGAAACCGAGCGCATCGTTAACACCTATCAGCAAATGTGGGGTAACGGAGATAGCTTTATAGCGAATGACATGGCTTTTCTTTTTGGCGGTGCACAGCGCAGCGGATTGAATGATGACGAAGAGATGGCAGCAGCTGTCAAGGCCGCAGAAACCGACCTGATTTATAAAGTTATCATCAAGACTTGGTTCAAGGATATGAGCCGCGCAGATGCTGTTGCTATCTGCAACAAGCTTTTTAGTAGCAGAGACAGCATTCAGATTTTTTCTGCAACACTAACCGCAAACGATGTTGCACGGAATTGGAATGCAGAGCACAGCAACGAGAAGCCCATTTGCATGACCACCCGCGCTATTGAGGAGACTTTTGGAAGCATCTAAGGATGCAGGAGGCATCAAGATGGACATTACTCTCAAGGAATACGCTTTTCGACACGGCAGAACCCCCGCAACCGTGCGGCAGAAAGTTTTGCGCGGAGGATTTAAGACCGCGCACAAAATGGGCCGTGACTGGCTCATAGACGAAAATGAGCCTTATATCAAGCGCCCGACAAGGAATTCGAGGCAAAATCAAAAGGCAAAAGACGAGGAGGGGCAATGAAATGAAATCGTTGCCCCCGTTACCATCAAAAATGGTTACTGCATACCTTCTTCCGAACGAGCTATCCGCACTTTCAAACTTGCAAAAAAGGATGAAACTTGAAAGTCTTTCGGATGCGGCAAGGTATTGTATCTTAAAATGTAAATTGCCAGTGTATCCACTTCCACAACGTTCTGATATCGCATTTTACTATAGGAAAAGAATGGACATAGCCTTACACTTTGACGAATATGCTGTATTACAAAACATTGTCAGCACAATGTCAAAGCAGTCCGGAAAAAACATTTCGATATCAACTGCAATTCGTAGCGCGATTGTATATGTATCGAAGCAATAAAAACAAGAAAGCCCCCCGTTTGTGATTGAATGTATCACAAACGGGGGGCTTTTCTTACCTTATTTTATTTTTTATCGCTTTAACTCTCCGATTAACCGTCCTTTCGCTGCAATACAGCTCTGCCGCAATGTCGGCGTTGTGCAGCCCACGCCGCCGCAAATCCAACACGGCGTGTTCGTCATCGGTCAGGTCAAAACAGAGGTCATCATAGTCGCTGCGGCTCATTCGGAAGTCAAACTTACTTCCCATTGCCAAAGCCCTCAAGAATCTGCTTGAACGCCTGATGTAGACCGGTAGATGCCAGCCCGCTTGCAAGGCCTGACAAAATCACGGTAGCGGTAATTTCAGGCCAATTCATCCAGCATGCCAGTGCGGCACCAAGTGCCGCGCAAATCGTGGGAATATACCGGTTGTCAACATCCTTAATCCACTGCTTGACAATCCAGCCCACGCACAGGCAAATGCCAACAATCACGGGAATCATGTATTCGGACAGAAAAGAAATATCCATTTTGCTTTCTCCTTTTTTTAGCCGATCAGATGCTTCTGCAAAGCTTCCTTTGCTTTTTGCATCTGGTCAATGTTGTTTCCATCAAGGTTGTGGTCAAGCAGGGCAAGCAGTGCCTGCATGGTCACGTGCTGCCCTTCATCCATGCGGTCAAGCCGCTGTTTGTCGTTTCTCAAAAAGCCATCCATAGCGTTCACCCGCGCTTCCAACTTGGTAATGCGGTTGTCCTGGTCGGTCTTCGGCTTTTTCACTGCGGTGATGACTTTGCTGATGGCAACGCCCCCGGCATACAGTCCGGCAGCAGCGCCAGCCGCGTAAATCAAAAACGCCCAGGCCTCCGCAAGCGTAAACGAGAATACATGCTGCATCGGCATCACACCTCCACAAATTTAGCGTGATACGCCTTATCATTGTCCAGCCCGTACTTCTTGGCGATGAGGTAGAACTCCATCGCCGCAGCGTTCGGCAGCACAACGTGGTCAAGCCAGACCTCCTGATGCGTCGGCGCGGCGGGCTTGTCCTCTTTGATGGCGGCATCGTACCGTGTCAGGTTGAACTGCTTCACGACCGCCAG
>ERZ779746.862-NODE-862-length-13576-cov-2.112566_pt1 | contig 13576 bp, 9 predicted proteins | sample MGYA00511888_ERZ779746 | MGnify/ENA primary metagenome ERZ779746 (study PRJEB29588, sample SAMEA1964695) | human gut metagenome | biome: human gut; feature: human-associated habitat; material: faeces | place: Denmark | collected 2008/2010 ... | reverse complement strand
AATGACGGCACCAAATGGGCCGCCACCGTTAGCGACATTCTCCGTGGAGAGCTCAATCGCTTTTCTCATAAGTTCTTCTTTGGTCATAATAAAAATGATTATTTAATTCTCTGTATGATATGAATGATGTCTATTCCCCCAACTCCTTATTTCGTAGACCGGCATCAATATCTATGAGAATCTGATGTAAACTAGCGAGTAGGGGAGGAAGTTCTTTGCTGGTAATGTCGTAGATCAATTCCGGATCTATTGAGAGATATTCATGTGAGATTATATTACGCATTCCTATAATTTGTCTCCACGGTATTTCGGGATAATGAGAGAAAAGGCATCCGTGAGTGCGGTCATCTACTTGGCGAATTGTTTCACCGATAGTTTGCAGGCACATACAGGTCGAATTGAACAATACCATGCCATCGTCCGAATTGAGAAAATCTTGATAATTGCTTATCCGAGCGGTGGTTTTTATGACGAATGATGTTTGGCTTTCTACAAAGCGGAGCATATCTATTAATGCTTGTTTAGACGTAGATTGCATCTTGTTCAAGATTATGCCGGAACATTTGACGCATGTTCTCATGCAAGGTTATTAAATCAACTTTTGTATGAAAGAGGTGTTCTAATTCTTCCTTGATCGTCATATAGGCACGAAAGGTGGTTTTGCGTAGTTTTACGCAAACATCAATATCGCTGTTCTCCCGTTGTTCGCCACGGGCAGCTGAACCAACGAGAGCAAGACTCTCAATGCCATACTTGTCAGCGGTTGTTTGCTTGAACTCGTGCAGGATGGCGAGAATTTCATTAGTTGTTTTCATTCTATTTTTTCTTTCTTGCTGTTAAAGGGGTAGCGATACAAAGATACAATTCTATATAGACAAAAACAAGTCCGCCCCACAGTTTTTGTTGTGAGGCGGGAAATGAATTATTAAAGTTTTATGCTGTCACCAATACCAACCTATGCCTATAGAAGCCGGATAGAGTTCGGGTCCTTTATTCTTTTCAAACAGAGAAGTGAGAGCGAAACGGGCATTGAATCCCAAGCAACCGTAACCGGCCTGTAGCAGCAGATTCATGCCAAGCGGATGGGTATTCAGCTTGCTACTCAAAGTATGTTTCTTATCATCATATTTGGCTCTGGATTTAACCCCTACACGCCATTCCACTTCCGGACCAGCGGCAATGAAAGCACGGCGACTGCCGAATTTGGTTTGCCATTCCAGACTGACAGGCAGACGGAAAGCCCAATAGCGCAGCCAGCTCTTTTGGTAATCCACATCTTCGGCTTGCCGGCAAACGGTGATGCCGTCTACTTTCTCAAAGCCGTAATTGTCATCCAGTTTATAGACGATACGTGCTAAACCGAGGGTGGTGGTCAATCCCCAATGATTGTTACGGGTTATGGCAACTCCGGTATTAAACAGATTGATACCCCATTCCCAGGATTTCGAGCCAAGTTGAGGTACTTTGGCAGAGTACTGAAATGTATTGCTTGCCAGTTTGTTAAAGCCGAAATAGATGGCAGGGTAGTGAGGGTCAAAGCGGTAATAGCCTTTTTTCTTCTTCACGAAAGGTACGGAAACCGTTGTGGTTCGTTCAATGCTGCGGCCGTCCAGATACACACCTTCAAATACCTGGGTGTTTTCGATGGTGTCATTGTCGGCTTTTGCCTCATACATTTTCACTTTGATTTTGCCATCATGTTCTTTAATGATGATCTTCCGTCCGTTGAGATAGAGAGTTGTATCTTGCGGGATGCTTTCTTGTGCCACGACTGTCATGGAAGTCATGATAAGGAATAAAAAGAAAATTCGTTTCATAAGTTTTATTATTTGTGATTTATAAATTTCAGAATTAGTCTTTGCTGAATATCAGTGTAACAAGGTCGTCACTGTCTATTTCGCCTTCGATATAGATAAGTGTGGCTTCTCCTTTCTTGCCGAGCCGGAATAGTATGAAGCGGTTTATTTTATCTTTTACCGGAGGCAACTGGTAGTATCCCGATTGAATATGCCCGTCTGTCACCACTTCTTTTATTTTCCTGGCATGTTCCCGGTCGGATTCCAGACACCGGTAGATATCCGGTAATGCCTTTTCTGCCTTTGTCAGTTTCAGGCTTTGGTAATGGGTGATGTCCCAATTCTTGGATAACATCTTGGACAGTTCCACGTAAGTGGCCCCTTTCTCATTGCCGTATTTCTGAAATACGGATGCTATTTGCAGTCCTTTTTGGGCGTACATGCCGGTACTGAACAAGAGCAGCAGGCAGCATAGCAGGGTATGAGTGAACTTTTTCATAATTGTATCTATTAGTTCTTTTTATTATTCAAACATCAGATCAAGCACTTCATCTTCCGTAGTTCGCATATCTCGGAAAGCAGCAAGGGCTTGTTCATGCACCAGGTTTACATCCGTGTATTGCTTGCCGTCGATAATGACGTAATTTTCCGGAGTGGGGTGAAGGTATCGCTGCGTACCGGCAATGCCGATCACTAATAAAATTCCGGCTGCTATTCCTCCCGCTGTGTAAATAAAGCGACGGCGGAAGGAAGGCTTTTTAACAGGAGCACTTTCTTGCCGGAATGCTTTTGCTTCCTGATCCAGGCAGACAAACAAGGGACGATATACTTGTAACGATTCCGGTACATTTTCTTGCGTGAAGAAACTGCGTAATTCGCGTTCTTCCTCACATGAGGTCTGTCCTTCGAAATAGCGGTCTATTAATTCTTCTATCTTCATACTTGTTTCCTCCTTATTTTTTCTTGTACGGTTTGCAGGTAAATTTCTCTCACTTTCTTTCGCGCTCTCGACAGGTTACTTCGGATGGCTTCCGGATTACAGCCTGTGATGTCGGCGATCTCTTCCGTTTCATACTCCTCGATGTCTTTCATCCGCATGATGGTGCGCTGCAAGGTAGGCAATGAATTAATAATTTCATGCATCAGACGGATTTCGTCTTTTATCTCAAGCAACCGTTCCGGTGTTCCACCGGGAGTGGCATCCTGTACATACTCTAACGGTACGCTGGCGGTATGCCTGGTGCGCCACATATCCATGCAGAGATTATGTGTCATGGTCATGGCGAATGCTTCAATGTTACGGTACTGTTCCAGTTCAAGTCTTTTGTTCCATAGCTTGAGCAGGACTTCTTGTACGGCATCTTCTGCATCGTCCGGACTTTCGGTCAACTTCCGCGCATAATTCAATAGCTTATTGCGGAGGGGTAGAACGGATATTTTAAATTGTTTGAGTTCCATTTACATTACTAAGACGAACGTGTAAAGCGAACGTGACATCAAAAATAAAAAAAAGTGTTGCACAAAGCAATTTTTTGTTTTGCTTTGGCAACACTTACCATTTGGAGAGAATCTGAACTACTTGAGTGATTCCATATCACTTCATGCAATTATAAGGTCAACCGGACAGAGACTATGCTGTTACCGGACAACAGTACATATACACCCTCGCCAGATTCCAGCATCTCAGTACTGATAACTTCCATATTTTTGTTTTCATTGGTTTCAACGGCATTTGCACGCTTCATTCCTGCCAACGGTATTTCTATACACTGGGTGGCTCCAGTGAAATTCAGCAATACAACCGTTACTTCATTTCCTGTTTCATTGATGTAGGCTGTGGCACATATTCCTGTATTATTCGTGACAGCTTTAATACGGGTAGTACCTGTGGCGTACTGCGCGTAATGGGCCATGATGTAACCATTCTTAGCAATTTCACCTTCACCCACCGGGCTGCGCTTGTCATTATCGCCCATCAATCCATAGAAGCGCTTTAAATACCAGTATACGTATGCACTGCAATAGCCCTCCATACACATGTGGATTTCTTTGCCAAGATGGTTGAGGCAGTATTGCCACTTTTGGAATTCCCATGCTGACGGATCATCTGATTTTTCTCCGTCATTAAAGAGATGTTCCGTCATCCACCAGGTCTTTCCATGGATGCGAGGGTAGAGACCGCAGATGTAATCGTGACGATTTTTGACGTATCCATTATCCAGGTCTGTAAAACCTTGATAAAGGTGTCCTGCAATAATATCGGTCTGTGCAAATGCTCCGGCATCATTGATGATCGGATCCGTGTATTCGGGTGGTGTACCACATGCTTCGGGAGACATCAGTCTGACTCCGGTTTCACGGATTTTGGCACCGTATTGCTTCACAAAATCTACCACTTCCTGAGGAGTCCAATAAGTAAAGTCCATATCCGGTTCATTCTGAACAGATATGGCATAAAGATCTACTCCATTCTGTTTCATGAAATTGATGTAACGGATAAGATGATCGGCGTATGCTCCATAGTTCTCTTTTTTGAGATGTTTTACTTCTTTGCCGTTCACCTTGATTTGCTCGGAGAGAGCATCAGTACAGTCCCACGGACATGCAAAAACTATTGCTCCATTGGCCTGTGCCGCTTTAGCCGCTTCTACATCAGCATTCCAATCAGATTCGTTGGGATAAACCATCAGGCGAAGGATGGAGTAGCCCAATCCTCCTTCACCATACATTTGGTCTAATTGTCGGGCAGAAATGAGGTTTCCGCCACACCAAATTTTAGGATTGTACATTCCACCGAATCCTGCTATCGGCTGATATTTTACTGTAGGGTCAATATTAAGTGTTACAGACTTGAACGCCGGTTCCTGTTCTATCAATAAATCGGTAGTCTGCTTGTTGGTTAGGTCAGTAATGTGAATAGTCTGTGTACGTTGTTTCATTGAAGCGTTAGCATTGCAAACCACTTGAATTTTTGTGTACTGCTTTTCTCCATCACTGCTTCCACCTGACATCGGAGTTATACTTTTTACAATATCTCCCTGTTCGAAGGTTATCTCCCAGGAGGTTTTTGCCCATTCTATAACGACCTCTGTCTGGTTTTCACCGGCACTCACTGTAATTGACTTTTTTAGGAAGAGCGCATATGCGCCCTTCCCGTTATCATCAGTCTCCGCATTATTATTATCAGAGCATGCCCAACATGACATTCCCATCAGAAAAATGCATAGATTTCTAATAAATAGTTTCATTATACTTCGGGTTATTTCAATCCTTCAACTATTCCTTCATACATTCCATTTCGATTGTATCCCGAAGTCCAAGGGCAAATCTTGTTACCGGTACTGGTTTCGGTCATACTTGAAATGGATATGCCATATTGCTTGTCCGATGCGATAGTTTTCCGATATTCTTTCATGATGAAAGCTATGTAGTTGGCTGCGGCACTCCGTTCATCGGCGGTCAGTTTACTGGTCTGGATGAATTTACCCTCTGTATCTTCCACCATCATGCTGAGGTCGGATACACGTATCAGTTTACCGGTCTGTGCCAGCTTGTCGAACAATTCGGAAATCATCTCTTCATTGGCTTTCTGAGAAGTGGCATCTTTGGAATAAACCGCATGAAGAAGGATGTTGTATCCGTCAATACGGGTTACATCATCTGCTTCCCAGGATTTTACCAATGCGATCAATTCATCGGCTTTCTGTCCCATCTCATCAGATTGATTGAAAGTATTGCTAACGAAGAGGTTGAGATCAATTTTTGCTGTGTCACGTGCTTGTTTTACGGCTGTACGTGCATATTCTACTTCGCCCAAATATTCACCCCAGTTGAAGGTGTTGGCATCCATGGTTTTGTCAAGTGGTTCGCCTACAATATTCCATACTTTTACAGATTCACCACCGGCATTTACTATACCACCGATCCATTTATTCATCTCTTCAGTGAAGATATTCTTTTTCTCTTCCGGAGTTTTCTCGATGATGGTATCATCAGCTTTCCAGTGGAGGTTGATATTATCGATGTAAGCATGCCACTCACCCGAGCCTGAACCTACGGCCAGCTCTATCTCGGTCAGATCTTTCATGGAATTGGGTATAGCGATTTTTCCCTTACCTGTTTCTTCACCTTCTTTCAGGAATGTGATATAAATCTTGTCTCGTCCCCATTTGTTAGCTTCACAACCGAAGTTGAACGGTCCTTGGCCGCAGTTGAATTCTTGTCCATTAATCACTACCCGCATGCCGTCGCCCCAGCCACCTTTACCATCTATCAGGTACATGTCGAGAGAAAGACCTATGTAGTCACCTAACGTTCTTCCGTTTTGCAATTTTACTGTGAATTTAGGATAAGATCTATTGCAAGGGGTAGCAGCTGTACCTACGTGTAATACTTTACCACTGCCTTCAGGATCATTTTCTACAACGGAAGAGTTTCCGTTAGTCATCGGATAAGACGTTCCAAGTTCATCTTTTTCAAAGTCAATTTTAGTAACACCTGTTCCGGGAAGCTCATAATTCATCACGATGTTATCGAGAAAATATTGTGCTCCTCCAGAAGCGGAACCAACGGCAAGCTCAAATTCAGTAAGTCCTTTCATTTCATCCGGCAATATGAAGCCTGGAGCTGTAGCGCTATTTAAGCTGATGACCGCTCCACGATTCCAAGTGTTGGGATTACAACCAAAAGTTTTAGCATTCATACCAACGTTGAACTCTTTTCCATTAATAAAGACTCTCATACCTGCTCCATATATACCGTCTTCGTTTACAATACGCATATCAATGGTCAGATTGACGTAATCGCCCAGTTTTCGACCTTCCGGTAACTTGACGTTGAACTTAGGATGTGAATAGGCAGCTTTGTTATCGTCGGTACCTACATGCAGTGCTTTACCACTCTTCCCATCCGGGTCGTTTTCTACCACAGCCTGACTTCCTCCGGTCATACCGTAAGCTTTGCCTAGTTCATCATTCTCGAAGTCACAAATCACAGTTTTACCTTTCTCGGGTACGAAGGGAATAATGATGGGCTGTATCAGTTCATTATAATAAGCGGTGCGTTGTCCCTGATTGGAACAGAGCGTACCACCATAAAGCGTTATGTCCGTTCCTTTGACAGCATCAGCTACTAATTGCATTCTGCCAAAATCGAAGGAACCATCCTCTTTCAATGAATTGACGGGAGTGATAGAACCGCCAATATCTATGCCATCAAAATTGCTAAGTATGGTGCTGTAAGCAATGTCTTTCTTTAAAAAGTCTGTTGAAGACAAGTTTGCCGTAAACTTGAACGGAGAACTGGCATCGCGGGTAATGTACGATTTCAGCAAATCAAAGCTGGCCAGGTATTCGCTATTGGCCACTTCTTCAGGCTTTTCTACCTGAAGGTTGCAGTCATACTTATCGGTGCATGCCATAACCGTTGCACACATCATGGCAATACCGATTATCTTATGATTAAAGTATTTCATGTTTTCTTTGTTTAAACGTTTATACCAGATAATACTATCTTATTTCTATCTCGAATGACTTGCCACCTTGTACGGCACGACTGCTTAACACCAACGTATCTTTGGTGGCGTACTGCATGTTTTTGGTTTTAAAGTCAATTGTATAGTCCAGATAGATAGCATTACGATCTTTACCGCCAAGGCTGTTCTTTTCGCCCTTCTTCACAAATTTACCGGTACCGGAAATGATAAGATCATCGGAAGTACTACCTACTGTGCAATTACCATCTTCGGTAAAAGTCAAGCTGAGGTTGTAATTGAAAAGATTACCTTGTGCATCCTTGGTTGATAAGGATAGAATATTGTCTTTCAGGCTTTCAGTTGTAATATTTACTTTCTCATCCTTCTCTACATATTGCTGATGGCGTACCAATTGCGAAGAAACGCCGTTTATCACAGCTTGATCCACTCCACGACGCAGGTACTCACCATGCCAGGGATTGACATACTTTACAGCATAAAGTACAAAATTCTTGGGTTGTACACTCCAGTCGCCACTATTTGTCAACATGGGGTTTGCTACGACTGCTTTACCCTGAAGGATGGAGTCTGCACCCTGTACGCCTGTCATCTTCAGAGGAATCACGTAATAATTATCAAGAGTCTTTTTATCGGCAAAGAATGCATCGGTAAACTGTACCTCCACACCACCTATAACTTCACCCTTGGGAATATTGATCTGGTTGGCGGCCAGGGTATAGTAGGAGGTGGGCATAGGGGTAACAGGAGTGTTACTTCCTTTGAAATAGAGGTTTTCGCAAAGCGATTCATCTACCTGAGTATCAATAATTACATTCTTGCGGTTGGTATAACCACCACCCCAAGCTGCTTTAATGGATACTTTGTGCTGATTATCCAAAGAGTTATCGAGGAATTCGTCTTCTCCCAATTCAATGGTACGCAAACCATATTGATTGGCAAAATATACAGTTTGATAATCGAAGTCGGAGAATTCATTGTCAGAGCTTTCGCACGCGGTGAAAGACAAGAGTAATGAAGTCAGTCCGATATATGCTAATTTCTTTTTCATATCATGCTATTTTATTAATAGTGTTCACAATTTTGTTTATTTCCATCCTTTATTCTGGATGAGGTTGCTGTACTTCAGTATCTCAGAGTTGGGGATAGGGCAACAGTACATATAATCTTCATACGAACGTTCTTCTACGGTTATCTTCTGATAGCTGTTACCATTCCAGCTAATGCCATATACCGGTTCGTTCAGGTCGGCTTTCCAGCGACGGAGATCCCAAAAACGGAATCCTTCGAAGCAGAGTTCCAATCGACGTTCGTTGCGGATCAGTTCGCGCATTTTGTCTTTGCTGGCAGCGCATGCTTCCAGATAGGCATCATTGGTACCACCTATGCCGGCACGTTTCCGGATGGCTTTGATTACATCGTAAGCGGAGTAATCTCTGCCGTTGGCGTTTTTCGGTCCCCAAGCTTCATTGGCTGCCTCAGCATAATTCAGGTACATTTCAGTATAACGGATACGGGGTGTGTAATGCGGCTGTTTGGAAATGGATGCCGGATTACAGTTCACATCCATGCGCAAGCGTTTTCTCATGTAATAGCCTGTTCGGGTCGAGCGGTTTTCGGTCACGTTAACACCGTCTTGATTTCCCTCATTGATGTTGATTGTTATACTCTTCTCACTGATTGTACTTCCATTGTAAAAGATGTATTTGCCCAAACGGGGATCGCGTCCAGCATAAGGATTGTTGGCTTCGTATCCGCTGGCTGCGTCATTGATGGGGTATCCATTGGCCATAGGGAATATATCGACCAGATTTTGCGACGGATTCATATAACCATTACCGTACAAACTCGGTGGGAAATTTTGTGATTCCTGGTCGTTATCACCACTTCCTTTGTTTCCTCTCCATAAGATTTCATTTGGATTGGCACCATCCTTAATTGTATTTATAATAGTAGGTGAGTAATATTCCACTCCGTCGGATGCTAATCCTGATAGACCTCCTTTATAGTCTATTACAGCAGCTGCGGCATTAGCGGCATCCGCCCATGTGGCAGCGTTGGAAGCATCTTCAAAGAAGGGACTGGCAGCCAGTACGGCTGTGCGTGTACGGAAGGCACGGGCTATGATTCCGTTATACAACTGACGTGCTTTGGCACCCATAACGGTGTTGTATTTACCGACGTCTTGTGTGAGACTCTGGAAATCTGCAGGAACGCTTCCTGAAACATCTTCATACTCATAAGGAAGTCTTTTCTCTGCTTCGGAAAGATCATTGTAGATTTGTTCTACACAAGCCTGAAACGAAGCACGCGGTTGATTGAAATCCGACTCTATTGTCTGAGGTTCTGTAAATATGGGTACACCGAGCAGTTCGCCATTTGCACCAAAACCGGCATGGGCACGAAGCAGATAAAAATAGAACATCCCACGGAGTCCGTAAGCTTCACCAGTGAGGCGTTGCGCAAACAATTTGTTCAGTTCTTCATCATCCGACCATTTTACGCCTCCCACATGCTCCAGGAAGAGGTTGATGTATTGAATGGCACCGTAGGAATTGGTCCACTGATTCTGTGGATTATATGAACTTGTAGTCCAGGCACCGGTGGCCATTTGCAGATACACATTACTTGGCTGGTTGGTTACGGCGTCATCCGTGCCATACTCGCTGTTATCGTAATAGCCCGGAATCAGACTGTATACATTGTGCAATATTCCCCGTGCGTATTCCGCATCGTTGTACATGTTTTCCACGCCTTGGAAGTTTTCGATGGCTGGTGAAAACAAATCATCACAACCGGTGAGCATCAGGGCACCTATTATAAAAGGTATAATTTTCTTTTTCATAATCTTCTTCTTTATTAATCAATAAAATCAGAATGCAGCCTTGAAACCTGCATAGAAGTTACGGCATTGAGGGGAACCGGTACTCAGCTCCATATGCTTCCGCTCTTTAGAGATGGTAAGCAGATTGCTACCTCCGCAATAAACACTTAAACCACGAACAAACGTTCCTTTGAAAGTATTTTCAGGGAAGTCATACGTCAACTGCACTTGGTTCAGGCGGAAATAGTTACGCTTATACATCCAGAAAGTGGAATTGCGGTAGTTATTGTCACCATTGGTGGTGGTCAGGCGTGGGTAGGTGGCCACATCTTTTGTATCTTCGGTCCAACGTCCCCATACCACTTCTGAGAATTTGCTCGTACCGCGGTTCCAGTAGTAGGAACTGCTTTTAAAGTCTACAGAGCCGGTCTGACCTGATCCCATGGCAAATAGCGAGAAATTTTTCCACTTCACAGTTAAGTTCAATCCGAAGGAGAAAGGAGGAGCTGACCAACCGTTCTTTCCTAATTCAATTTGGTCCTTGCTGTCGATTACACCATCCTCGTTAATATCTTTGTACTTCAGGTCACCGGGCTTTACAGTACCAAATGTTTGACGGGCATGATTGTCTATGTCAGTCTGATCTTGGAAGAAACCTTCGCATACATAACCGTAGGAAGCATCGAGTGCACGACCTTTGCGATACTGGTAATCTTCGTCGTAAAGTTCGTCACGTTTCAGAGCTTCAGAGGAGTATACCATACCATTGAAACCGAGTGTTACGTCAAAGTCGCCGAATTTCTTGTTGGCACTCAGCGCGAAGTCAAAACCACTGCGTCTGTCCTCGTTATAATTGATCCAGGGCATGAAAGTGGAATTGCTGCTTAAAGCAAAATAGGAAGGATAGATAGAAGATGAACCTTGGGTGAGCAAGCCTTTCGTATCTTGTCTGAAGTAATTCGCATTTATTTTCAGCAGACGGTTGAACAGTGTGGCATCAATGCCGGCACGGAACTCTTCACGTGTGATGAAACCCAGATTGGGGTTATCACCGCGTTTGGAAGCCGGAGTCCATCCGCCGGCTGTTCCATCATGCCATTGTACATAGAAGCCCTCGTTTGTTCTTTTGGAGAAAGTGCCTTTATACAGATAATAGTCGGTGATATCGAGATCCTGATGCAGGTTGGCATAAGAAGCTGTGATTTTCAGATCGTCTATAAACTTTACATTCTCCATGAACTTCTCTTTGCTGATCCTCCAGCCCAAAGTGACTGACGGAGAGAAAGCGTTACGCTTGCCTTCGGGTAATTTGGCCGAATGGATCACGGCACCACTGAAATCGGCATAATACTTATGATTGTAATTGTAGGATGCCCGTAAGCCTAAGTTCACATTACTGGTACGGTGATAATCACTGCTTTCATGGTTTTCGTCAGCAGAATTCTGCGTTTGATAACCCCAACCTATGAATGTGGCTGCTACGTTGTGGTATTTTGCGAAAGTGCGGGCATAGTCAAACTGTGCACTGAACGTCATGGTCTGATCGTAAGTGGACTTGCCGACATATTCATTGGGATCTTTTTTGTCTTCATTGTGCTTCTTCAAGGCAATAATCATATCCTTGCCGTTCACCTGAGACCATGTAGGTTCATAAACGGCGTAGGTCTCGCTGAAAGCTTCCGAATAGTAAGAAGTATAGTCTACACTATAAGAAGTCTTAAACGTCAGACCTTTCAAGAATGAACCCAGATCAGCGGCAAGGCTGACATCGAACATAAACATACGTGCCTTTTCCTTAACATATCCGGCAGCCAGAAGATCAGCAAAAGGATTGGTCATGTCGGAAGAAGTTCCTCCAAGCAGATATTTGCCGTCAATCAGGTGATTACTGTTGGTAATATATTCCTGTATTTGAGCGACGCTGGTATCCATCATGTCGATGGGTAATAACGGGGCAAACCAGTTGGGACGCAAGGTGGATGCGGTTCCCCAAAAGTTTCCGCGACCTGCATACTGATTGGTAAAGACAACTGCCGCATTGGTAGTAGCCTTTAGCCATGAGGCAAGTGTCATGTCTACGTTACCGCGTACATTGAAACGCATATTGTAGGCATTCTTTGATTCACCATATTTCAGCAGGTCGTTACTATAATCCATACCGAAATTCAGGTAATAATGTGTGCGATCATTACCTCCATATACTTCACCTGTCACATCTGCATTATAATATGCCTTTTTCAGATAGTCCGAACTATAGAAATCAATATTCGGATAACGATAAGGATTGGTTCCTATGGCAGTGTTGTAGATATCTGATGCGCTGTATTTGGGGGATAACCCGTCATTACGGCAAGCTTCATTGTAAAGGGTCATGTAGCAGTCTGAATCCAAATATTTTGGATAAGATTTGGGAACATTTATGCCTGCATTGCCTCGTACGTCGATGCGCATCGGTTCATTTTTACCGCGTTTGGTAGTGATCAGGATAACACCCTTTGCCGCACGGCTACCATAAAGTACCACGGCAGCAGCATCTTTCATTACCGAAACACTCTCTATTTCCGAAGCGCGTACATTACTTGCACTGCGGGGCACTCCATCCACGAGGACAAGTGCTCCTTGCCCCCATACGTTGCCGGTGTATCCACCTATCAGACTTTCCAGTCCAACTAAGCTACTGGAACTATTTACTTTTTTGGTCAGTTCGGACGTGTTGACCGTAGAAATGGCATGCGTCAAGTCTTCCTGGGCAACCGTACCGAAAGCCACATTCACCAGGCTATCTTTGTTTTCTTCTTGCGCCTGGATACCTCCTGCATGAAACAGAGACATGGCGAAAACAGTACAGCCAATATATATAAACTTTCTATTCATTTTTTGCGTCATTATTAGTTAATACGTCAAGATTACCATCCGGGATTCTGATAGAACCCTTCATACATGCTAACATCCTTTTTAGGGAGCGGATACCAATAGTGTCTGTCGGTATATTTACGCTCAAGCAATACTACTTCACGCAAGTTCTTGATAGCATTTTCTTCCGGTTCGTCATAATTATAGTCACTAGGATCGGCACGGTCGAACTCAATCTTGGTCTTCAGTGTGTAAGGATATTGGGTGAGAAGCATCCAGCGGCGAAGATCGATAAAACGGAAACCTTCGAAGGACAGTTCCACGGCGCGTTCGCGGCGTAATTCGCTCAGGAAGTCAGCAGTACTACCCAGAAACTTGTCGAGTACGGGAGCTACCCCGGCACGTTCGCGGATCTTGTTCAATGCCTCTTCGGCTGTAAGTGAGTAGGTAGCAGCTTTACCCTTCGGACCGTTGTAGCCTACAGCCGTAGCTTCAGCATACATTAGATATACATCTGCCAGGCGCATAAGGCTGAGGATCATGATATTATTTTCTTTATAACCGTCAACCGTATTCATCAATTGCGGACAGAGTTTGCTGTTCATATAGGCT
>ERZ779746.861-NODE-861-length-13602-cov-1.799882_pt1 | contig 13602 bp, 9 predicted proteins | sample MGYA00511888_ERZ779746 | MGnify/ENA primary metagenome ERZ779746 (study PRJEB29588, sample SAMEA1964695) | human gut metagenome | biome: human gut; feature: human-associated habitat; material: faeces | place: Denmark | collected 2008/2010 ... | reverse complement strand
TTGAAAACCGGCGATGTGAAAGCATCCGTGGGTTCGAATCCCACTCTCTCCGCCAAAAAAACAAGTACGGACGGTATAACCGGAATTAACGCCTGTGGAGATGCATGGTCGTCGTGGAAGCAGGAATACTCTGTTAGCTGGTTTTTACGTGAGAGGTGACGACCAGCACTTTGGGGAACTGAATACCTATTCCGGGTATACACCACCCAGAAATTACAGGGTTGTATACCAACATTGCCGCTTTTGCTTTACCTTGGAGGGGTATACACCACCCAGAAATTACAGGGTTGTATACCCCAAGCTAAACGCCGAATTTGCTTTCGTGCTTGGTATACACCACCCGGAAATAACAGGGTTGTATACCACTCGGGGTAGTTGACAATATGTTGGTTTATGGTATACACCACCCAGAAATAACAGGGTTGTATACCTGAGCAAACTCGGACGGATGCCGTTTTGCGAGGTATATACCACCCAGAAATAACAGGGTTGTATACCAATTTCGTTCGCAAATTACAATCGGGGAGGCGGGTCTTTTGATATACAGTGGTGACGCGCTTGCAGTCCTGAGACAACTGAATAGCGAGAGTGTGCAATGCTGCGTCACGTCTCCGCCTTATTTCCAGCTCCGAGACTACGGAGTTGACGGGCAAATAGGGCTGGAAGACACACCGGAGGAGTTTATTGCGAAGCTGGTAGAGGTTTTCCATGAGGTGAAGAGAGTCCTGAAGCCGGATGGCACGCTGTGGGTCAACATTGCCGACAGCTACGCCGGAAGCGGAAAGGGTCGCAACACGGACGGGCGTCATTCGGATGCCGGCGGGAAGAACTCGAAGCAGAGCACCAACACGGGTGCTGTCATGGGGCGCCTGAAAAAGACCGTCACCAGCGAGGACGCCAAGCCTAAGGACTTGCTGGGTATCCCTTGGATGCTCGCCTTTGCACTGAGAGCGGATGGTTGGTATCTGAGAAGCGATATCCTGTGGCAGAAACTCAATGCACTGCCGGAAAGCGTGAAAGACCGCCCTACCCGCTGCTATGAACATATCTTTCTGCTTACGAAGTCAAAGAAATATTTTTATGACGCTGCCGCCATTGCGGAGCCGATCGCGCCGGGAACGGCAGCGCGGTACCGGCAGGGGCGCAGCGCAGGACACAAATACGCCGAGGAAGTACCGGGACAGGGCAAGGTGCAGGGTATCAATCAGCCCCGCAGCGGCGGCTATTATGACGACGCTCTTATGCCGACCACAAGGAACAAGCGGGACGTTTGGCTTATCAATACCGTACCGTATAAGGGCGGGCATTTTGCCGCTTATCCCCCGAAACTCGCGGAAACGTGCATACTGGCGGGCTGTCCGGCAGGCGGCGTTGTCCTTGACCCGTTTTTTGGAAGCGGCACCACCGGACTTGCAGCGAAAAGCCTTGACCGCCGCTATATCGGCATTGAACTGAACGCCGAGTATTGCGCCCTTGCAGGGGCGCGGATTGGAGGTGGTAACACTTGAAAGACCCATTAAAGCCCCGTGATAAAATCACGCAGAAAATGACCCGCGACGGGGCTATCGCAGAAAATCAGACCACGGGAGACACGGAACGTATCAGCAAGCGGACGCAGGACGCGGATTTTCAGAAATCCCCGGAGCAACAGGCAGCACAGGACGCAGCGCAGCTACAAGGTGCAGCTTCCCCGACTTCTCCCTTGCCCCATGTGCCGGGAGCTGCCCCCAAAGCGGACACAGGCAAAACGGAGCGCGTCATGGAGCATATCGAAGCCGCCCATACCCGCAAAGCGTCTAAAAAAGCGGTACGAAAGGCACAGGCAGAAGCTACCGCCGGGACGAAATCTTCCCGGCTGCAATTTACCGACGAGGAACGCGCTGCCCCGGAGCTTGAAAAGTATATCAAGAAATCCGACAAAGCCGCTGACCGACTGGATAAGGCAAAGGCAGCTATCCCCAAAGAAAAGAAACTTACGAAAGAGCGCACCTTTGACGAAGCCACCGGGAAAGGCAAGACCCGCCTACATTTTGAGGAACAGGAAAAGCCCATAGGAAAGAATAAGCCCCACAATAACCCGCTATCCCGCCCCGCACAGGAAGCCGGGATTTTGGTACATAACAAAATCCATTCTGTCGAAAAGGATAATTCCGGCGTGGAGGGCGCACATAAGAGCGAGGAAGCCGCCGAGCGCGGCGCAAAGTACGGGGTAAGGAAAATCAAGCAGGGCTACCGCAGCCACAAGCTGAAACCCTACCGGGAAGCGGCAAAGGCTGAAAAAGCTGCTTTCAAGGCAAACGTGGATTTTCAGTATCATAAGACCCTGCATGAGAACCCACAGCTAACCAGTAACCCTATTTCCCGTTTTTGGCAGAAACAGCAGATTAAAAAGCAGTATGCAAAGGAAGCCCGCAATACTGCAAAGGGTATCAAGGGCGCAGCGGAACGCACCCGCAAAGCGGCAGCCAAAGCCGCCGAGAAAACGAAGCAGACAGCGGCGTTTGTGGCAAGACACCCGGCGGGCGTGGCAATCGCTGTCGGGGCGCTGCTGCTTTTCATTATGCTTCTGTCCGGGCTGTCCTCTTGTGGTGCAATGTTTTCCGGCACGTTAAACGGCGTGCTTGGAACGTCTTATACGTCCGAGGACAGCGACCTTGTGGAAGTGGAAAATGCCTATGCCGGACTGGAAAGCGGGCTGCAAAACGAGATTGACGCTATCGAAAGCACCCACCCCGGCTATGACGAGTACCGCTATGACCTTGCAAATATCGGGCATAACCCCCACGAATTAGCGTCCTATCTGACCGCAAAATACCAAAGCTACACCCGCGCCGAGGTACAGAGCGAATTACAACGGATTTTCAATCAGCAATACAAGCTGACGCTGACCGAGGAAGTGGAAATACGCTACCGGGAGGAAGAACGCACCGACACATGGACAGACGAGGACGGCAACGAGCATACGGACACCTACACGGTACAAGTGCCTTATGAGTATTACATCTTAAACGTCAAGCTGACGAACACCCCGCTATCCACCATTGCGGAAAATAATCTGCCCCCGGAACAACTGGAAATGTACCGGGTGTACTTGCAGACAAGCGGGAACAAGCCCCTTATCTTTGGCGGCGGCTCTCCCGACACTTCCGCGTCCGAGGATTTAAGCGGCGTGGACTTTGTAAACGGAACGCGCCCCGGTAATACCGCTATCGTTGACCTTGCAAAGCAGCAAGTCGGAAATGTGGGCGGTGCGCCGTATTGGAGCTGGTACGGATTTGACAGTCGGGTAGAATGGTGTGCCTGTTTTGTAAGCTGGTGTGCGGATCAGAGCGGTCTGATTGCAAGTGGGAATGTTCCTAAATTCTCATTGTGCAGTGATGGAGTGTCCTGGTTTCAGGGAAAGAATAAGTGGCAGAGTGGCGGAACAACTCCGACAGCTGGAATGATCATCTTTTTTGACTGGGATCATGATGGAACATCGGATCATGTAGGAATAGTAGAAAAGTGTGAAGGTGGAAGAGTTTACACGATTGAGGGAAATTCCAGTGATCAGGTACGGCAGAGAAATTATGCAGTAGATTACAGTTCTATAATGGGATATGGGGTGATAAATTGATGGTTTCTTTCATAATTTGTTAAGGATTTTATAAGGGAGTTAATGAATCCTTTGGAAAATAGTCACAAAATAGGCACAGTTGATTGATAAATTGTTATTGTAACTTTTAGTGATAGACATATAAAGAGTTAGAAATCTTTATAATTGACTTGAATTAGGAGGTAGTGAATATGAGTGATCAGAATGTAAAAGCAGCACAAAAATATTTAAATGCGATGTTTGGTGGACATAAGGATTGGGTAAAACTGGATGAAGATGGAAAGACCGGAACAGCCGTGATGCAGGGAATCATTCGTGCATTTCAGATTCAGAATGGAATCTCAACGATTACAGGAACGGTTGGACCACTTACTATTAATACCATGAAGAAGTTAGCCATTATTACAAAAATGGATCCGAATGATACTCCGCAGGTTAATGTATGCTTGATTCAGTGTGCTCTGTTTTGCAAAGGATATGCTGCTGGAGGAATTACTGGAATTTATTATACATCAGGAGTAAATGCAGTTAAAAAGATGCAGGAAAATGCAGGACTGGAAGTTACGGGCAAAATTGATTGGAAAGTTTGGTCTGGATTGTTATCCCTAAACTGGTTTACAAAGGTTTCTGGTGGGGATTCCAATATTGTTCTTATTCAACAGCAATTAAATAGTGACTGGTCAGATGTTATTGGTGTTGGACCTTGTGATGGAATTGCCTCAAGACAGACAATTTTGTCTTTAGTTGGTGCATTGCAGGCGGCTGAAGGAGTTACAACTGAATTAATTACAGATTTGAATTCAGTTAATTTTGGCGATGCAACAACAAATGCGTTTCCGGGTACATTACAGAACGGACAGAACTCGACGAAATATGTTCCATTTAATAAGATTGCTCAATACGGACTATATTTTAACGGATATAATCCGGGAAGATTCGATGGCGTGTTTGATTCGACTACAGAGTCAAAGGTGTCAGAATTTCAGGAGTTTTATGGTCTGACAGGAATTGGACTTGTAACAAAAGGAAAAGTAAATGTTTCTACTATGAAATCATTGCTTACGAGTAAAGGCGATACAAACAGGGCAGCAAAAGCGTGTGACTGTGCAACAGTATTAAATAAACAACAGGCATTAGATATAAAAAATGCAGGGTATACTCATGTAGGACGTTATCTGACAGGTTCTGTTGGAAAAGAACATACACCGAAATATTTGACATCAACAGAAGTGAAAAACATTGAAAATGCAGGATTATCGGTATTCCCGATATATCAGGATGGAGGATATGAATTAAACTATTTTAAGGATCCGTCCCAGGGAAGTGTTGATGCACAGACAGCAATTTTAGCAGCCGAGAGAATCGGTATACCAAGTGGAACGACTATATACTTTGCAGTGGATTTTGATTGTTATTCATATCAGATTGATACATTTATTATACCTTATTTTGAACAGATTCACATGATCTTTTTCAGTTCGACAAATGATAAAAATTATAAAGTCGGCATTTATGCACCAAGATATGTATGTACTAAAGTTTATGAAGCAGGATTGGCAAGTAAATCATTTGTGGCAGATATGTCAACTGGATTTAGCTGTAATTTGGGATATTCGATGCCGAAGAACTGGGCATTTGATCAATTTTGTGAGTTGAACTCATTTTCTTCATCACCTTCGTTCCCACTGGATAAAGATGCATATTCAGGGAGAGATACTGGATTTAAAAAGTTCGATGCCGTATCGACAAAAACAGATGAGGAAATAGCGCAAGAAAATCTTCGGGCAAAGGTAAAAATAGCACGAAATCAATATGTCTATAATGTAATGGAGCCGCTTGGTTATCTGAATAAAATTATGGATGTGGGTGTGGAGTATGATAAGGAAATTTCACTGGGAACAATGATGAGTCCTCAAGGAGCAATTGATATTTCTACTAAAATATCCACATCGCTTGAAAGTTCAACTGGTAAAATTTATAATATAAAAGTGGATATAGGAAATGATGGAGAATTGACACAAACTTGCAAAAATCAAATTATGGAGATTTCATCAAATTTATCAGATACAGGTATAGAGGGAGCAGATAACTTTGGAAATACGATAGAAAAAATTGCTTTATCGGTTAAATCTGGTAATATTGCTTTTGAAATAAATAATGTTTTTGCCAATAGTGTAGAGTTTTCCATTGTATTTAGTACATCAGATTTGCTGCCAGAAGAGGAAAAAGAGTGGACAATATCGGTTGCTTTGATTTTTACAATGACATTAAATTCTAATAGTGGTCTTGAATTTAATGTTGTAGAATTCACAAAAGAGCATAGTAATATACTGGCAGGAGCCGTAATATTAGTTCTTGCGGGTGCATTAGTTGTAAATGCAATTCCGTCAATTATTGCTTTATTTTCAGCTGGAGCAGGTACTGTTTTTGGTTTGTTGATTCAAGCGCTGTAAATTGTAAAAGAATAAAAGAGACAATGGCCAGAGGTTCGATTTTATAAAGAGGACCTCTTGCAAAAGGGGGATTAAGAAGAATGCATATTAAATCAATTGTGTCAGATGAGGATAGGGAAGAATTAGAAAGAATGCTTTCGCTTGGGTTTATAATTCCTAATCAATTATTTAAAACAAGACAGAAAAGTAGAATGATTATCTATATTTTTACACCTGTAGAATTTTTACTGTCGATTAATTGTTATCTGTCGGAAAGTTATTTGATGTTTGGAATAGGGATTGGAACTTGTGTGGCTTGTGTGGCTTGGATTATTTGGTATCAAATGATTGGTAAAAATTTTGAAAAAAATGTTCATGAATTTGTCTGGGGTAGATCAGGATATGAAACGGTGGATATCGATGAAAACGCAATTAAAATAGATGAAGATCAAATTTATGAATTTAAAAATATTGATAGAATGTTCTTATATAAAAACTTCTTTTTTTTCATAACAAATGAAAAGAAAATATTTATATTTAAAACGACAGATATGGAGTCGGATGAACTTATAAAAATTATTAAAACAACAGGGATTTTATTTGAAAAAAAAGAAAAACCATTTAATATTTATAAGTATTGTAAAAAAGGAAAAAGTTTTTAAAAATAAGCAGAGGATGGTGGATTTATCATCCTTTTAGAGAAGAGCATGTATTTTAAAGGGAATCTGGTTTTGCAGGTTCCCTTTTTGCCATCAAAAACGTTGATGTTTTATCAAATGACGCTAAAAATAAAAAGAATAATGCAGGGGGTGACATTATTAGTTATCGCTGTAATATTTGGATAAAATATAAATAAAACATAAAAAATATAAATAAATTATAAAATGGCGACAGTTTTTTCTTGTTCAAGTGTTTATTATATAGAGGACAAAATAAGACAGCAAAGGAAGTGGTGCTGTTGCATCGGAAAAATGACACAAAATTAGTGATGTCCATTCGGGAAAAGAATTGAAGGGGATTCTTTTCCCCATTTGTCGTGTTACGAAAGACTGAGGGTAAGAAAATATGCTAGAACTTGCAATCTGTGATGATGACATCATCCTATGTAATTGGTTAGAACAGAAGCTGCTCCATTATGGGAAAGCGAATGACTGTCAGATATCTATAGAAATATACTATTCTGCGGAGCAGCTTCTTAACAGGCTGGAAGAAGAATCCTACGATATGTTATTCCTTGATATTTGTCTGGAACATGAGAATGGAATTGATATCGGAACGGAGATACGAAAGAAAAATTATGGAAAAGAACTGCGGATTACCTATATTTCAACATATCAGGAATATGCTATGAAATTATTCCGTATTCATCCATTTGATTTTCTTGTAAAGCCAATCCGAGAGGAAGAACTTTTCCGGGTGATAGGTGAATTACGGGAACTGTTAAAAGAACGGAAGAAAATATTTGAATATACGGATACAAAAGGAATCCACAAGATTTCTTATGACAAGATCCTGTATTTTTATAGTCTGGGAAAAAGAGTACATATCGTGACATCGGAAAAAGAATATGAATATCGAGGAAAATTAAAGGATGTAGCGGATGTAACAGAAGAATATTTCTTACTGATTCACAAGTCCTATCTCATCAATATGGAACACGTGGAGCATTACGAATATGACAACGTGGTTATGAAAGACAAGACACGTCTCAGTATCAGTAAAGCAAATCGCAAGAAGGTCAGGGAAAGACTATTACAAACGGAGAAGAAAAGATTATGAATATCCATTTGATCACTTATCTGACAAGTAAATTATTCTGGATTTATACTGTGTTCCGTTACAATACCATCCTGTATCCAAAAAATGAGGATACACAAAAGCTATTTGCATATTTTTGTGCATATCTGCTTTCATGCTGGGGAAGCATGCAGTGGGGAACGATGTACGGAGATCTGATCTTTGAGCTGATAGCTCTGTTAATTATAACAGTGGCATATCAGGCAGACTGGCAACATCATGTCTGGAATACACTTATGGTATATATTATGGGAATTTTATGTGATGGGATTCCAATCGTGTTCTTTCAACGGTATGCGGTAGCAAGAAATCCGGTGCATCATCACATGGGACCGGGAACTATTGTAATGGGAAATTTTATATTCTTTTTACTGGAAGTCATTATTGAAAGAAAAGTAGGTGTAAAGAGAAGTTATTATATAAAGAACCGTCATTGGCTTGCTATGCTTTCTGTCCCGGTGATCAGCATTATAGTCTGTATCAGGATATTGCTGCCAGACAGAAGAGGTGTGCGGTCTACGATTGTATTATTCTTACTGTTTATCAATGTGTTTATTTTCTATCTGCACGATGAGGTTCAGAAAAGTTATATTGAAACAGCAAAACAGGAAGAGATGAAAATTCAGATGAGCCAGTATGCAAAAGAACTGGAGATGATGATGAAATCACAGGACAGGCTGAATAAGATACATCATGATTACAAGCACCATCTTACAACAATAGGGGCAATGGCAAAAACGGGAGGAAATGAAGAGATTCTATCGTATCTGAAACAAATGGAGAATATAGCCGGAACAGCCTTATGTCATCATTTATATACAGAAAACCGTAATATGAATAATCTGCTGAATTATATTTTGGAAGATTCGAAATCAGTAATTGAAAATCCGGAGATTTCTGTAGAAATACCGAATCATATAGGGGAAGAATTATTTGATATAAGTATAATAGTGGGAAATCTTATGGATAATGCTATTCGTGGGACAGCAGCTTCAGATGAAAGGAGATTATCGTTTCAGATGTATTATGGAAAAGGAATCATGAATATCCAGATTGAGAATAGCATAAAAGATACACCAAAAGTGCGGAATGGAATTTATCTGACAACGAAAAGCAGGAAAGAAGGACATGGAATAGGATTACAAAATGTGAAACTCGTAGTAGAAAAATATCATGGTCAGATGGAGATCTGCCATACGGAGAAATCCTTTCAAGTGAAAATATTATTATATATGAAATTAGATGAAAAATAGTAAGGCGATGGTGTCTTACTATTTTTTTCGACCGATTTCGTCTATTTTTGCCACCTCAAGGGGCATTTTTACCATTTATGAAAATTTTGTGATTTTTTAGATTATAGTAGTGCCAAAGTCAGAAAAAAGGAGGGTAGCGGTTATTTTGTAAAGGAATTATAGAAAAAGATTACAAGAGGGAGAAAGAGACTATGAAGAGATTTCGAAAGTCGGCTATAGCCTTAGTACTTGCACTCCTGATGGCACTACAGGGAACAGAGCCTATTTTTGTACAGGCAAAAGAGGCCATTGAGGATGTACAGAAGAATGCAGATTTCTCCAGACCAGAGGCTTTGACGGAAGAGGAAGCAGGGATTACAGATTCCACATCTGGAGAACAAGATAAGAGTCAGCAGTCTGATGCGGACGTACAAAATGAAACGACGCCATCAGAAGATACAGAGACGCAGGAAGAACAGACAACTCCAGCGGAAGAAACAGAAGAAAATCCGCAGGAAAAAGAAGTGGAACTAAAAGAACCACAGGATTATTATCCGATTCCGGAAGAACCGGAAGGTGAACTGGTACATTTTCTTGTACGTAATGAAAAGCAGAACAAAAGTTATGCATACGACAAAGAAGTGCCGAACAGCAAGAAAGCGATCTTGCATTACCGGTTGATCGGTCATTCGGAGAATTACTATTTGCTCGAAGTCGATTTAAAAACCGGACGTCATCATCAGATTCGTTGTCAGCTGGCAAAAATGGGATGCCCTATCAAGGGAGATTTGAAATATGGCTCTCCACGCTCCAATCCGGATGGGAGCATTTGTCTGCATGCCCGGAGAGTACGGTTCGTACATCCTGTCTCAAAAGAACTGATAGAGCTTGAAGCTCCTCTTCCCGAAGGGAATTTATGGAAAGGATTCGCCATAGATTAACACGGATTTCCACAGATTCATTTATTATGTTATTTAGTAGACGGTACGCAGTTTTTCTGTGGAAAACCGTGTAAATCTGTGGTTGGAACTTGCCAAAAGAGTAAACCTGCCTGCCATTTTTCTTGTAAACTCTAGCGACAGTTAGTTAATTCCTAAATAGGTAGTATATTTGCACCATTCGCTAACTATAATTTTCAATCATACCAAAGAAAAATACGAATGAAGGCATTTAAACTACTTGCACTTACTTCTTGTGTCTTGCTTGCAGCGGGAAATGGAGTAGCGCAACAGAACTATTCAGAAAGTGAAGGATTATTGCAGTACGTCGATCCGTATATCGGATCCGGTTATCATGGACACGTCTTTGTTGGGACGAGTGTTCCGTATGGAATGGTACAGCTGGGTCCTACCAATATCCATAAAGGTTGGGACTGGTGCTCGGGTTATCATTATTCCGATAGTATTTTAATTGGCTTTTCACATACCCATTTGAGCGGTACGGGCTGTACTGACTTATGTGATATTCTCATCATGCCATTGAATGAGATCCGTACTCCCAGAGGCAATCAGGATGATATACGTGATGGGTATGCTTCCAGATATTCTCATGCGAATGAAATCGCCCGTCCCGAATATTACTCTTTGCTTCTCGACCGTTACAATATCAAAGCCGAGCTGACAGCTACAGATCGTGTAGGCTTCCATCGTTATACTTATCCTGAAGGAAAACCGGCTTCCATATTAATCGACTTGCGTGAAGGAAACGGATCGAATGCTTACGACAGCTATATCCGTAAGGTAGATGATTATACAGTAGAGGGTTATCGTTATGTGAGAGGCTGGAGTCCTTCCCGCAAAGTTTATTTTGTGTTGAAAAGTGATAAGAAGATAGAGCAGTTTACTGCCTATGATGATAATACCCCGCAACCTTGGGACCAACTGAAAGTGGCATCGGTGAAGAGTGTCCTCACTTTTGGTAACGTGAAGGAAGTGAAGATAAAAGTCGCCCTTTCTTCTGTCAGCTGTGACAACGCAGCGATGAACCTGCAATCCGAACTTACTCACTGGGATTTTGATAAGGTGGTGGATATGAGTGCCGACCGATGGAATAAGCAACTGGAGAAGATGACAGTAGAGACTGATGATGAGGCTTCCAAACGTGTATTCTATACCGCCCATTATCATACTATGATTGCCCCTACGCTTTTTTGCGATGTGAATGGAGAGTATAGAGGGATGAATGACATGATTTACACAGACCCGAAGAAAGCCAACTATACGACTCTTTCTTTATGGGATACCTACCGTGCATTAAATCCTTTGATGACTATTACTCAACCTGAAATGGTTGACCATGTAGTCAATTCGATGATTTCCATCTATCGTCAGCAGGACAAACTCCCTATCTGGCCTTTGATGAGTGGAGAGACCGATCAGATGCCGGGGTATAGCTCCGTGCCGGTGATTGCCGATGCATATCTGAAAGGATTTACCGGGTTCGATGCGGAAGAAGCATTGCAAGCAATGATAGCTACAGCTACTTATGAAAAGCAGAAAGGAGTACCTTATGTAGTCAAAAAAGGCTATATCCCTGCCGACAAAGTTCATGAAGCTACTTCCATAGCCATGGAGTATGCAGTAGACGACTGGGGAATTGCCGCTATGGCACGTAAGATGGGAAAGACAGAAGATGCTGAAACATTCTCAAAACGTGCTCATTATTACAAGAACTATTTTGATTCTTCTATCCATTTCATTCGTCCGAAACTGGAAGACGGCTCTTGGCGTACTCCTTACGATCCGGCACGTTCCATCCATACTGTTGGAGATTTCTGTGAAGGAAACGGATGGCAATATACTTTCTTTGCTCCACAAGACCCCTATGGGCTGATTGCCTTGTTTGGAGGTGACAAACCTTTTACAACGAAGCTTGATGGTTTCTTTACCAATACCGACAGTATGGGGGAAGGAGCATCGAGCGACATAACCGGATTGATCGGACAATATGCACATGGAAATGAACCGAGCCATCATGTTGCTTATCTTTACGCGTATGCCGGTGAACAATGGAAAACGGCGGAAAAGGTTCGTTTTATCATGAGCGATTTTTACACAGACCAGCCGGACGGTATCATCGGTAATGAGGATTGCGGACAGATGTCTGCTTGGTATGTCATGAGCGCCCTAGGTTTCTATCAGGTAAGTCCGGGTATTCCGGTTTACACATTGGGCCGTCCGATGGTAAATAAGGCTTCTATGCACGTAAAAGGCGGTATTTTCGAGATCGTGGCGACCAACAATAATCCCGCCAATAAATACGTTAAAGAAGTCAAGCTAAACGGTAAAGTCCTAGAGACTCCTTTCATCAGCCACTCCGATATCATAAATGGAGGTAAGCTTGAGTTTATCATGACCGATCAACCGGTAAAATAAATTCATATAAAGAAACATAAAAACAAAGGGCGAATCAGTACACTGGTTCGCCCTTTATCTTATATTTGCCCTCAAACGATTAAATTGAAAAGCTATGTTACTCACAACAACTAACACGATCGAAGGAAAAGAAATTACCCAGTACTTCGGAATCGTATCCGGTGAAACGATCATCGGAGCGAATGTATTCAAAGATTTCTTCGCAGGCATCCGGGATATTGTCGGAGGACGTGCAGGTTCTTACGAGAGTGTCTTACGCGAAGCGAAAGAAACGGCCTTGAAAGAAATGAGCGATCATGCGGCACGAATGGGCGCAAACGCTGTAATCGCCGTAGATCTAGATTATGAGACCGTAGGAGGAAGCGGAAGCATGCTGATGGTTACCGCCGCCGGGACAGCCGTACGCTACCAATAATCCCCAAAATGAAATACTTTGGAGCCGGATTAAGCGAATCACATAAAGAACTAAACCGCATTATCCGTAAACCGGAATTAATAGAGCAAACCAAGGAGCTCTTTCTTGAGATTCATGGAAAATTACACCTCTCTGTGGTGTCTGGTAATGAGAGAAACGAGGTCGATGAGCTAGTCGGAGATTTAAGAGAGGATGAATATGCCATTATACCTACAGCGAAAGATGAAACCATCGCTTGGGTATTATGGCATATCAGCAGAATTGAGGATCTGACCATGAATATATTAGTTAACGGGGAAAAGCAGATCTTCAATGAAGACTGGCAAACCCGAATGAATTCCCCTATCAGAGACACAGGAAATGCCTTATCTGATAACCAGATTATTCAGCTAAGCAAAAGTCTACGTATTCAAGAACTCTTAGAATACAGGAATGAAGTAGGACGAAAAAGCAGAGAAATCATCCGAACCTTATCTCCCGATGATATACGTCGCAAAATCCCAACTCAAAGGATAAGCCGGATATTAGAAGAAGGTGGTATCACAAATCATGAAGATTCGATTTGGTTGCTTGATTTCTGGGCTAAAAAAGATATAGCTGGTATTTTATTAATGCCTCCTACCAGACATGTCATGTTACATCTAAATGACTGTTGTAAATGGAAGCTAGCAATAAGAGGCAGACATCATTGAAAATTAAACGGCTAGTGTATATAACAAAAAAAGGAGCCAATCTTTCGACTGACTCCTTTCACCTA
>ERZ779746.854-NODE-854-length-13660-cov-3.271371_pt1 | contig 13660 bp, 10 predicted proteins | sample MGYA00511888_ERZ779746 | MGnify/ENA primary metagenome ERZ779746 (study PRJEB29588, sample SAMEA1964695) | human gut metagenome | biome: human gut; feature: human-associated habitat; material: faeces | place: Denmark | collected 2008/2010 ... | reverse complement strand
TAGGGGGGGGGGTAAAATCCTCTAGTAATGAGGGTTTTAGCTCGTTTGTAGAAGTTGAGCTGAATATAATCAACTTGTCATTGCGCGACGCGTCAGAGGCGTGGCAATCTAATGCAATATACCCTCTCCTTAGGGAGAGGGTGCCCAAAGGGCGGGTGAGGGTTCTTCCCGTAAGGGTAAAGACCAAAGTATCCTCTCAAGATGGAGAGGACAGAATTTCTGCATTTTCACCGGCGTGGAAATGCGAGAAATTCTTGGTGAGGTTCAATCCTACCAACTCAGGAAATGAATATCACCTCATCCCAACCTTCTCCGTCCAGAGAAGGAGTGAAGCCTTCAGGGTGCAATTTATTGCACCAATTTGTGAGGAGGTTAGTCTATGATTAACTTCACTAGTGATGTCGGCTCAATGATACTCCAATCAACTCTTGAATCTTCTACTATTGGTTTGAATAAAGCTATAGAGAATTTGACGACTGGATTCAAACTTAATCATGCAAAAGACAATGCTGCAAATAGTTCGATTGTAACAGATTTGAATACTAAAATCAGTTCTTTGCTTCAGGTTAGAAATAATACAGAAGACGGTATGTCTTTATTATCAACGGCAGAAGGTGCTCTGGAAAATATTCAGACACTTCTTGAACGTTTGCGTAGTATTACAATGCAGGCTTCCAATGAAACAAACGGTTCTGCCTCTCTTGCATCTTTGCAGAAGGAGGCTGACGAAATAATAGCCCAGATAAATCAAATTCGGGAGAATACGGAGTTTGGAGGGCTTAAGCTCTTTTATACAAGTAAAATAGAAAACAGCTCAAATACCGGAAGTGGCACAGCAGTTTTTAGTAATGCTGTTTCACGCTTGTGTAGCGCGGTATCTGTTTCAAATACAAATAATAATAGTGTCTCTGTTTTGGCAGCTTCTGCATCTGCTTCTACTCCATCTGCTCAGAGTTCAGGTGATGTAATCGAAGGCTCTATTTCTGTTGCGGCAGGGCAGACCAGCTCTGTAGTTATTGACGGAGTGTCATACAGCTTTAGAAACGATAATACAGCGACTTCTAATGTATCTTATATAAAAGATACATCTACAGGTGTTTTGACTTTGATATGTAATAAATTTACTGTAAAATCACAGTCTGATGTATCTCATAATCTCCTTATTCAAGGTTCAAATAATAATGTTTATGGCGGTGACTTAGATGATACAATTAATGAGGGTTCCGGATATCAGAGGAATTATCTTTACGGTCAGGGCGGTAATGATACTATTACAATAAATAACAAGTTTTCTGCAGGATATGGAGAAGCAGGAGATGATGAGCTGAATATTTATAAAATGGAAGCATGGGTGAATGGAGGGGACGGCAACGATATTTTGAACATATATGAGGGTGGATATTTCTCATATAGCGCCAAAGGTGGGAATGGTGATGATGTATTTAATGTCTATAATATAAAAAACAATTTTAATCTTTTTGGTGAAGGTGGTAATGATACCTTTAATATTATTAATGCTCCGAGTAGTTATCTGCAAATTGATGGCGGTTCCGGAACGAATACAGTAGCAGGAAAAATAAATGACTATGTTTATTATACAAATGTTGAAAATGAAAACAGTAAAGCTTTAAATCTGGCAGCAGGTGAAACGGGAACAATTACTATAGACGGAAAAACTTATACAATAACAGCTAATGGTGGTGCAAATACTATTAGTGCAGGGCTTGATTCTTCCGGATATATTCATTTTTTTGCCAATGGCTCAAAGGTTTCTATTCAGGGAGAGGCGGATAAGTCACATAACGTGTTTTTACATTCACAAGATATAACTTTTTATGGCGGTAATTTAAATGATAATATAACCTCAATAGGAGGTAAATGTACAATATACGGCTCGGGTGGTGATGATACAATTTATGTGAAAGGAACTGAATGTATTGTTTATGGAGGAGATGGTAATGATAAAATTACCCTAGACAGCACTCGTGGTTGGTGTGATACAGGTGAAGGCAATAATACTATCTATATTAATAGTGATGCTATACATGTTGAAACCAGCGGAACTAATACAATAATAAACAATTCCGGATATAGTGCGAGCATTTCCGGAGATGGGGTAAATACAATCCAAAACAACAAACCTTCAATACAATTGTCCATTCAGGGTGAAAATGACTGGGAAGGTTTTACCCTTGGTGCCGGAGAAACAAAAACTCTAAATATAAACGGAAAAAGCTATACAATAACAAACAAGCTAGACTCGCAAAATACTCTTAACTATAAATATGATGTAGTGACAGGAAAGGTGACTTTTAATGGTGGTCGTATGATTATTTCTGCCCAAAAAGATGTGGAACACAATGTAGAAATTTATGGAGCTTTGCTTACCTTTAATGGAGGAAATCTTGGCAATGCTATTGTTGATTATACGACCGGATCAACTATAAATGGGGGAAACGGGGATGATAATATTACAGTAAAAGGACAATGGGGGATAATTTCTGGGCTTGACGGAAATGATAATATTACTGTTGATAATCATTGTTATTTACTTAATACAGGAAACGGAAACAATGTAGTAACTATTAATGCTGATTTGGGATCACAAGCTTCTATAGTTTGCGGCAGCGGAGATGATACGTATATCTTGAATGGCTCTGTTACAACTCTGACAGATAACGGAGGTAATAATATTTATCATCTAAAATCGGATAATATAAGTGTAACCGGAGGTAGTGGAAATGATACTTTCTATGTTTCGGGAAATAATAATTTTGTGGCCGGAGCAAGCGGAGATGATTATTTTATCGTAACCGGTAATAACAATACGCTTGATGGAGGTACCGGAAATGACCTTTATACTGACTCCGGTTCAGGTACCAAAATTCAAAATATGAACTATGACCCTAATAGCGGTGAGCTTAATTTTACTTATTTCGGTGAAGTAAAAACATTTGAGCTGGATGGAAATATTTATACAGTCACAAATAATAATAACGGACAAAATACGCTTAAATTTTCCAAAAATCCGAATACAGGTATTTTATCTCTTGATGGTTCGAAATTTACAATAGATTCTCCTGATGTAAAGAATAAAATAGATATTTACGGGGATAATAATACTATTAACGGCGGCGCTCTTGCCGATATTATTACTGTTCAATCCGGTTCAAATAACATCATAAACGGAGGCGCCGGTAACGATAATTTAGTTTTAAATTCTGAAAATAATTCACTTATTGGCGGCGAAGGAGATGATACTTTGACTCTGAATGCTTCTACAAATCTGGAAGTTAATGGAGGCGCCGGAAATGATACCCTGAATATAATTTCAAATAATAATACCAATATAGCTGCCGGCGCCGGAGATGATAATATTAAAGTAAGCGGAACCGGAAACAATATTGAAGCGGGCAGCGGAAATAACTCTATAACTCTGAATGCAGGTAATAACACTATAATAGCCGGAGATGGAAATAATAGTTTTAAAGTAGGCTCTGATAACAATACAATAACAGCAGGCAACGGAAAAAATAATATTGGAATATCAGGCAGCGGAAATACTTTAACCTCCGGAAATTCAAGCGGTACGGTAAATATTAACGGCGATAATAATGATGTAACGCTTTTGGATGGGAAAAATAATATTGTTATTAATGGAAATTCAAATACCTATACTGGCGGTAAAGATGTTGATACTATAAAAATCAGCGGTGATAATAATTATGCAGAAGGCGGCGGAGCTGATGATAAATTTACAGTCGTAAAAGGCCATAATAATACAGTTGATGGAAATGACGGAACACGAAATACGCTAAGAGATTACGGCGTAGATACAACTTATTCCAACATAATGAAGATAATCAACCAGCCATTTGAACTTAATATTAAAGTTGATATAGGAAGCGGTGATGATAAATATATAAGCACATCTCTTAATCTTGAACTTTATGATTTTTCAGTAGATTTGACCACACCTGACAGCGCACGCACAGCTCTTGATATGATAGACGAAATGCTCTCAAATGTTTCGTCGCAGCTTGTGAACATCGGTGCTGCAATTAACCGTCTTGAATTTGTTCTGGATGAACAGAATATAAAAATTGAAAACATGATTTCAACGCGTTCAACCTTGAGAGATGCAGATGTCGCAAAAGAGAGTGCAAATTATATTCGATATCAGATTTTGCAGCAGGCAGGTGCAACCTTGATGTCTGCAACGAGAAATTTAAACGCCCAAAATGTTCTGGGGCTTATCGGACAGCTGAATTAAAGGTCGCAAGTCTATATTTACCCCTTGCGGGAAGCCCCCTCACCCTAGCCCTCTCCCTAAGGAGAGGGGACATTTTTTTGACTTTTCTGTTTCAATAATTAATCATACAAATAGATGTATACAAATACATTAACATCTGTCACAATACATTTGTGAGAATATATTATGCCCTTTGTCTATAGACTTCAAAAAGTATTGGAATTTCGTATCCGAGCGAAAGAACAGCAGCTGCTTGTAGTTCAGAAAGCACAGCAGGATGTCTATTTGCAAGAGGAAAAAATTCGTCAAAATGAAGCGGAAATCCGACAAACAATTCAAAACAAAAGAACTGCAGATTTCAGGATGATGGAATATTATGATAATTATCTTCATCACCTCTGGGACAAAGCAGATGCGCTGGAACAGGAAAGACGCAGGCTTCAGGCAATATTAGACGAAGAACAAAAAAAACTTGTAAAACTAGAACAAGCAGTAAAAGTTGTTGAAAAACACAAAGAAAAACAGCGCGAAGCATACTTAGAAGAACAAAAAGCGATTGAACTAAAGCAGTTTTCCGAAATCGGCGTACAAAGATTTTTTATACATTCAAGAGAAGAAGCTGATGAACAAGAGCTGCAGGAACAATTAAGAAAATTGGAGAGTGAATAATATGAATATCGGTGTAAACTCAAACTTAACAACAAATACAGTATCTTCAACTTCGTCTTCAAAATCTCAAAATGCAGATTCTCCAAAATTTGCAGAGGAACTTCAAAACCTTTCTGGAGAAAAAACTAAAGAAGAAAAAACTTCAGAAACAAAAGAAACTAAAAAATCCGATAAAGAGGCTGAGGAAAAATCAAAGGATGATATCGGAGAAGTAATCGACGGACTGGAAGATGCAGTTGCAGAGATTAATGACAAACTCAACCAGACAGATGAAAATGAGGAATCTGATTTAAAGGACGGACTTATTTCTGTCGATAAAAATACAAAGAATGAGGGTAATGCCTTGATAAATAATGATATAAATATTCAAGACCCGAATGAGGCTCTGAAATTTCAGATGAATGCAAGCATGAACTTTAACAGTGACGGCCAGCCATTCTCTGATTTGATGAAAAATCAGGATAATACAAAATTGAATTCTTCGGCAAAAGATCTGGCCGAAGAACAGGCTGTTCTCTCCACAATGGACGAAAATATTGCAATGGCAAATAAAAACAGGGTTCTTGCAGGTGCTCAGGAAGAAACTCAAAGTTCACGTGTAAAAACTGTTACAAATAGTGACGGCGTTAAGAAAGTTGATAAACAATCTAATGTTACTGTTGAAACTGTTGTTAAATATGACAGCATAATTATGAATGAGAGTGATGTAGATTTCTTTGTGAAACTTGTGGAAAATGGTCAGGCAGATGCATCCGCAGCAGCTGCTAAAAATTCCAAGGTGTCTAAAGCTCTGGCTGATTTGATTGCAAAATCTATGAAAGATAATCAGCCTGTAAGAATAGATTTTGACAATAATATTTCTGTCATTATAAAAATAGGTAGAGATGGAAAGATTTCCGCAGACTTCCTGCCAAGCTCACAGGTAGCAGAAGCTTATCTGAAAGAAAATCTTCCGCTATTAAAACAAAGGTTTGATGAAAGCAATATTGAATATGATGAATTAAATCATAGGCAGCAAAAACAAGACGAAAAAGAAAATCAAAAGAAGGGGCGCAAAGATGAATGATTTGTACACAACAGCCATTAACACCCAGAAAGCAACCGTACAGTGGATGGATGTTTTAGCTGATAACCTTACAAATGTTTATACTCCGGGATTTAGAGAAAACAAAGTTACATTCAAAACTTTCCTCGGCGGTGCGGTAATTGATAACAATGTTAAAAACCTTGGTCAGGGTAAGTCTACTCCAGGTACTTCTAACGAAAACCTGTTTTTTGAAGGAAGCGGATATTTTATGCTGAGAAGTCCGGACGGTAATGTTCAATATACACGTTTAGGAGAATTTACATTTGACTCGGAAGGTGTGTACAGAGCTAAAAGCGGTGCAACAGTTCAGGGGTATATACTTAATGACAAAGGCGAAATTATGTCCGGTACAAAATCTCTTAGCGCAGATTTGTATGAAGAAACAGCCCTAAAAGGCGGTGCTTTAAGTGTTCCGACTACAAACATTAAACTCTGGATTGATCCTAACAACGGCAAGTTTTTAGGTAAATATGATGAGTACGAAATAAAAAATGACGGTACAATTTACGGAAAAGCTGACGGTGGCAATCGTTCTGTTCCGCTTTATAAAATTGCGACAGCAAACTTCCATAATCCAAACGGTTTATATGAAGTTAAAGACGGGCTTTTTGTTGAAACTCCTGAATCCGGAAAACCGGTAGTAGGAAGAGGCGAAATCCGTTCAGGACTTCTTGAACAGGCTAATACTGATTTTAAAGCAAATATGTCAGGCTATCAGCAGGCTAAAGTTCAAATGGAACTTGTTAACGCACTGATTAAGTCTAACAAAGACCTGCTGCAATCAGCTATGGAAATGGCAACCCAATAGGGGGTAAATGAAACCAGTTTGTAGGTAAGGCTACAAGATTGGCGTGAAGCAAAAAACGTACGTAGACCAAGGGGCGGCTAGTCTCGTCAAAATACTAAACTGATTTTTGATTTACAAGCCCGCCTTTAGGTAAAACTACAAACATGGCTAGATAAATTTATTAGTTAAACTCCGTTTTATAGAGGGATTAAGGGATACTTTAATTCCTTTTTTATTATTTGGCCTGTTTGTAACAATTTGTAAATTTTTATTAAAGTTTTTCAAAAATATGCCGTTAAACATAATATAAAGGGTTGAAGCGGCAGGTTTATGAGAAAATTAAAAGGAATAATTATTAACGGTGAATATCTTGGAAATAAAGTCGCATATAACGGGCTTTTCAGAACCATATGCAATATTTCGCCAATAATTATGCTTGAATTTATTAAACTGGTAAGCCAATATGGAACCCTGTATTCACCTATTGAGATTAAAGGTTTTGACCTGCCGGAAGCATATAGAATTATTATAAAATTTGAGAACAAAAAATATAGAGGATACGCTGATTTATCTTTTGTAATTCAGAATGGTAAGCTTATATTAAGCGAGTCTGATGTATGTGTAGAATCTATTATGCCAACGAGAAAAAATATAGAGCCGGAGCCTGTTCAAGAAATAGTTCTTGAAGAATCTGAACCTGTGGTAGAAGAAGAAATTGAACCTATTATTGAGGAGCCTTTGATTGAAGATATGGTGGAGGAACCTGTAGAGCAGGAACCTATCATTGAAGAAGTAATTGAGCCTGCAATTGAAGAAGTTGTTGAAGAAAAAGCTGCACCTGTACCTGAGCCAAAACCTGAAAAGATTGTAATAGAGATCCCTGAATATTCAGAAGATCCTGTACTGGATGAACTTCTTACAAATGCAAATGTCGTTGAGGAAATTGAAGAAGAACCAGCTCCTGTTAAAGAAGATGTTGTGAATACCCCTGAGCCTGCAGCTATAGAAGAAACAAAAGCAGAACCTGTCCAAAATCTTCCGGAACCGCCTCAAAATGAAGAGATTGAAGAGGAAATTACCGCAGTGCAGGAAGCTGAACCTGAAATCGTTTCAGAGCCGGAAATATTTACTGAGCCCCGTATAGAAGAAGCTGAAGACCAACCATTTATATCACAGGAGTCTGAACCTGAGGAATATTCAGAACAGGCTGTAGAAGAAGTTGAAGAAGAACCATTAATAGTGCAAGAGGCTGAACCAGAGATTTTTCATGAACCAGTAGTAGTAGAAGAACAACCAGAAGCTGAACCTGAAATCCTATCAGAACCTGTTATAGAAGAGGCGAAAATTGCAGTAACAGCAGAACCGGAAGTGTTCCAAGAAGCTGCGGTTGAAGAACCAGAGCTAATAGAAGAAGAAATAATCGAGGAGATATTAGAAAGTAAAGAAGAACCTATTATAGAACCAGAAGCAGTAAAAATTCAAGAAAAACCGGTAGAGAATACTGAAATAGCAGAAGAAGAATATAAAAAGATTGAGTATACTCCGGATACTCAAAATAATCTGCACGATATTCTGGAAAACATCATTGCGCAAAATATCACTCCGGAAGTTGTAGTTAAAAAAGTTGCAGCTCCGCGTGAGCATGTTAAACCACAAAAAACCGGACAGCAGAAAAAAGCAGCACCCAAAAGCCCTTTGCAGGAATATCTGAATGCAATTGAGGTTATAGCAGCTGTCGAGAAAAAGGCGCCTCAGTTTAAAATATTACAGAATGGCAAACGCATGGATGTAAAAGTAATAGATGAAAATTGCTTTGTAGTAGGTGAAACAATTTATCGCTGGGGTGATATTTTATATCTCAAAGATTAAAAATTAATACATTCAGTCGATGTTTTGTAAAATTGTGTAAACTTTTTCTAATTTGTGCCGATAAAATAATTGACTAAAGAAAAAATATCATTAAACCCTGTACAGAAAGGTTTAACTAATATGGCAGAAATCGTAAATTTATTATCGCGAGTATTAACTTCAAATCCGCTTGTTCAGTCAGGTGCTGTTGCTCAGACACGCAGCAGTTCAAATCCTTTTGCACAGAATGGCGGTAATCCTTTTGTCACAAGCAATCCATTTGCAAATTACGGGCAGAATAAACCTGTTGCAGGCGGTTATTTTGCCGGATATTACAATAATCAGCCTAATATCGTCGGAAGACGACTCTTTATAGAGGTATAGACTCAAAAATATACCCGATTTATTACCCCAATACAGCCGTACAGAAAATATCTGTATGGCTTTTTGATAATTTAGATGATAAAATGACTTTTGAGGAGTGTAGATATGTTTAAAAAACTAGTTTCTATTTTATTAGTATCATTGCTTGTTTCATCAAATTTGACCGTTTATGCTACAGATATTCAAAACGGAAGCGTGCAGACTCAAGATGAAGCTTTAGTTCTTCCTAAACGAATAGAAAATGAAATCTATAGTTCTATAGTGCAGGTATATGGCGAAAAACAGGCTAAAGAAATTTACGACAGAGTTATGCAAATAGCACGTACATCAATTGAAAAACGGCCGGAATATTTAAAAAAAGAAGATTTGAGCCGGCCGGATGACTGGTACAAAGACGAAATTATCTATATGTTTTATGTAGATCAATTCGGTGTCGTAACTCCTGAAAAACCAAATACCTTTAAAGATACATCTGCAATGTTTGATTATCTGAAAGATTTGGGTGTTACAACTCTCTATCTTCTTCCTTTCGCGGATTCACCAATGTCAGATGCCGGGTTTGATGTTAAAAATCCCCGTAATATAAGGGCTGATTTAGGCGGAAAGGCTGAATTTAAAGATTTTGTAATTGAAGCTAAGAAGAATGGATTTAAAATAAAATCTGACCTTGTACTTAACCATATTTCTGATGAGCATGAATGGTTTCAAGCTTTCTTAAGAGGTGATGTTTCAAAAAAAGATTACTTTGTAGTGAAAGATGAAATGCCTCAGTATACAAAATATGTTGACGAAAAAGCCGGAACAATTGTTGAATATAAAGAAAAGAACGGCAAGATTTCCAAAAGAAGGCTTATATTCCCTGAAATCACAGAGAATCATTATAGAAAAGTTACTCTAAACGGTAAAGATTACTACTTTTATCACACGTTCTATCCATTCCAGCTTGATGTAAACTGGGAAAATCCGGAAGTTTTATACTACTGGCTCGGAACAATTAATTATTGGACCAATATGGGGATTGATATATTTAGACTTGATGCAATACCTTATCTTTCTAAAGAGGACGGCACAAGTGCTGAAAATCAGCCCAAAACCCATGCAATTTTAAAACTTATAAGCAATTATATTCAGATGACAGCTCCTCGTACTGTTATTCAGGCAGAGGCCTGTCAATTTCCAAATGATATTCTTCCTTATTTCGGCAAAGAAAGGAAGTTTAAAACAACGATCGATAATCAAGAAAAGGTAATAAAAAGAACTGATGAGTTCCAGATTGCATATCATTTCCCATATATGCCGGCAATATGGGCATCTTTGATAACAGGTGATAAGCAGCATTTTGTAAATGCTTACAAAGCAACTCCGCAGATTCCATCAACTTCTGCGTGGGGAGTATTCTTACGTGTTCATGATGAATTAACATTAGAAATGATTGATCCTCAGACAAGGGAAATTATATACAATGCATTGGCGCCAAAAGGGGCAGAATTTAGAAAAGGACTCGGGGTGAGCGGAAGACTTGCAAACTTTTTGGATAATGATCCAGAAAGAATTGAAATGGCATTTTCAATTCTTATGTCTATGCCGGGCATTCCAATAATTTATTATGGTGATGAAGTTGGTGTAAGAAATAACTTTGAGAATGCAAAGAAAAGCGAAAAAGCTAGAATAGAAAAACAAAAGAAAGGTAAATTCAAACTTTTGAGCTGTTTTGACAGCAGAGATATACACAGAGGTGCAGTTCCTGCGAAACTATTCTACGGAGCTTCAAAAGATTATTACGAATTTAACAGTAAAGTTTATAAGAAGGTAAAAAATTTAATTGAGCTGAGAAAAAGTCTGCCTTCTATGTCAAAAGGAGATTTTACTCTGCTTAAAACTTCTTCCCCTGCAAATTTTGCATACATAAGAAGCTATAAGGATGAAAAAATACTTGTAATAAACAACCTTTCTGGAGAGAAACTTATTGCAGATATTACAATTCCTGTAGAAGTAGTATTGAAGTCAGACGGCAAACATATTGATACATTTAAAAACCTTGTGAATGGTGATGATGTGAAAGTTGATGTTTCTCTTACAAATCGAACAATGCATTTACGTATAGCTCCATACGGCGTTGTATGGCTGAAGTTGTAATAAAAAAGCTCTCTTTATTAAGAGAGCTTTTTTATTTATTGTTTTACTGCAAAATGAAATTCTTCAGCCCAGGTTTTAAACCCTCCAGAAAGTTCCATTACTGTAAAAGTGTTTTGTGCCAGAAGAAAAGCAGCTCTTGCGCCTAAATGACAGTAGTTGTTATAACAATAGATAACATGCAAATCGTCTTTGTTAAGCTCTTTCATTCTGTCTATTATTTCTTCATAAGGCATAGATATAGCGCCCGGTATATGTCCGATTTCATAATCTGAGCGCATTCGTACATCAATAATTTTTACGTTACGCTCTTCGCTTAACTCTTTGAGTTCAACAGGGCCTAAGGTAAATGCTAATTTTTTTGAAAAATAACATTCAGCTTTTTCACTATTGTTTCTTATGTTTTGAATATACTGGTCAGTCATAAAAATCTCCTTTTCTAAATACTGTAAGTGTACTTTGTTGCAATAAACATACTAATCATTATCATTCCTGTGATTAAAAAATTAACTCCGGCGAGAATTCCAACCACCCACAAAGCAGTGGAAGGAAGCCCGAGTATGATTATTAGACCAAGAAGAAACTGGAGTACTGCAACAGGAATATCTGCCCACCAGAAATAAAGGGTTTTTCTATTTTGAATGGCAAAAGCGCAGGTAGAAACACTTTCAAGCAGAAAATAAACCCCGATAATACTGGTTATAAGAACTAGATTAAACATTGGCGCCATAAATAAGAATATTCCAAGCGCCATAAGTATTAAACCGAGTATAATATTAAGTATAAAGTGGCGGGTGTAGTTTCTGGTAAGAATAGCATTAATAGCTTTGTATCCTCCGTAGATAATGAATGCAAGACAAATCATCATTCCAAAAGTTATCGTTGTAACCTTTGGAAGCATTAACATAGCGAGTCCTAAAATTGTCAGAAGAATACCTTCTGTAAGGACATAGCTCAAAAAACGTTTTTCAGTCATAAAAATCTCCTTTTAGTTGATATCCCTACAAGGATACATGCTTAAGGATTTTTTTGTTTGCCTGAAAGACTGATATTTAGTAATTAATTTTTCCGTAATAATTTTTGTAAAATTCTTGAGGGTTCAGCTTAAGAATATTTTTAAACATTCCTATATGCTGTAATCTTTCGGTTATTTGCGGGTTAAGATTTTCGGAATTGTATTTTCTAAGTCTATCTTGCATTTCTCTATAAAAATCTTCTTTCATATTCTCATCTGCCAGCATAAACATTAAGGCAAATTGTTTATACTTATATTGGAAAAAAGCATATTTGTATGGTTCAAATATATTTTTTTTGTTCAAAAGCTCTTTGATTTTGTCTGTAATTCTAAATATTTCAAAAATATTTTTCTGTATAGTTTTTTTATCCTTGTAATAATACTGAGCATCCGGATTAACAATTATAGTTCTGGCATTAAAAAGTGTTAAAAAGAAGAAATACTGTTTTTCAAGCCCAACTATGCTAAAATCTCCGAGTGACTTTAGAAATTCTTTCCTGAAAATTTTGTTCTCGCAGCAAAAATTTTCGTTAAACGGGTTTGCGTTATCTAGGAAAGTATGTTTGTAGGATTCATCACTAATGTTTTTCCAGGTCTTTATGTCAAATACAAATTCCGGTTCAGTTGTTTTTAGTCCTAATTTAGAGCCGTTAAATATGTATATATCGGGTTTATGTTCGATACATGCAAATTTTTGGTAAAGCGAGAGTGATAAACGGCTGTCTGGATTAATGAAATGTATATACTCTCCTTTTGCGGCATCAATACTGCTGCAAATCTCAAATTCTTCAAATATCTGTAGTTTTAAAGAATTACTGCATTCTTCAGAAAGATTTGTTTTTTCGGGTATAATTACTGATATCAGCGGATTATTCATGCTCTTCCCTTTAAATGTGTTTCAAAATGTCTAAAATCACGATAACTCTTGTTGAGTATTGTTTGATACGCATAATAAATATTTTTTCTTTTTAGAATATTCATATCGTATTGGGAAAAATCGATATTCCCGTATGTTTTTTGAAGCAGATTGAACATTTCTCTTTTTGTACTACCAGAGGTTTCCAGGGTTCTGACAAGAGAGCTTTCCATCTGGCTTACAAGCAAAATTGTTCTGTATTTTTCGAACTTTCCTGACGCTTCAAAAATTTTTGAGGTAATTTTATTAATTTCAAAAATATCAATAAAGTTTTTACCAGCGTTTGTAATAATTGAACTGGATGATTTTCTATAAAAATATAGCGGTTCAAGGTCATAAGAAATTTTTTCTGCATTAAGCCAGCATTGAGCAAAAAATGGAATATCTTCAAATATTAGCCCTTCTGGAAACGAAAAATCTTTGATGAAAGATTTTTTATACATTTTTGCCCACGCACTGAAAAGCATTTTTAGATAGAATTCTGGACCTAAATCTTTTTCGCAGAAAACCGGAGTTTTAATATGAGCGGTAAAATCTTTGTTGTTCGGGAGTTCCCATAATTTGAATTC
>ERZ779746.834-NODE-834-length-13845-cov-2.210152_pt1 | contig 13845 bp, 16 predicted proteins | sample MGYA00511888_ERZ779746 | MGnify/ENA primary metagenome ERZ779746 (study PRJEB29588, sample SAMEA1964695) | human gut metagenome | biome: human gut; feature: human-associated habitat; material: faeces | place: Denmark | collected 2008/2010 ... | reverse complement strand
ATTGACTATTCCCACGTGGGAAACTTGATATCCACCACTCGCAGTGTTGATTGCATCGCCCGTTGCAATCAATGTATTCTCGTCGTTTTCAGTAAGCGTCAAGGTTCCTTGAATATCAAGTGTCGGAGAATCTCCTATTTTCGTAGCCGCTGTTGCAGTAATCTGTTCGCCTCCGGAGATTGTGTAGTCATCAACCTCTTTACCCATCACGATCCCGTTGATGACAATATTTCCCGCTTCATATCCCGCCACGGGTACTGCTTTAATGCCCAACGTAGATACTACCATAGTATACGCTTTTTTATCCCCTGTTTCGTCCGGCGTTCTAAGAAATTTCGGTGTAATAACGATGTTCTGATGTTCAAGATTTTTCGGTACATAAACCTTCGGGATTTCCTCCCCTGTTCCGCCAGTCGGAATAGACAGAATAGCGGGTGCCATTTCAGCAGGTTTATATGTTGCGGTTGTACCTAATTTTTCTCTAATTGCATTCGCAATAGCGGCTACACTTTCGACGGTTATTTTCCCTTTTGACATAATTAAAAACTCCTTTCATCTAAATCTACATACTCTTCATTTTTCCCGATTTCGGCGCTCCCGTTGATGAGCGCGTCAATGATGTCTTGCCTTGTGATTGTCATACCTCTGCTCCTTTTTTAAAATGATGTATTATCTACATCTGTAATGGATTGTACGGCTTGCTTAATTGCCGTATATATAGCACCGGATGTAAGCATTTTCCCGCTATTTTCCGTTGGTGCGCTGTCAAAATCCAATTTATTCTGCTTGTCGTTTAGTTCTGATTTTTGTGCGTATCCTGTAAGTGTCTGATTAAAGTTATTCGTCACCGATGTTATTGCGTTCATTAATGCGACAGTAGACACTTTATCATTTAGCGCAGCTTCATTCACTGGCGTATACCCTAAGGCTGTTTTTATTTTATCTGCCGTCAGAGAGTAATTCTCAAGATTCGCCAGTTTGGCTTTCTCTTCCGCCGTGTAGTCGTTTGTAGACAGCCCTTTACCGTCCACTGACTGTACGTATTTCTGCTTATTGATGTACTCCTTGACAGTATTAAGAATGGCGTTTACATCGACAATGCCGGATAAATTACCTTGTACTGCCTGAAAAAGAACTTCAAAATTATTAATAATGTAGTCTAAAATTCCCCGATTGTCAGAAGAAGTAAATACAGTATGCTTGCCGTAAGTCCCTTCTTGAATGATTTTATCGTTCTCATCCCTAATTTCACCGTGCTGAAATACTGTGAGCTTCATTCGCCGTTTCCTCCATTTCCACGATTTCCCCGTTAATAAGTACAAGCCGGGAAATATCCGGATATACTATATCGGATTCTAAAACTGTTATATCCGACTCTCTTTGTACCGCGCCGTCAGAAGAGAACCGACAAACGCCTCTACCATCAAATCCGTACCACAATTTATGCCTCCTTTATTTAATACCTATGACCATGTAACCGCACAGCGGGTCGGGGTAATCCCCTGATATTTCTTCGGCATGCACTCTTCTTCCATTCATCGAAAAAGAATAAGTACTCCGTGCATTACTCATTAAAAATGCCGTCCACACGCAATCCTTTTCTTCATATCCTTCCGGGAGAGGAATTGTAAAATCTCCTTTCCCAGTACCTTTTAGAATCGAAACCGCCCTGACGTTGTAGCCGTTAATTCTTACAGAATTACCATCTATTGTACCCGCCTTGAGCGTTGCCCCCACGATGTTCCCGTCTGGATCAACAGAAAAAGTGTTCGACGCATTTCGTATTGTTGAACCGATTAACGTTGTCCCTGATATAGTCCCCCCGGTAAGATTACCAACGTTAGCCGATACCGCCTCAAGACTATTAACACTAATCTTATTCGCCGTTACCGCGCCTGCTGCTATCTTGTCTGATGTTACGGCACTAGCGGCAATCATACCATTCACTATGACATTATTATCGATAGTTGTCTTGCCTGTGATGTGCAAATAACCGCCGTCAATCGTCGTTCCTTTCGGTGTTAAGTTAATACGGTTAATGATCTCATTATCTTTTACCCGAAGTTCAATAGCATTGTTCAGCTGCGTTAAGGCGCTGTACGTCTTGTAGCCGTCTTTTTTGTTCAAATTGGACACTATCTGATTGACAGATTCCTGACTGACTTTCCCCGCCTCCAGTGCTTTTTTGATTGATTCGTCAACTTTTTTAAGGCTGATTGCCCCGTCTTTCAGCATTGATTCATCAATAACAAGTTTCACCGTGACCATATTCGACGGCGACCGTGCGCCTTCGCCGAACATGTCATAATAAGCGATAGACACTTCATAGACATTTTCAGGGCAAGCGTAAGAGTAAACGCTATTTGTTGTTGTTACTCTCATAATGCTCTTACCTGCAGGATCTATGTATACCGCCATTCCTGCACAGTCGGACGGTATCGGATTGGCAACCACAGAAAATCCGCCGATTGCTGATATTAAATCCGGCTTAGGTGGAGCTAAAGGCGCGGGCTTGTTATACGATATTGTTGCAGGTGCAGAATACTTTCCCTCGGTGTTGCAAGCAAACAGGTATAACGTCCCTCGGCGTTTTGTCAGCGTAGCATCAAAAGATAGCCCATCTGTTCTCGCCAACAAAGCGTCGGAATCGCCACCTGCGTTGCTGTTTGTCCTAAGTTCATAGAACTGTACGTCAGCATTGGTTACGGGATTCCACGATAAATGCGCTACACTTCCAATAACCATTTTGAAGTTGTCGGGAGTGTTTGGAATTGTGGATTTCAGCGCAACCAATTTGTCGATTTTTGGTGCATCATCCGGGAGATTAAATACACCCCGTCCATCAGCTGTGGTAATTGCTATTCTGTAGGTGTCGCCGGGTAGAGCCTGCGGAATAATCAGCTGTCCTTTTCCCTGCCCTGCGTACACCCATGCCCCGGCAAAACCAAGTTCATCGGCGCTTAGCCCATCTTCTATAATGATCGCCTCGCCTTGCACGTGGTTCGTTTTATACCAGACGCGACCGATTAAATCTTTAGATTCCCACGATACAAGAATATCGTATCTATGAGACCCGTTTGGTAATGTGCGGTACCGTGTATACGCTTTGATGTTTTTTGGCGTTTCCGCGGGATGCAGCCATGCAGATAAATCTACTCTGGCCGTAGAGTAGCCGGATCGCTTGCCGAGTTCGTTTTCCGAATATACCCGGACAGTGTATTTCTTGGTTCCGTCTGCTTCAAAGGTATAAGAGTTCTCGCTGTTTTCAAACCTTCCGCGGTGTACCCAGACATTAGCTCCGTCCTCTCTTGTCTCAAGATATACAGTATTGGCCGTTTTAGGATTAATCCAAGCGCAATGCACAGAGCTATCCGTGCCGGCTCCGTAACCTGTTTTAACGGTACAAGTAACAGTAAGATCCGTCGGGCCGCTGACGATATTATCGTATTGAGCAATTTCGGGTACTTTGCTTGTGTCCGGACTGTACAATTCTGGATAGTATTCGATGCCGGTAATTGTCCGAGTAGCATCGTCCATTCCTTTTTCAATGGCCAGCACCTTAAACTGTTTGGCTATTTTCCCAGTTTTACCTGCAGCATAAACCGCATCTGCAGAAAAACCGGTAGCGTCTGAAACTGTTACTTTGCTTCCGTCTATTGACGTGATTGCAGATTCATAGATTTTATCGGTATCCTGGTCACGGACAAAAATTGAGCTGTAATCAACGTCGATAGGTTGATCCAGCGTTAATTCTTTTCCGTTAACGCTAACAATCCGACCACCAGTGCCCCACGTCGTATTATCGGTCTGTACAAGAATAACATCGCCGATTGTGCAAGCGATCGCATCGACGAATGCGTCAAAAGAGACTGTTCGGATCTCATACTTATTCGACCGAAGTTTATATCGTCCGAACGCATAAGCTTGTTTCAATGAGGTACACCCCATTAGTTCGATCTGCACCGGCTGTACATTTCTTTCCGCAGTATCGTAATCATCACCGTAGACGGTCAGCACGTCGCGTTCGTAGTTCTTGTCTTTATTCATAAAAGATATTTCAACTGCGTTTGCCCGCTGATCCCGAGCCTGAAATTCTTCTTTAAAAGAGTCCTTTTTCATGTTGGCGACAGTAAACAGCTGTACAGGTGTTCCTGCGTAGTCATAGACACAAGAGAACTTAGTGCCCATCAGCAGAATAGCTCCGCGACCAACGCGGCACGGGTAGTCTTTTGCATCCCACACGGACATAGCGCTGTCGTACAAATAGTTAAATGCCATCCCGGCATTAGCACATGCTGCTGCCCACGCTTTGAAAGCGTAATAATCTATGTTTTCTTTTCGGACGCCGTCGGCCTCATATTCAAATCCGCCCTCGGTATCGTCAATTTTCAGGCAGTGGTGCAGGATATCATAAGTAGCCCATGCCGGATTGTCTGCCGGCCGTTCTTCGTAATGCTTTGTTGCCGGATTCCAGACGTTGACGTTTTTACGCGTAACGAGGCACGTCATAGATGGGTCGTTCCCGGACAGCTGGTCGGTAGCCAATGCCTTTATTCCGATAAGTGCTTTGCCCGGGTACTCGAAGTCGTCATAAATAACTTGAGTAACGCCTTGCCATTGCACTTTATTCGCGTACCGGATAGAAGTGCCCGCTTTTTTTGTACATCTTGCGCGCACTTCGTATCGTGCAGGTTCCAGATCTCGGACAGCATAGACAAGATAAAATGATTTATTGGTGTTTTTCTTAATCCGACCTACGTCAATATTCTTCCAGTCGGCATCACCCACTTTTCGATATTGTGCTTCCAATTCGACCCAGGTTTCGGAAGTACCGCCGCTATCATTTGAATAGTACAGACCCATAGGGAATGAAAATGTTAATTCAAGCCCCTGTGCTGTATTTCCGTCTAATTTATGCGTGTGCCAATTGCTATCATCATTGAGCTCGTAAGCAAGCCCTGTATCAGCATAAGAGTCATTAAAATTCGGAATAATTTTTTGTGTATTCGTGCCCAAACGGATATCTACCTGCACATCGGCATAGTTGCTTATCGGATTTCCATTGAGTTCGATGTTAGATATTTCATCAATCGGCCCTTCGGCTACACAGTAGAGTATATTCAGATATTGTTTTTCTCCCGCAGATACAACGTGCCGTGCAAGCATAATACCCGAAGTCTTAACAGTGCCGTAAACAATAGGCAGGGGATATCCCTGCCCTGTTAACGTCGTCGGAGCGCCCCATCCGTAAGTATTTGACTGTTCGGTATTACTCAAATCTGCTTTCGGGGTCGGCGTCAGCTTATTAACCAGCGCGTTCCCGACCATGCCGATTGCAAGAGAGAGTCCCATGCGCGCCCACATGCTCATCATGCTGCTACCGATAATTCCTGCACCGACGCCTGCGGACAAAACAGTAATTCCGATAGACAAAATCCATCCTAAAGCTTTTCCTTCAATTTTTGGCATGACAACGAGCTCTTCCCCGTCTACCGGAATATAATCCGCACCGCAGGGGACACCGTTAATTGCGTATACTTTCTCTCCCTCTTCGGAATGATATTCTTTAACCGTTTTCCCGCTGCACGACTCGTAATAATCTTTTCTTTGCCGCCTGTCAAACGGATTATTAACGATAATTACATGGATCATTTATACATTCCTTTCAGCCGCGGTAAAAATTTAGAAAAACGTTCAATACACACACCGCCTTCCGTGGCGTGCAGAAGTTGATTGTCACCAAGATATACTCCCGCATGGTCAATGCCGTGACCCTTAATTGAATATATGCAGATACAGCCGATTTCGGGCTCTTCGAGTTCTTTGTATTGGTCACGTCCATCGGGAATTCCATCAGCAGTGAGCAGCTTGCGGTAATCCGGTAAACTCTTTCCGTTTCGGCGGTAATACTCTTGTACTAAATCCCAGCATTTCATTTCTGAGAACGGTTTTCCGATTAAATCAGTTATCTCTGACATATAGTCCTCCCTGCGGTACCGTCGGGCACCCGCCAAAACGCTTATTGTTTCCACATTTGCGGCAGTCTGAAAGTGTTTTATTGCAGGTTGTCACGACCCCCTTATATCCACAGCGGAGACCTTTGAATTTAAAAGGACAAAAATCTTTCAATACGCGAGTTGCAGGGAAGCGTTTCTGCAACGAAAAACTGGTGCCAATATTCAGCGTTGCTGTCTTTTTATCTGCAGATGAGCCGATAACGTCGAATACTTCTTCATCTAAAATCTCATCTGGGACATTTGTATTAATAGCTTTAAGAGACACGGTAACGCCGTCCGCGCCATCATATTTTTCAAGCAAAGCCTGCATAGATCCGGTGATGTTGCTGATATTCAATCTTGCCGATGGCATCTCTGTACTACTTACTTTGATTTTATCGACGCTGAATGCGTAAGCGTAATAAGTGACACCTTGAAATACAATATTTTCATTATTAGCTACCAAGTGCAGACTTTCATCTCTGCACGTAATATCGCAGAGGAGAAGATCAGCACCGTTAGAAGCCGTTTTATTCTTTTCGATAATTGCCGCTGTAGATAATTCCATTTATGCTTCCTCCAGTGCTATCTGCCCTGAAAACAGCCCCGGATTAACAAGGTCAAATTCAAGATCTCCGGAAAATCGAACGGTAAACGTCTGCCCTGCAAATTTACATCCCGGCTCCGGTGGATATGTCCACTGAAATTTTAAGGCGTTGCCGTATGTCTGGTCGTTAAAAAATGTGTCAAGCAGGGAATAATCGGCCGCAGGCAAAGCTGACCACTGCAAAGTAAAATGCAGCGGCTTTTTTGTAAACCTCGGCCGCGTGTTGATAGTTTCATTGTCCTGTTCCATTTTGTACGTGTGGTCTACCCGCTTATGCTTTAGCGGGTAGATAGGATTTTTAATGTTCGGAAAATTCAGCATATTAACCTCCGCGAACGCCTGCTATGACATCTCGCATGTGATCTTCATTTGTGTAAACAGCATTTGCTACGGTCTGCAGAATAATCGTTTTCAGAATCCGACCATCCGATTGCTGCATTGTTTGCGTTTTAGCCTGCATTGGCGTACCAGTATTATTCTGAACAACCACCTGCACTTCCGGCGCCTGTCGACCTACATTGACACTCGGGATAATCGTGCCGGATGTGCGGGGGACGAACAGCTCCGGTCTGCGTTCTCCGACGATGTATGCCTGCCCGGCGGATACCGGGCCGCCGTTAGCGCGAAAACTAAGTTTAGGCGCTACGGACGCAATCATCCGGTCACCCCAGCTCTGGCTAAAGTTGCCGCCGAGAGAAATCCCAGTTCCGAGGCCTCCCCCGCCACCGCCTAAAAACCGGCTTAAAAAACTCGTCACGACCTGTTTTGCCATGAAATTAGCGATTGCTTTTAGCATGCTTTTAAGCATGTTACTAAAAGAGCTTCCAATATTTTTAAAATCGAGAGTCAATACATCAGTAAACATGTCTGTAAAACCGTCAGCCATTGATGACGCGACACTGTTCATAGCGTCCTGCATCTGCTTACCTTTAGACCCGAAATCCTCGACCATTTGCTGAAGCGCATTACCCCACGCCTCACTCCAAGTTTTTGGTTCTTTAGCCAGTTCGTCGTCCCGCTGTTTCGTGATAAGTGCAAGCTGCGCATTATACCAGCGCTCTACCGCAAGTTTAGCTTCAGCGCTATCTTGAGTCAGTGCAACTTCTTTTAGCTTGTTCTCTTTTTCGCGTTTTAGCTTTTCCAGATCAATTTGATACTGTGCTTCCGCCTGTGCCGAAATGCTTTTAGTCATTTTAGCTAGTGCAAGGTTCGTATCATTAACAAGATCTGTATTAGCTTCTTTCCACTTTTTTACAAGTTTATCTTTTATAACACGGCCATATTCTTCAAGTTTTGCCTGCAGTGCGTCCGTATTAACTCCTGCAGCCGCGGCTTCTTCAATTTCTTTTTTTACCTTGGCTATTTCTCTATTCAGTTTGCCGATTCCTTTTTCGTAAGCTGTTCCTGTTTCGTCAAGGATTTTATCGGATAAATCCGAAACGGCATCGGCGATCTTTTTTGTCAGCTCTTCAATTTTCTTTTGCGCTTTGTCTACAGCACCAGCGCCACCGCCTCCTGAACCCCCGACGCTTCCGCCATCACTCACAGAGCCACCACCTTGATTAACAAAATCAGTAGGCCCCTTCTCCACTTTTGAAGTAATATTTCCGTCAATTGTCACGAGATTGGTCAGTGCTTGAAACGTTTTAGAGTTTGTAACTGCGTCTTTTGCGGATTCAATTTCTGCGCCGACCATACTTGCGATTTTTCGGATGGCTGTACCGACGACCCCGAGTTTATCAAGGCAGGCGTTTACAAAATCAACAATAGCGTTATATGCTTGTGACAGCCAGTCACCTACAGTTGCCAAAAATTGATTGGCCAGCTGCACAATTCCGCTAAGCAATCCGTTATACAAGGTGTCAAATGCGCCACTTATACCGTTCAGTACGCTTACGATATAGGATTCTACCGAACCAATAACGGCAGCAATGTCCGCGATAACGCCGCTTACCACGCGCCACACATTAACCGTCACCGTTGCCACGGTATCCAGCATATCCAAAAACAGTCTACCGTCCCTCTCTAAAAGGGGCTTGAACAGATCGCCAAGAGCGGATGACAAATTGTCAATAACAGGAATGATCGCAGAAATCTCCTGTCCGATTGAATTGAATATATGGCTAATATGATTCGCAAGCCCTTTGGGAACCAAGTCATCAAAAATATGCGACAGTCCCTTTGTATTTACGTTTTTAAGAGCTGTATTAAACACATCACGGACTTTGCCGATCGCATTTTTCATGCTGTTAAAAAGCGGTTCTCCGATTTTACCGAGTATTTGGCTTGCGTTGTCCTTAATGGTGCTCAGCATACCGGAGAAAGAATTGGACATCTTGGCCATCATGTTCGGAAACCGTTCATTCATGCCTTCCGTGAGCGCTTTTATGGCCGCGTCGGCACTGATGCCCTGGTTCCCGATATCCGACAATTGATCTGCGGCAAGTCCTAAGTTTTTAGCTAAAATATCTTTGACCTGAATCCCTAGCTGGGACAACTGCATGACATCCTGCCCCATCAGTTTTCCGGTTGTTTTAATCTGCCCCATGACGAAAGCCATCTGCTTCAATCCTTCGGCGCCTCTACCAAGACCTGCAGATGCATTTCCCACCGCGGTTAAAGTAGGGATAATATCACGCGCCTCGAAGCCGAACGCTTTTAACTGCTGCGCCGCGGGAGCGATATCCTCAAATTCGAATGGTGTATCGGCCGCAAATTTACGCAGCTGGTCCATCATAACCTTGGCGTCTTGCGCAGAGCCGAGCATAGAAGTAAATGCGATATTGGTCTGCTCCATCTTAGCGTTGTAGCCTATAAATTTATCACCTGCGGCACCGAGAGCTGCGCCTAGCCCTGCAACTGCCGCAGTTACTCCCGCAATCGCCAATCCTGCGGGACCCGCTTTTGATAGAATCCCGGTAAGCCCCCCGGACGTTCCTTTTCCTATAGAATTGATTTTTTACGCTATGCTCGAGATCTTAGATTCCGCGCCCGATGTATCCACATTTACATTGATATTTTTGTCCCTGAGCTTATTCAGTTCCGCCTTAACTTTGCTGATAGACCCCGAAGCATTATCTTTTGCTTCAATGCGCGCTTCAATCGTTTTAGTGTTGCTTGCCAATTTTCCTCACCTCTTCCCGCATGATCATTTCCATCGCATTTATCTTTTTCAAAACCCCCGGAGTTACGTCTATCCCGAGTACAATTGCAATCTGAAATAATGCGTTATAATCAATTCCGATAATGTCGCCTAACCCGCTGGTACGAACTTGCCCCGCGCAATAGCTCCAAAGTTCCCAAGTTTCAGTGTTTTCTTCTGACAAAAAAGGCCTCCTATGCTCGCAATTAGCACAAGGAGGCTTCTTATTCAGTTTTCTGTGCAGCTTTTGACAGTTTTCACAGTATTCCCGATGTGGTGACCATTCCCAGAGGTAGGCATCCGTTAGTTTTTTACTTCCGCATCCGTTCCGTATGTTTTTTCAAAAGTTTTTGTAGCAATCCGGATCATTTCGCGATAAGAAAGTTCTTCGTCGTCAGCAAGTTCCGGATAAACATGATCAAAAACCCATTCAAGAGCTTCAATCGTCTTTGTTTTATCTGCCTCGCCAAGCAAAACTAAATCAAGACCCGCTTTACGCAGGTCTTTGACTTGCTTTCTCGTCATTGTCTTTATTTCGACCATCAGTAAGACTCCTTATCATTTTTCAATACAACCTGCACAGTGCTTTTCTGCGCGTTGCTTTCGTAAAATGCATTCCACGCAAATTTTACAGAAACCCCCGCGGGTCCATCGATCGGCGCGTCATGCGGCTCAATCTGCACTTCCGGGAAAGTAAATGCCAAGCTGCAGTTCTCCGACATTTTAAAGCCAATCTCAAGTGACGTTTTCGCGCCGGTATCAGCAAGCGTCATCATAGAAGTATCCATAAACAATGCCTCAATATTTCCGCTTGCTTTAAACAGCCCCTCCGGGATGTCTCCGCGAATACCACCTTTACCGACGACATACTGATCACCATCAAGCCCTGCATCCAGAGTAAAATCGCCTGTTTTAACAATTTCGCTCTCTGTTCCGCCAATCTTGACATAGGTGTGATTCTGCGAAATGGGGAGCTTCGCTACTGACGTAGCCGACGCATCGTATGTAGCGGACGCAATTTCACGCAGAGCGCCCATGATAGCCAGTTCAACGGTCATCTCACTATCTTCACCGAAGCCCCATTTCAGCGTATTCACTTTGCAGCCGCGATATAGAAAATACTTGCCTGAATCGGGAAATGCCTTTTCAAGAATAAAAGACGGCTGCGTGTCACCCACTTTATACGTATGCGTATTGACACCTGTGCCTTTTACACTCGTGGGCGCGCCAAGTAACGCTTTCAGCCAGTAGCCGATAGCGCGGAAATCCGCCGGGATGGTCACGTTGCCGTCAACGCTTACGCGGCCTAAACTGGAAATCGTGTTATTACGGCTCCCGGTAATCGTATCCGAAGAAATAAGCGTCTGCTTTTTCTCCATTTCATTTTTGTTAATCGGCAGCAGTATTCCTTTTTTCGTTACTGGTGCCTTGTTATAAGCGCTTTCAAAATCTATTGTAGTAGAGGCTTTATAGCCCCTCGCTTGTACTGCCATATTCAATCCTCGCTTTCGTATACAGTAACTGTTATTTCATATTGCACGCCGTACAGCGGCCGCAAACCACCGGGATCTCCTGTCTTCCGGCTAACTCGAATATCCATAAGTTGAATAGCATTCGTTACTTTGCCCGACACGGTGCGGATTTTCTGCAGAACGGCATCCACTTTGCTTTCCCGCGCGGCCAGTTTTTCATAACCGACATATAGTTCCGTGCCGTCATAACGAATCCAGCATTCAAGATACAGCGTTATAGTTTCATAATCGACCATATCCGAATCGGTGTCCGGCTGTTCATTTCCGCGCATAATCAGAATAATTCCGTCAGTATTTTTAATCGTCCGTGGATCGTACGCACCCAGTTTTATTTCCTGCGCCGCTTTCTGTTTTTTCAGTTCAGCCTGCAGGTATTTCAAAATCTCAAGCCAAGCCATACTTACCCCCGGAAGATTTTAACCGCTCGGAAACCGGCAGACTGCGAAGCCCCTGTAAAAGCCTCCGCAGTCTGCAGCCGGTTCTCCAGCATTTTTACTTCATCGGAATATATCTGCACCTTTTTCGCGTAAGCATCGATGTCCTTGCCATCGCTATACATGCTGCCTGGTAAGCCGAACGATTTATTAACCGCCGTCACGTGGAAAGCATAAGCGGTAATAAACCGTTTGACTAATACCGTAGCCTGCACTTTTGATTTCTCAACGCCTACTTGTGACGCCAAATAATATAAATAATCATGCGCATCGGCCAGTGTCTCTTCGGTTAGAACTGGCCCCAGCAGTTCATCTTTTGTTATTAAATCATCGACTGTTAAGAGCATTTTCTACCTCCGATTTAGCTAATTCCGCATAACGATCAAAAATAGAGTCAATCTCACTATCGCACGCATCTAAAGCGTTAAAAACAAAAGGATCCCCGGCAAATCCGGGGTGGCGGACGCTTTTAGCGAAGGCAAATCTACCACCCGATGGCCACCGAAGAGCCTTTTTGTTTTTAGGGCGAATATTATGCGCAGGAAATCCGTGATGTACAAAATACCCATAATTTGCACGATTTAAATCCAGTGTGATAACTCCGGTCAGCCCTCCAGCTCTATAATCCGTCATTACAGACTGCTCCAAAGCGCCAGTTCTTGATTTAAACCTGTGATTATCCTGTGCGTACTCTGCCACGGTTAAAGTGCTTTCTTTGACTGCCTGCCTTAGCCGCCTCTTGAAAATCTCCGCCGAATTCATTCTGCATCAGCTGCTTTTGCTCTTGAAGAACGTGTTCTCTTCGGTTTCTCCGGCACCTCTTCGACCTGTTCCTCGGCCTCTGGTTCAGATTCGACCTGTTCAGCTGCGTCCTCTGCCTCTGCTTCGGTTTCAGGAGTTTCAGGGGCTTCCGGCTGTACTTCTGCGGCCTCATCGTCAATAACGGTATACCCGTGTTCTTTGAACCATTCAATTAAATAGGCGTCAGAAGTTTCTCCGACGCCTTTAACGAATGTCACAGAAGCGCTTTCGCCGTTATAGTCCTTATTCGGTGCTATAATCTGTGCCATTTTGTACCTCCTTATTTAACTTTGATATTTCTGAGAACCGCAGCCGCTTTCGTTGCTTTCAGTGCAACAGCAGCCACCATTTCTACCTCACCCGACTTTACCGCCCCAGATGTCTTGAAATCAGGCAGCCATGTCTGAACGGGTGCTACACCTGCCATGGAAACAGCATGGAAACCGTCAATGCCAAAGCGTACTGCGTAGAGAGACGTTGTACTCTTAGCCGTGTCAATCGGCACAACAGGATCGTTAGACCCAGACTTCGCGCCTAAATTAACAATCGGGATGCCGTTATAAGTGAGGACAGGACGCCCGAAGTCATCCTTCGTCTCGGTGTAAGCTACCGCACGGCGCACAACAGCCTTGAATTTTGTGAAGAGCGCCGCATTCATGAGAAGCGCGGACGGCTCGCCATCCATCAGTCCTAAGCATTCATCGAGCGCATCGAGGAATGTCTTATAATTGCTGTCGATAGCAGACCCAGAAGACAAGTCAATTGCCGCGGTAGGCTTATATTCTGTAGAAGACCCGGTCAGCGCTTTTTCAAGCCCGTCAAACACCTTGTTGTTCGTTCCGGTGTCGCCATTGATAACGGTATCGTTCCAAAGCGCGGACGCAGCTTTGATTTTCTGCTGCATCTGGAAAGTTACCTCATTCTCGACACCGCCCATCTTCGCGATGACGCGGTCTACTTTGTATGATCCGCCGAAAATAGCCAAGTTGACAGATTTCTGTTCTTTTTCGGCTTCCTGTGCAGTGTACTCTTCGTTAACGGCTCGGAAGTCAGCTTTCGGCTGTGTTTTCACGCGGTTGTATGAGTAGGTCAGCGTAGCTCCGCCGCCTACCGGAGATACTACGTCATCAAAAATAATATGATCCCAGATAAAATTTGATTTTGCGTACTCATCGATGGTCATTGCCTGAAGATCATCCTGTACATTGAGTTTTGCCTGTGCTAAAGTTACCGGCATGTGTTTTACCTCTCTTTTCTTTAAAAAAATTACTTATTTAATGCTGCCACAACTGCTGCATGCAGCCCCTGCGGCTGTGATTGTCTCCCGTTTCCG
>ERZ779746.813-NODE-813-length-14205-cov-2.742898_pt1 | contig 14205 bp, 15 predicted proteins | sample MGYA00511888_ERZ779746 | MGnify/ENA primary metagenome ERZ779746 (study PRJEB29588, sample SAMEA1964695) | human gut metagenome | biome: human gut; feature: human-associated habitat; material: faeces | place: Denmark | collected 2008/2010 ... | reverse complement strand
CGCCGCGTTTACTCGCGGTAAGGATGGAAAGGCGAGGTAAGAGCTCACCGGCGGGGCGGGTAACCGTTCCGTCCTGTAAACCCCACCCGGTGCAAGATTGGAATGGGAGCGCATGCGCTTTTGCGCAGAAATGGCTGCCCGTCAGGCTCCTGATAATCGCGCGAGTGCGGCGGCAACGCCGTGCCAAGATAGATGGCCGCACGCCGATGCATATCGGCCGACAGAACCCGGCTTATTGCTTGCTCATATGTTTTTTATTGGGGATGCTCAGCGCGTCCCCTTTATCTTTATCAACTGATGGTAACATAATGGGTATATCTAAAATAATCATGCGGCGATAAACAAAGGGTACTTTACTTATTCCTAATGTGTGATATTATATGACATGGAGCGTGAACACGCTTATAACAGGAAAGGATATACCTGAAATGAAAAACGAAAAGCTCTACAAGATTATTGTTGCGGCAATGATGGCCGCGCTCACCTGCGTTGCAACCATGATAATCCGCATCCCTTCGCCTATGCAGGGCTATGTTAACCTTGGTGATGCGGTCGTGCTGATGTGCGGCTGGATACTTGGGCCGGTATACGGCGTTGCTGCGGCAGGCATAGGCAGCATGCTGGCGGACATATTGGCAGCATATCCGCATTATGCGCCCGGTACGCTGGTTATAAAGGCAGTTGTTGCGCTGATAGCTTATGTGTTGTTTACGGCGCTCAGGCGCGGCAAGGAGCAGAACACCAAGAACCTCATCCTTCCGCTTGTTATAAGCGGCATTGCCGGCGAAATTGCCATGGTGGTGCTGTATTTTGTTTATGCTTCGCTGCTGCTTGGCAAGGGCTGGGCCGCCGCCGCAAGCATTCCCGGCAACCTTATGCAGGGCTTGGTCGGCATAATCGTTGGCGCGGCGCTGTATGTGCTGATAAGCAAGAGCAAGGCGCTGCCGCATCTGTTCAAGGAATAATACCGCTATATACCAAAAGGAGCCTTTACAGGCTCCTTTTTAGTATGCTTTATCAGGATTTTGCAAGGTAGGCGTTTATAAAGTTCTCTATGTCGCCATCCATAACGGCCTGAATGTTGCCGTTTTCTTCGCCGGTGCGGTGGTCCTTGACAAGCGTATACGGCTGGAATACATAGGAGCGTATCTGGCTGCCCCACTCAATGCGCTTCATTTCGCCCTTTATTTCGTTCATCTGGGCCATGCGCTCCTGCTCCGCCAGCTCCATCAGCTTGCCCTTCAGTATGCGCATTGCCATTTCCTTATTCTGAAGCTGGCTGCGCTCGTTCTGGCACTGTACAACTATTCCGGTGGGAAGATGGGTTATGCGGATGGCAGAGCTTACCTTATTAACGTTCTGGCCGCCTGCGCCGCCGGAACGGTATGTGTCTATGCGCAGATCGTCCATGTCTATCTCAACGTCGTTTGTATCGTCGTCGAATATAGGCGTAACGTCAAGGGAAGCGAAGCTGGTATGCCGCCTGCCGGAAGAATCGAAAGGCGATATCCTGACCAAACGATGCACGCCCTTTTCGGCCTTAAGGTAGCCGTAGGCATTGTCGCCGTCAACCTCGAAGGTAACGCTCTTTATGCCGGCCTCTTCGCCGTCCAGATAGTCTATCACCTTTACGGAATAGCCCATCTTTTCGCAGTAACGGGTATACATGCGGTAAAGCAGGCTTACCCAGTCCTGCGCCTCGGTTCCGCCCGCGCCCGCATGCAGGCTGAGTACGGCATTATAACTGTCGTAAGGGCCCTTCAGCAGCGCCTCAAGCTTCAGCGCCTCTATGTCCTTTTCAAGCGAGGCAAACTCGCTCTGTACCTCCGGCACAAGGCTTTCGTCGTTTTCCTCGTCCGCCATTTCAATCAACGTTTCAAGGTCCTCGCAGCGGCTCATAAGGTGCTGGTATTTGTCCAGCTTGGAGCTTATGGCCTTCATGCGGCGGTTCACCTTGTTCGCGTTCTCAACATCGTTCCAGAAGCCTTCCTTGCCCATTTCGGCTTCCAGTTCTTCCTTTTCCTTGCTCAATGAAGCAAGGTCAAAGGGAGCCACCTGCCTCTTTCAGCGTTTCAACCGCCGCGGCAAGCTGCTGCCGTGTTTCATCCAGTTGGATCACTGTTAATCACATCCTTCTTTTTGTGTTTTATATTTACCGTGGAAGGTATCAGTTCCTTCCGCAGCAATTCTTGTATTTCAGTCCGCTGCCGCAGGGGCAGGGGTCGTTACGGCCGGGCTTTTTATCTGTACGCTTGGGCTTTTGCTTATCGTCGCCCGCAACCTCAACCGGCTTTGCAAGCTGCTCGCGCTGCTGCGGTGCCATGCGCACGGTAACGTGGAATATGTTCCGCACGGTCTGCTCCCGTATGCCAAGCACCATTTCATCAAACATGTCGAAGCCCATGTTGCGGTACGCAACAACGGGGTCCTTCTGGCCCAGCGCCTGCAAGCCTATGCCCTGGCGCAGCTGATCCATTGCGTCTATATGATCCATCCAGTGCGAATCAACTGCCTTCAGCAGCACCACGCGCTCCACTTCGCGCATGTCTATGCCCGCGCCGGATATTTCCGCTTCCTTCTTGGCATACAGCGCGTCAACAAGCTCATGCGTCTTTTCCTCAAGCGCCTTGCGGTTGGTGATGCCGTGCAGCTGGCCGGTGAAGTCCGCGCCGAGCAGCTGGTTAAGCTCGCTGTACAGCGCCATCATGTCCCATTCGTTGGCGGAAGCATGGGCGCTTGCGCATTGGTCAAGCTTTGCCGTAACGCTTTCGTTCACCATTTCCATTATGGAAGCGTGAATATCCTCGCCCATCAGCACGCGGCGGCGCTGGGAATAGATTATCTCGCGCATCTTATTCATAACGTCGTCATACTGAAGCACGTTCTTTCGTATTTCAAAGTTATGGGCTTCAACGCGCTTTTGTGCGTTCTCAATCTGCTTTGAAAGCAGCTTCATGTCCAGCGGAATCTCCTCGTCCGGCGAAATGCGCTGCATCATCAGCTTTATGCGTTCCCCGCCGAAGCGCTGCATCAGCTCATCCTCAAGCGATACATAGAAGCGCGTGGAGCCGGGGTCTCCCTGGCGGCCGGCGCGGCCGCGCAGCTGATTATCTATGCGGCGGGATTCGTGCCGCTCGGTGCCAATTATGTGCAAGCCGCCCGCGGCAACCACCGCGTCGTGCTGCTTATCGGTTTCCTGCTTTATTCTGTTGTATGCTTCCGCGTATTCCGCGCGGGCTTCAACCACGCTGTCGTCGCTCGTTTCCTCGTGTCCCGTGGCGGCCTCTATGAGCAGTTCGTCCATACCATTTTGCCTGAGTTCCCGCTTTGCAAGGAATTCCGGATTGCCGCCCAGCAGTATGTCCGTACCGCGGCCGGCCATGTTGGTGGCAATGGTAACGCAGCCTAAGCTGCCCGCCTGCGCCACTATTTCGGCTTCCTTGGCGTGCAGCTTTGCGTTCAAAACCTGGTGCTTTATGCCGCGGCGGGAAAGCATGTCGCTTAGCATTTCGCTCTTTTCAACCGATATCGTGCCGACAAGTATCGGCTGGCCCGTCGCGTGAACCTTTACTATTTCGTCCACTACCGCATCGAACTTACCGCGCTCGGTGCCGTATATAATATCATTATTATCTATACGCCTGAGCGGCTTATTGGTGGGGATTTCCATAACGTCCAGCCCGTATATGGATTGGAACTCCGCTTCCTCGGTCTTGGCCGTTCCGGTCATGCCGGCAAGCTTATGGTACATCCTGAAATAATTCTGGAACGTGATGGTGGCAAGGGTTTTATTCTCGCGCTCCACCTTAACGTGTTCCTTGGCCTCCAACGCCTGATGCAGTCCGTCGCTGTAACGCCGGCCCATCATAAGGCGGCCGGTGAATTCATCAACTATAAGCACCTGCCCGTTCTGCACAACGTAGTCCTTGTCCCGCGTGAACAGGGCGTGCGCCTTCAGGGCCTGAATTATATGGTGGTTTATTTCAGTATTTGCGGCGTCCGAAATATCGTCTATGCCGAAGAATGTTTCCGCCTTGCGCTGGCCCTGCTGGGTAAGCGCGACCGTGCGCGCCTTTATGTCGCACATATAGTCTCCGCTTTCCTGCTGCGTTTCGCCCATCATAATGTCCGCCTTGGAAAGCTTTTCTATGTTTTCGCCCCTAACAAGGCGGCTTACGAAGCGATCCGCCTTGGCATACATATCGGTGGACTTTTCACCCGTGCCGGAAATTATCAGCGGCGTGCGCGCTTCGTCTATCAAAATGGAGTCAACTTCGTCCACTATGGCGTAGTTAAGCTCCCGCTGCACCATCTGTTCGCGGTAGACCACCATGTTGTCCCTAAGGTAATCGAAGCCGAATTCGTTATTGGTGCCGTATGTAATGTCGCAATTATAGGCCATGCGGCGTTCGTCATTGGAAAGCTCGTGAACCACGCAGCCCACGCTCAGCCCAAGGAAACGGAAAATTTTGCCCATCCATGCCGCGTCTCGCTTGGCAAGGTAATCGTTAACGGTAACTATATTCACGCCGTGCCCGCTCAGTGCGTTCAAATACGCGGGCAGCGTCTCGGTTATGGTTTTGCCTTCGCCCGTTTTCATTTCGGCAATGTTGCCGCGGTGCAGCACAATGCCGCCGTAAAGCTGAACGTCGAAATGCCGCTGGCCTATCGTGCGCATTGCGGCTTCCCTTACCACGGCGTAGGCTTCGCACAGTATATCGTCCTCTTTTTCGCCGTTAGCAAGGCGGGCCTTGAACTCGTCGGTTTTCGCGCGCAGCTCGCCGTCGCTCAGCGCATGCGTGGCAGGCTCAAGCTCGTTTATCCTTTTTACCAATGGCGCCAGCTTTTTCAGCTTCGCCTCGCTGGTGTTGCCCAGCAGTTTATCCATAAAACCCATGGTTATCGCCTTTCTTGCATAATTCATATTATTGTAGCATGGAAAGGGCTTGTTTGGCAATCAAACCGCGCAATGTTGACAAATTTAACACCCTATACACAAACTTTTCGCCCCTTAACGCCCAAATGGGCAAGATATATAGAAAAACAAGCAAAAACGGCTTGCATTAAGCAATGAAACCATGCTATTATGGAATCACAGTCCGAAAGGCCGGTCTTATCGGATATGTGCAAAGCTAAAAATAAAAAGTGCAGAAGTGAAAGGAGAGGGAGTATGAAGCGAATAAGCATAATTTCGGCATTGAAGAATGGATTAATAGAAAAGAATGGCTGCTTTAAGGGCATGATGCGCCGCGGCAGCGGCGCCGTGCGATGCGCAAACGCCCGAATTGCCGCTGCAGACGGAAGCGGCAATGGATTCGGAAGGCATAGGGGAAATTCAGAAACGCCTTTTGGACATTGCCTTTGACGATGAGTATAAATGCTCCGCTGCGGAGATAGTGAACCGGGAAGCGATAAGAAAGTTCCAGGAGGAAAATCCGCAATATTACCCCACCGTTTCCGAAGAAGGCATCGTCTCCGAAGAAACAGGGGAACTACAGGAACGCCTGTTGAATTGGGATAAATAATAATCTAACGACTAAAGTTAACACCCCGTATACAAATCGGGGTGTTATTTATGTTATACTATACGGCATGGGAAAGAGTATCGGTTCAAAAAATGAAACGCTTGGCATGATTGCCACGCTGCTTGCAAGCCTGCTGTTCGGCTTCAGCTTCCTTTTCACAAAGGGCGCTGTTGACCGCGTTTCTGCGTGCACGCTTTTAAGCTGGCGCTTTGTTACGGCGCTTGTTGTTATGAGCATACTTGCGCTTTGCGGCGCAATAAAGCTGAACTTCCGCGGCAAACGCTTCGGCGCGGTGCTGGCGATGGCTATATTCCAGCCGGTGATATATTTTATTGGCGAAAGCGTGGGCATGCGGCTTACCACCGCCAGCGAAAGCGGTACGATAATTGCCGTAATACCCATATTTGTGCTGATATTCAGCGCGGTTTTCCTTAAAGAAAGGCCCACAAGGCTTCAGGTTATGGGTATTGTGCTCAGCATTGCGGGCGTTATATGCATAGCCCTTGTTAAGGGCTTTTCGGCTTCGCTAAACCCGCTCGGGTACGCAATGCTGTTCGTTGCCGTAATGGGGGACGTTGGCTACGCAATAGCCGCGCGTAAGGCGGATGAGTTTTCAAGCTTTGAGAAAACCTATCTTATGGCGGTTGTGGGTTCGGTAGTGTTCACGGCGGGCGCGGTGATAGAGCACGCGAACGCGGGCACATTGGCCGAATACGTTACGCTGCCGTTCCATGATACGCAGTTCCTTATTGCCGTGCTGTATTTGGCGCTTGGCTGCCAGGTGGCCGCGTTTATTATGCATACCTACGGCATTGCGCAGATAGGCGCCAACCGCTCAAGCTCCTTTGCCGGCATAACCACGCTCACAAGCGTGCTGTCCGGCGTGCTGATACTTGGCGATGCATTCAGCCTGCTTCAGGGCATAGCCACCGCGCTTATATTGATAGGCACCACAATGGCGAACACAATGCCCAAGGGTGCGGTAGAAATAAGGAGGGAGAACGTTTGATGAAGCTTTTCAGAATAATAATGATATTGATAGGCGCAATCGGCGTTGCGGACACGGCGGTGCTTTCCATGTGGTCAAACATGAACCTTGGCATAATGCTGCCCGCCATAATAGGCATGCCGCTCATAATAGTGGGCATATTCTTTGAACCGCTGCGTTCATTCACGGCGCACGCGCTTTGGCTCAGATATGCGTTCTTTGGCGCGTATATAGCATATGCGCTGTTTATGCTGATAGTAGGCGGCATGATATACACAAGCGCGCATGACGATCCGGAAGAAGGGGCGGACGTGCTGATAGTGCTTGGCTGCGCCGTGCATGGAGAGCGCGTGTCCTTAACGCTAAGCTACAGACTGGATAGGGCGGTGGACTACCTTAACGCAAACCCGAACACGGTAGCCATAGTGTCCGGCGGGCAAGGGCAGGGCGAAAGCATAAGCGAGGCCGAGGCTATGCGCCGCTATATGGTGAACAGAGGCATAGCGAACGAGCGCATAATTATGGAGGATAAATCCACAAGTACGGAGGAAAACTTTGCATTTTCCCGGGAAATAATCGATTCGCTGTACCCAAACGGCGCGCGGCTTGCGTTCGTAACAACCAATTTTCATGTGCTGCGCGCGGAGCTTGTGGCAAAGAAGCAGGGAATAGTTATAGACGGCTTCGGCGCGAGGGACGTATATTACACCGCACCCAATAACTATATGCGCGAAGCAATAGCGCTGACGCTGTATAAGCTAACGGGGAAGATATAATACTAACAGCCAAAAAGGCGCGGGAAGCTTCTCCTGCGCCTTTTATGTTGTTTTGCTTTATAGCTTTATGCCGAAGTAAGCCGCCAGCTTTTCGTAGCGCTCAAGCAGAGTGTCTTTCAGCTTTGCGTGCCGCTCGGTCATTTTTGCTTCGTCCTTTCGGGCTACAAGCGCGGCGTAGCGCTCACGCACCTTGACCAGTATACTGTCCCAGTCGCGCGGGATAGTATCGTGCGCGGCCCGCCCCATGCGGGTAAGGGCTTCGGTATCGTGCATGTATTTCAGCAGCAGCTCGCCCAGCTTTTCGCCGTCATCCGCGCAAACAAGGCCGTTCTGCCCGTGCACTATCGGCTCCGCGGGGGCCGTGCCCTCTATTGCCACGCTTGGCGTGTACATGGCCGCCGCCTCGCGTATAACAAGTGAGAATGTGTCGTACTGGGAGGGGAAGGTGAACAGCGTAGCCGCCTGGTAAAGCCCGTCCAGCAGATGTGTGTCGCTAAGGTGGCCGGTGAACAATACATGCTCCGCCACGTTAAGCTCATTTGCCTTTGCCTTCACGGCTTCCTCATCCGGACCTTGGCCTGCAAGCACAACGGTGAATTTCTCGCCGCGCTGCTTCAGATATGCCGCCGCCTCAAGCAGGCGCAGTATGCCCTTTTTCCAGTTTATCTGCCCAACGAAAAGGAAAATGGGGTTAGCCGCATCAATGTGGAATTTCTCTATTGCGGCCTGCTTATCTTCGCTCCTTACGGGGCGCATCTCCGTGCCGTTTTCGATTATTATAATGTCGCCCGTATAGCCGTATTCGCGCAGCACCACGGCGGAGGATTCGCTTACAGTCCAAACCTCGTCGCAGCGTTCATAGAAGTCCACAACGAACTTTACGCCTATGTTGGCGATAAGCTCCGCATGGGTGGCCTTATAAAAATCGTCGTAATATTTGGAATGGAATGTGCCTATCAGCGGCAGATTATATTTGGAACATAGCCTAAGCGCTTCCTGACCGGCAAAGAACGGCGTGTGCGCATGGCAAACGTCCAACTTTATCATTTCCATGCGGTCAAGATAATGCTTATCCAGCACTGCAAGCCCGCTTTTATATTGCGGCGAACCTATAACGGGGGATGCGGAATAGTCTACCAGCTCAAACGGATACCCTCCGCGGTAGCCCGTGTTGTTCTGCGGGGCGATAACGTAGCATTCGTCGCTGCCTTTGGCAAGGCCGTTTGCGTAGCTGTAAACCACGCGGCCCACGCCATCCACTATGGGAAGAAAGCTTTCGCTAAATTGTCCTATTCGCATAGCATACACTCCTGTTGAAATAATTTATTATATCTAAATTATACCTGAGCCGTGATATTGCTTCAAGTGGGCGCGACAAACCTAAACATAAATTTACATATTATCCATAAAATTGCACGGATTGGAATAAGGCCGGGTAGTCAGGTGTGCAAAACGGGATCTATAATTACAATGTAATACCTAACTCGTTGCATTTCTCGATTGCCAAATCATGGTATTGCAGTGCGGCAAGTCGATACCAATGCTTAGCCTGTTCGATGTCTCGTTCTACTCCGATTGCTTCTTCATAAAACCATGCCAAATTGTATTGCCCATCTCTATCACCATGCTCTGCGGCACGGCGAGTCCAATATAGTGCTTTTTCCAAGTCCTTTTCAACACCAAGTCCCTCATAATAGAAATAGCCTATTTGACATTCAGCAAGGGGATAGCCTTGCTCTGCCAAAACCAAATGTCCTTCAAAGCACTTGTCATATTGTTTTGATTCCCAATATTTTTCAATCAACTCATTGCAAATGTCTAATTCCTTGCAAGGCTTGTAATACGCACTTGCCATGTATTTATACCTCCTAATTCCGATTTGCCATAGCGGTTGATGATGGATTGTCAGGTGTGCAAAACGGAGTTTATAAAACAAACTTTTCCTTCATTAGCGCATACAGCATTTGCCTATCATCATCAAGCAATAAACTCTCTTTTTTCAAAGCATAATGATGAGCAAATTCTGTATCTATGTATAAGTGATTGTTAATTACAACGGCATTTTTATATCGTGGTCTAACATGTATATGCAAATGCGGGTTGGGTATTGAATCCTTGTAAAAGTTATTTAACAAGCAACTCCAATTGCTTAATTCGGCGCCCAAAACCTCTTTATAGATACATTCCAACCTATCTATAATTGTTTTTAATTCGATCCACTCGGAAATATCTAATTCTGAAAGGCTACCGCGATGCCTATTCAACACCAAAATACATCTGCCAACATAGTCTTGAATATCTGCCAGATAGACAGACCAATGTAATGATTTATATAGTAACCACTCATTTTCTTTATAATCACACCATTCGCAACCACTCATCACATACCCCCACGAAATCTGATCTGCCAACTTCTTCTTCCGCAAAAATTATAGCACGGAAAACACCTTGCATCAACCTGAAAACGGGTATCCGGCTTTTATTCGGATACCCGCTGTTTCGCTTTAGATATTGCCTAAGTTAGGGCGTGTGATTATCTGTAATTCACAAAGAACTCGTGATAAGCGCGGCTGGTCATGTACACGTCCGCCTTGGATACTATTTCCCAAGGAGCATGCATGCTAAGCATGGCAACGCCCGCGTCTATAACGTCCATATCGTAGTTGGCCATTATGTAGGCTATGGTTCCGCCGCCGCCCTGGTCAACCTTGCCAAGCTCGCTGGTCTGGTAAACCACGCCGTGGTCGTTGAACAGCTTGCGTACCTTGCCAACAAGCTCCGCCGCTGCATCGTTTGCGCCGCTCTTACCGCGGGAGCCGGTGTACTTGACCATGGCAATACCCTGGCCGATGGCGGCAAAGTTGGCATTGTCGCCAACGCTGGGGTAGTTGGGGTCAAACGCGGCCGCAACGTCCGCGCTCAGCAGCGTGCTGTGCGCAAGGGCGCGCCTTACGGCAAGGTCGGAGCAGTTGCCGCCGTTCATAAGGGCTATCATTTCGCCAACCATGTTGTTGAAGAACTGGGAATGCATGCCGGTTGCGCCGATGCTGCCGACCTCTTCCTTGTCCACATACAGGCCAACGGTGGTGCGGGCTGGCTTTTCAATGCTGAGCAGTGCCGCAAGGGAAGCATAGGAACATACGCGGTCGTCATGACCATGGGCAACTATAAGGCCGCGGTCGAAGCCAACGTCGCGCGCAGCGCCGGCGGGAACGGCCTCAAGCTCGGCGGATACGAAGTCCTCCTCGGTTATGCCGTAGCGCTCGTTCAGCACGGCGAGCAGAGCGGTCTTGAATCTGTCGGATGCTTCGGTATCGTCAACGGGCAGGCTGCCTATAAGTATGTTCAGGTTTTCGCCTTCCACGCCCTCGCTCATGGTTTTGCTCATCTGATCCTTGGCAAGGTGGGGGAGAAGATCGGAAATATAGAACACGGGATCCCCACACTTATCGCCCACGGCTATTTCAACCTTTTCGCCGTTTGCCTTCACTATAACTCCGTAAAGGGCAAGGGGCAGCGCAACCCACTGATATTTCTTTACGCCGCCGTAATAATGCGTTTTAAGCAGGGTGGTTCCGCCGGCCTCGTATACGGGGTTCTGCTTTATGTCCAAACGCGGGGAGTCGATATGGCTGCCCACTATGTTCATGCCGTTTTCAAGGGGCTCGCTGCCTATAACGGATAGCATAACGGCCTTGCCGCGGTTATTGTAATATACCTTGTCGCCGGCCTTGAGCTCCTTCTTTTCGCATATGCATACGAATCCGGCTTCCTTGGCGCGGCGGATTATCTCTGCGGCGCAGCGGCGTTCGGTCTTACTTTCGTTAAGGAACGCCTTGTAATCTTCGCCCATATCCATGCAGGCCTTGCGCTCCTCGGCGTTCAGCTTGTCCCATACATATGCGCGCTTGTACATAAGATCCTTGGTTTCCATAAGCTCTCCTTTATATAATGGTGATATTGATATAATGTAAGCATACATCCTTGCAGCCGCGTAGTCAAGAGCGGCGGGAGAATATATAAAGGAGACTGATGGCGTGAACTTTTATTAAAGCCCGTTTTGTTCTACACCATAAACAGCTTGTTCATGAGTAAAACCTTCATACTCAAGCTGATCTATCAAACCGCTGCGCGAGAATGACATATATGTGAGATATGATTTGGCGCTTTTAACAGCTTGCTCCATCCAATCCGCGCCGCAATTATCCGCGCCGTATTGTGCTTGAGCACTTGTGAATTTTTCGTACTCAAGCTGCTTTATAAGTCCTTTATAAGAAAAGGCCATATAATTTATATAAGACTTAGCGGATTTAACAGCTTGTTCCATCCAATCCGCACCGCAATTATCCGCACCATAAACGGCATCTTCGTGTGAATATTGCTCATATTCAAGCTGAGAAATCAGTCCTTCATATGAAAAGGCCATATATTTGATGTAAGATTTAGCGGATTTAACTGCGTTCCGCTGGGAGGTCGTTTCACTGGCAGCAGGAGCAGATGTCGGAATAGGCGTAGAGGGCGCTTTAGTAGGAACCGGCGTAGCAGGTGCAGGCGTGTTCGGCGCTTTTGTTGGAGCCACTGTCGGCTTAGGAGTAGCCGGTGCCAAAGTTGGGGTCGGGATGGGCGTAGAGGGCGCCTTTGTAGCGGGAGCGGGTGTTGCGGAATGGGCCGGCTCGGGTGCAACGGTTGAAGTTATATTAGCTGTTTCTTCTACCTGTGCCGTTGCAACTGCATCGATTGCCGGAACGGAAGGGGAACAGGCGGCCATACAAAAGAACAACATAGCCAGCAAGGCAGCAAACAGGAACCGATAAGATTTTTTCAGCATAATGGTATCTCCTTTACTAAAACGTATCAAGATATAGCTATTATACAATTATATTGACTATAAGTAAATAATTATTGACAATAAAGCAATTATATTTTTGTGGGAAGCTTGATAGCATATTATATAAGGAGGAGTGGTATGCAGACGGAATTCCCTAAACGATATATAACTTTAGGCTTAAAAATTGCGTATTATCGCAAAAAAGCAGGGTATACACAAGAAACGTTTGCCGAAAAAGTAGGTAAAAGCGTTAATTTCATTGCGCAAGTTGAGGGAACGGGAACCATTCGCGGCATATCACTTGAAACATTATTCAAAATTGCCGATGTGCTGAATATAGAACCGGCAAAACTGCTGGAAAACGATTAAATATTAAAAGGAGACGGATTTCCGTCTCCTTTATACAGCTTAGCCTAACTTATTCTTCGTCCTGAAGATCTTCCGCCGCGGGGATAACGGGCTTGTTGCAGTTGGGGCAGATAAGCGCGCCGTCCTCGGTCAGCATGTCCTCGTCAAAATAGATGGTCTCGCCGCAATGGGGGCATTCTACTTCAACAAAGTCATCGTCGCAAAAGTCGCACTTGTCGGTGCAGTTTTCGCAGTCATAGTCGCACTCGTCCTCATCGTCGTCGCACTCGTCGCAGTCGCAGCAATCGCACAGCGCATCAAGGCATTCGTCTATGTCGCTCAGCTCATCGCAAATGTCGTCTATGCATTCGTCCATGTCTATAATGGCTTCCTCGTTTTCGTCAACGGTGTCCGCCATCTCGTCCAGAGTTTCAACTATCAGCTTGAAAAGCTTGCCATACTTGTCGTCGGCAAGATCCATGCCGTCTACTACGCCGCGCAGATATGCGACCTTTTCCTTATTGTAACCCATAGTGACCTCCTTGTAGTTATTTTATAAATTTTATTTGATACAGGATGGCTTATACGCGCTCCATGTATTCGCCGGTACGGGTATCCACCCTTATGCGGTCGCCTTCGTTAACGAACAGGGGAACGTTGATTTTGTATCCGGTTTCAAGCGTTGCGGGCTTGGTGGTGCCGGTCGCGGTGTCTCCCTTGAAGCCGGGTTCGGTTTCGGTAACGGTAAGCTCAACAAAGTTGGGAGCTTCCACGGAGAAGGCGTTGCCCTTATAGAAGCGGATGTTCACGTTCATGTTTTCAACTATAAAGTTGATAGCGTCCTCGACCTGGTCGTGGTTAAGGGGCAGCTGCTCATAGGTTTCGGTATCCATGAAGTAGTACAGCTCGCCGTCGTTGTAAAGATACTGCATCTCCTTGGTCTCGATATGAGCGCGGGGATACTTGTCCGTGGGGCTGAAAGTGCGCTCCAGCACAGCGCCGGTCATAACGTTCTTGAGCCTCGTACGGACGAAAGCCGCGCCTTTACCGGGCTTGACGTGCTGGAAATCGGCAATGGACCAAACCTGTCCATCGATCTCCACAGTAACGCCCTTCCTGAAATCGCCAGCCATCAGCATAAAAAGTTACCTCCAAATAACATGTTCTTCTTAGTGTATGTTCTACATCGTCCGACACAAAGCCGGTAGATAAAAAATACCCACTTAATATAATAGCATAACAATGGCCCGTTCACAAGCTTTTTGAAGCCGGCGCGGGCCAAAATAGCAAATTATTTATTAATATCAGGCTTTTTGCTCCCTTTTACGCCGCGCATGGGCAAGCTCCGGCGCTATTTCGCCCGCCTTCATCAGCGCCATCTTGGTTATAACGGGGCCGATGAGTTCGTATATAAGCGTTGCGCACAGCACAACGGTGGTTATGCGTTCGCTGTACATGGGCAGCTTTGCCGCGCAAATCTGGGCCATACCTATCGCCACGCCCGCCTGCGGCAGCAGCGTCAGTCCCAAATAATTGCGCACGTTTTTGTCCGCCTTGACCATTGCCGCGCCCGTAAAGGCTCCGAGATATTTGCCCATAGACCTGAAAACGATGTAGGCTACGCCGGCTATTCCTATCAAAGGAATAACTTTCAGGTCAAGCTCCGCGCCCGAAATGACGAAAAACAGCATATAAAGGGGCGGCGTCCAATTTTCGGTACCGTCAAGGATTTGCAGGCTG
>ERZ779746.809-NODE-809-length-14269-cov-2.177290_pt1 | contig 14269 bp, 15 predicted proteins | sample MGYA00511888_ERZ779746 | MGnify/ENA primary metagenome ERZ779746 (study PRJEB29588, sample SAMEA1964695) | human gut metagenome | biome: human gut; feature: human-associated habitat; material: faeces | place: Denmark | collected 2008/2010 ... | reverse complement strand
CATAGTATTTTTTAGCGTGATATTCTACTGTTTTTCTTAAATATTCTATTCTTTCTTTTGCTTGCTTTTTTTTTGCGCGCGTGCTATAATATATACGATATATACAAAATTTGTATTTCTGCCTTTCAAGAGGACGCGGATGGAGAAACTTTTTAAGCATACAAACGCTTATAAAACATTGGAATTGTACGCTTCGCGCGGCGAGCTTCGCCATGCGTATCTTTTATTGTTTCCCGATCCCGCGTATCTGCGTAACGCGCTTAAAATCTTTGCGCCGCTCTTTTTCGAAAACGACTTTTCTGCGGCTGCCGATCGCGAACGCGTATCTTCTTTAATTCAGAAAGAAGCCTTCGCCGATTGTTTGTTCTTCCCGGAAGAGGGCAAAAAATTCACCGTGGAAAAAGCGGAAACGGCGGAAGAAGAATGTTTTCTTCGCCCCGTGGAAGGCAAAACAAAATTATTCGTGATCGGAGACTTTTCGGATTCTACCAAAGAAGCACAGAATAAAATGCTGAAAATGCTGGAAGAACCGCCCGACGGGGTGAGATTTCTGCTCGGCGCGACAAACCGTTTTTCCGTGCTTTCCACGGTGCTTTCACGCGTGGAAAAGATTGAAATTCCGCCGTTTTCCGATGACGAAATTTCAAACTTTCTTTTAAGAACCGTTCCTTCTCTTTCCGCCGACGACGCCGCGCTTTGCGCAAAATCTTCGGGCGGGATTCCCGGAAAAGCCGTTGAGCTTGTTTCGGGCGGATATTTTCGGCTGATTACGCAAGCGGCCCGTTCTTTGTGCTTTTGCTCTTCGGCGTCGCTGCCCTACCTCGTGAGGGAGTACGGCGCAACCAAATACCCGAAAGAACTTCTGTCTGCGCTCGGCAATCTTTTTTTCGACGCGCTGAAAAGAAAAATAGCCGAAGAACGCGGGGAACTTTCGTCTTTCAACTCTTCAAACGACAACGAAAGCGTGAAACGACTGGCTTCTTTATATGAAAAAGGCAAGCTTTTAAAAGTGCTGAATTTCATTTCCGCAGCCGAAAAACAGCTGTTTTTCAACGGCTCGTTTCCGCAGATTTTAGAGATTTTAGTCGGCAAAATGATTGCCGGAAGGAAACAAATATGACAAAAGTAACGGTGATCAAATTTAAAAGCGGCGGCAAACTTTACTACTTTGCGCCAAAACCCGGCGACGAGTACAAGCGCAACATGCCCGTGATCGTAGAAACGGCAAAAGGAATCGAATACGCCTGGGTGGCTTATCCCGAAAAAGAAATAGAAGATTCGGAAATTACGCCGCCTTTAAAAAGGGTGGTGCGGATCGCCACGGAAAAGGACACGGAATTTTACGAAGCGTGTCAGGAAAAAAAGCCGGAAGCAATGGATATCTGCCGCAAAAAAATTATCGAGCTTGGTCTTGAAATGAAGCTTGTAGACTGCGAATACGCGTTCGACGGATCGAAAATTACATTCTTTTTCACTTCGCCGAACCGCGTGGACTTCCGCGAGCTGGTCAAGGACCTGGCCGGGCAGTTCCACACCCGCATTGAGCTGCGCCAAATCGGTGTGCGCGATGAAAGCAAGATGCTGGGCGGCTTGGGCGTGTGCGGCCAGCCGTTCTGCTGCAGCCGGTTTTTGAAAAACTTCCAGCCGGTTTCCATCAAGATGGCGAAGGAGCAGAATCTGTCCCTGAATCCCACCAAGATCTCCGGTGTCTGCGGCAGACTGATGTGCTGCCTGAAAAATGAGGAAGACACTTACGAAGAACTGAACCGCAAGCTTCCCGGTGTGGGTGACTATGTCCAGACGGCAGATGGCCTCCACGGCGAGGTACAGAACGTCAACGTACTGCGTCAGTTGGTTAAGGTACTGGTAGAAGTCGGTGACGAGAAAGAACTGAAGGAGTACGAGGCAGACACTTTACAGTTCAAGAGACGCCGCGGCAAAAAGGGCGGTCAGGAATTGTCTAAGGAAGAGCAGAAGGAACTTGAGAAGTTAGAGGAGATCGAGGAGAAGGAAGAAGCGGAAGAACGCGCAGAAAAACGTGCGGAGCAGCGCCCGGAGCGTCAGGACCGCAGAGAACAGAGAGCCGACAGCGAGAATCGCGGGGATAACCGCAGACGCGACGGACGCAGAGACGACAACCGCAGAAATAATAACCGTGGTGAGAATCAGAATCGTAATGATAACCGTGGAGAAAATCGGAACAACGAGAATCGTGGTGACAACCGCAGAGACAATAACCGTGACAACCGCAGGGATAATAACCGCGGCGACAGACGCCGTGAGAATCGTCCGCAGAACCGTCCGGAGCAGGTAAGAGAGAACAGCGATGCTCAGGGTGCAGAGCAGTCCGGCAGCCAGGGACAGGCACCAAGAGACAATTCCTTCCGCAGAAGACCGAGACACGGTGGCAGAAGAGACGGCAACAACGGTAATAACGGTAACGGAAGAAAACCGGAGAATACGAATGAAGGTTGAACTGAAGGATAAAGAACGAATTGATGACCTTCAGCGGAACGGTTATCAGATCATACAGAATCCGGAGAAATTTTGTTTCGGCATGGATGCGGTGCTTCTGACAGGATTTGCCAATGCCAGAGAGAAAGATATTTTACTGGATCTGGGGACAGGCACCGGGATCATCCCGCTTCTGATGGAAGCAAAATACCACTGCTCCCATCTCACCGGTCTGGAGATCCAGGAGGAGAGCGCAGATATGGCGAGACGCAGTGTGGCGTTGAACGATCTGCAGGACCGCATTGACATCGTGACAGGAGACATCAAGGAAGCAGACCGGATATTTCAGGCTGCTTCCTTTGACTGTATTACCTGCAATCCTCCGTACATGATCGGACAGCATGGATTGACGAACCCGGAGGAACCGAAAGCGATCGCCAGACACGAAGTGCTCTGTACGCTGGAGGATGTGGTCAGCAGGACAGCAAAACTATTAAAGCCCGGCGGACATTTTTACATGGTACATCGCCCTTTTCGACTGGCGGAGATCATGACCATGCTGGTAAAATACAAGCTGGAGCCGAAGCGGATGCAGCTTGTATATCCCTACATCGACAAGGAGCCCAATATGGTGCTCATCGAGGCGTGCGAGGCGGCAGATCCCGCATGACCGTGGAGAAACCGTTGATCGTGTACCAGTCACCGGGAGTATATATGCCGGAAATATATGATATATATGGATATTAAAAAGGGAAAGTGATTTGGAGAGGAGGCAGGAGCTCATGCCCGGAACTTTATATTTGTGTGCAACGCCCATTGGCAATCTGGGGGATATGACACCGCGGGTGGTGGAGACCCTGCAGACGGTGGGTGTGATCGCGGCGGAGGATACCCGTAACAGTATTAAGCTGCTGAATCATTTCGACATCCATACGCCTATGACCAGCTACCATGAGTACAATAAAGTAGAGAAGGCACACCAGCTGGTAGGACAGCTGTTAAACGGACAGAACATTGCGCTGATCACTGATGCCGGTACCCCGGCGATCTCCGATCCCGGCGAAGTACTGGTGCGGATGTGCCAGGAGCAGAATGTTCCCGTCACTTCCCTGCCGGGTCCTGCGGCCTGTATTACAGCACTGACCTTATCAGGACTCAGTACAAGAAGGTTTTGCTTTGAAGGATTTCTGCCTGCGGATAAAAAGGAAAAGAAAGCGATTCTGGAGGAACTGAAGACCGAGAGCCGTACCATGATCCTCTACGAAGCACCCCATCATCTGATCCGGACACTGGAGGAACTGTATGCGGCACTGGGGGAGCGGCGGATCACGTTGTGCAGAGAACTGACCAAGAAGTTCGAGACCGTATTTCCCACCACTTTGGAAAAGGCGCTGGACTACTACAAGACAGAGGAACCCCGCGGAGAATATGTCCTGGTAGTGGAAGGAAAAAGCCCGGAAGAGAAACGACAGGAAGAGATCGCATCCTGGGAATCCATGAGCATTGAAGAACATATGGCTTATTACGAAGAGCAGGGTATGGATAATAAATCCGCCATGAAGCAGGTGGCAAAAGACAGAGGTGTCGGAAAGCGGGAGATCTATCAGTACCTGCACGGTAACTCATGAAACAGTGAAAATACCATAATGAAACCGAACCAAAACAGACAAAAGCATATGAGGATAATGTAGGATACATCCATGAAAGCATATGCGGAGAGAGGCAAAATGACTAATTGTGACGCATGTGTCAATTATGAATATGACGAAGATTATGAATGCTATTGCTGCATGGTGAATCTGGATGAGGATGAAATGTACCGCTTTTTATCCGGAACCCAGCAGGAGTGTCCCTACTTCCGACTGGATGACGAATATGCAGTGGTAAGACACCAGATGTAAGGGTAAAATTCACGAAAGCTGTGTAAAAAATTCTGCTCAAATGGTAGAGAATGCTGATTGTGAAAGCAAAAAACGAGTAGTATAATACGAAGTTGCGTGCTGAAAAATAGTGCGCAGCTTTTTTTGTTTGTGTGCAATATAATGATGATGCCAGGGTCAAAAGCCCCGACATCAAAGAAATAAAATACTAAAGTTAACAGGTAGGGTGACAATATCATGAAATATGTGAAACAATTTTCGATTATCCTGGGAATCTCCTTTCTGGCAGAGCTTCTGGAGATCCTGATCCCGCTTCCCATCGCAGCAAGCGTCTATGGTCTGGTGATTATGTTGGTGGGGCTGATCACGAAGCTGATCCCGCTGGAAAAGGTGGAGACCGCGGCGGATTTCCTCGTGGATGCCATGTCCATTATGTTCGTGCCCGCTACCGTGGGAATCATGGCAAGTGTGAATGCTTTAAAAGAGATGCTGCTTCCCATCTGTGTGATCACAGTGGTATCCACGGTACTGATCATGATCGTGACAGGCCGGGTATCCCAGCATATTATCCGGGGGCAGAACAACAAAGGTGCCGCAGCCATGCAGACGGTCGGAACCGAAGCTGCCGCAGATGATAAGGGGGACAGATAAATGAATGAAATATTGAGCCAGTCTATCTTTTTTGGCATTGCCATTACACTGGTCACCTACGAGATCGGTCTGTGGATCAAACAGAAGACCGGAAAAGCCATTGCCAATCCCTTACTGATCTCCGTAATCCTGATCGTGGCAGTATTGTTATTGTTCCATATAGATTATGAGACCTATGCAAACGGCGCGCAGTATATCAGCATTTTCCTGACTCCGGCAACGGTCAGTCTGGCAGTGCCTCTGTATCGTCAGCTGGAGCTGTTAAAGACTTATCCCAAGGCCATTTTCGGCGGAATCATCGCCGGCGTTCTGACTGCCATGGTGAGCGTTTTTGCTTTAAGTCTGATGTTCGGTCTGAATCATGAGCAGTATGTAACGCTTCTGCCCAAGTCCATTACCACAGCTATCGGTATGGGGATTTCCGAAAAAATGGGCGGTATTGTGACCATTACCGTAGTTGTCATCATTGTCACCGGAATCTTAGGTAATATCCTGGCAGATACGATCTGCCACCTGTGCAAGATTGAGGATCCCATTGCCAAAGGTCTTGCCATCGGCACCAGCGCTCATGCCCTGGGAACCGCGAAAGCCATGGAACTGGGCGAGATCGAAGGCGCCATGAGCAGCCTGTCCATCGTGGTCTGCGGTATTTTGACTGTTATTTCCGTATCTATTTTTGCTAATTTTATTTAGTATAGAAAAAAATATCCTGCGCATACTAACCTCGCATAGAACAGAAGGAATCAAAAGGAGGTTAACAGCATGAGTGATATTTCAGAATTAGATCTGCAGAATCTGCGCCATCTGATCGGCGGCTTTGACACGACCCGCTGCAAAATGCAGGAGTACGCCAAGGAAGCGGAGGACCCGAAGGTAAAACAGTTTTTTGAAAAGGGTGCCCGCAGCGCTATGGAGAACAAACAACAGCTTATGAAGTTTTTGCAGTAAGGAGGCAGCAGAATGCAGGAAAAGACAATGGTAGCAGATACTTTGGCCGGGATCAACGGAGAACTGACCCGCTATGCGGGAATGATCGCTCAGTCAGAAAACAAGGAATTGAAACAGACACTGAAGCAGTTCCGTACCGCCTGTGAGCAGTCCCAGGAGGAGCTGTATCAGATCGCCAGAGAGAAATCTTATTATGTGCCGGCAGAGAAAGCCACTGCGGAAGAAGTGGCACATGTGAGAAGCCTGTTCACACAGGGAACTCTGTAAAAGAATTTGAGAGAATGAACCAGATAAGCCTTTCGGAAAATATATTACCGGAAGGCTTATATTTGTATGCCGGGAAGAAATTCCGGATGGAAATGCAGGCCTGGTAGGACATGACCGAAGGCACGATTTGCATTTTCATAGGACATCCCGGCATCCGCATATAGTGAAACGAAGGAACAGCAGGCGGTTTGGAGAAGATGCTTAATTATATCTGGGCAGGAATGATCCTGTTAGGTGTGATCTACGGAGTCTGTACCGGACAGATGAGTGCATTGACAGAAGGGGCGCTTGACAGTGCCGGAGAGGCGGTGAGCCTCTGCATCACCATGGCAGGGGTCATGGCACTGTGGATGGGACTGATGGAGATCGCGCAGGAATCCGGCATGATCACGAAGATGACAAAAGGGATCCGGCCTTTTCTGAAATTTATGTTTCCAAGACTTCCGGAAGATCATCCGGCGGGGGAATACATAGCTACGAATCTGATCGCCAACGTGCTGGGGTTGGGATGGGCGTGTACACCGGCGGGACTGAAAGCCATGGAGCAGCTGGCGGAACTGGAGAGCGGACGGCACGGAACGAATGTGTCAGTTGCCAGCAACGAAATGTGTACCTTTTTGATCCTGAATATTTCGTCCTTACAACTGATCCCGGTCAACATGATCGCCTACCGCAGCAGGTACGGCAGTGCCAACCCCGCGGTGATCATTGCTCCGGCACTGGTGGCTACACTTTTCAGCACCATCATTTCCGTGATTTATTGTAAATGGAAGGATAGGTAAGGACCATGATAAACGTATTGACACATATGTCAGATATTATGATCCCTATGGTGATCTTCTGGATCGTGGGTTACGGAATGGTCTCAGGGGTGAAAGTATACGAGACTTTTTTGAAGGGGGCAAAAGAGGGGCTGCGCATTGTGGTGGAGATCCTTCCGACACTGGTAGGACTGATGATGGCAGTGGGAATCCTTCGGTCCTCCGGATTTTTTGAATTGTTAGGGAAGCTGATCGGACCGGCGACGCAGGCTGTGGGACTTCCGACGCAGCTGATTCCGCTGCTTATCGTAAAAATGTTCTCTTCCTCCGCGGCTACCGGGCTGGTGCTGGATATTTTCAAGACCTGCGGCCCGGACTCTTATGCCGGGATGCTGACATCGATCCTTATGAGCTGTACCGAGACGATTTTTTATACCATGAGTGTGTATTTTCTGGCGGCAAAGGTAACGAAAACCCGCTACACGCTGCCGGGGGCACTGCTGGCAACGTTAGCGGGAACAGTGGCAAGCATTTTTCTTGCGGGGAAAATGTGATGATGCCAGGGGCATCATGCAACTAAATCAATTGCAGACTCCGCAAAATAAACAGGAATACCGTGAGGGTAACGGAACTTAAAAACGTGGTGGCAACGACCACGCTGGAAGTCAAAGTTCCTTCGTGGTTCATGTTTTTCGCCATAATATAACAGCTTACGGTGGTGGGGGAGCCTAACATAATGAGGATTGCCACCAGTTTTTCTCCGGTAAAGCCAAAATGGATGGCAAGCGGCAGGAACAGTGCGGGCCATACTACCAGCTTTAACACGGTTGCTACTCCGGTGGGGGCTAAAAGCTTCAAGGCTTTTTTTCCCTCGAATCCGGCACCGAGGCCGATCAGGGCCAGAGGGGTAGCCAGTACGGCAACATTGCTGATGGTCTTGGAAATGATCACGGGATAATGGATCCGGCAGGCGCTGGACAGCATGCCCAGGGCGATACTGATAATGATCGGGTTCGTGATGATCCCTTTTAAGGATTTCAGCAGGGATTCTTTATCGAAGCCCTTCGCATCAGGTCCGGTGAAGGACAGGATCAGTACGGCAGCGATATTGTACAGGGGAACCGTACCCACGATCATCAGGGGAGCCATGCCGGAGTTTCCGTAGATGTTCTGTATAAAGGCGATACCCAGGACAGCGGCACTGCTGCGGTAGCTTGCCTGGACAAGCTCTCCCAGGCGGGATTTGTTCTTATAAAAAATGCCTGCCACGACCCAGGTGATGACGATGCAGAACAGGGTCACGAAGAAGCAGAACAGCACGTAACCGGTATCCCATACACTGTAAAAATCTGCAGTGGACATGTCCTTGAACAAAAGTACGGGAAGAGTGATTTTATAATTGAATGAATTCAGAGTTTTGACAAAAGAGTCGTTGGTAACATGCAGCTGCTGTAAAACATAACCGATCACCATGACCAGGAATACGGGGATCGTTGCATTCAAACTGAATAATAGTTGTTCCATGGGAATTGTATGCCTTTCTGTTATCGGAAGCGGAATATAGGAAGCGAAAAGCCTCTCTCCTTTTGCAAGTATAGAAAAGGAGGGAGGCTTTGTCAAGCTACGGTCTTGTGTTGTTTTGCAAGGCTGCTCTATTTTACAGTAGCTCCTCCAGCAAGGAAAAATCACAACAGCCATTTTCCAGATAAAATGTGTGAAAGCGAAGGTCACAATACCCGTCACCCCAATGGGACCGGGCAGTTTCCCGTAATTTCAAAATCTCCAGATAGCCCACATAATACTTCGGATAATTGCAGGGCTCCTCCGCAATATAAGTATAGATCGCCTTGCAGGCTTCCGGGGAATCAATGCCAAACTTTCCAAGGAATGTGGCAGTCTGATCGTATCCGGCACCTTCCCCGTGGATCAGAAGGTCCAACAGAGTATACATGCACAGCTGAAGGCTCCGGGTATGTTTTTCCAGGAGAGCGGCCTGTGCGGCATCCGACTGTCCGCACTGTTCGAGCAGATCAGCCGCATAATCATAGGAAATAAATTCCACATACAACGCCCAGCCCTCCAGATATCCGCCGTACCAGACAAGCTTTCTGGCAGGATCAGAGTTTTTATCTAAAAAAGCACGGTTGCTGTACACGGTCTGATAGAGATGCCCGGGAAAACCTTCGTGTGCCAGGGTCGTATAGAGCTCCAGTCCCATGGGAGAATTGCGGCGGTTTATATAGATGACATTATTGTCAGAATCGTCCAAGGGAGTCGTCAGGTAAAAAGCCGGTGCACTGTAAGGTTCCAGACTGGGAACGACATCCTTGACAGTAAAGGAGGGAGTGGGATTACTGACAGGAAAGTCATTTATCATGCGTGATTGTAGATCGGAAAGCATTTCTTCCGGTTCCGGGATGGGAAAATCTTCCGTGATCCCTTCGGAAAGCATGGAAAGCAGAGAAGGGGACTGTTGTGTCAGGCTGCGGATGGCCGCCTGTTCCTCCTGAAATTGCGCCAGAAGCATTTGCACCAGTTCTTTTTCCGAACGGGAGGAACCGGTCTCGGCGAAAAGCAGGTGGTGATAGTAAGTCTTCCCATCCGGCAACAGGGCGAGACCTTTCGGCAGGGCGCCGGATGTATCTATGATCCCACCGGGAGACGCCTGAGAGATAGAAGATGTCTGACCGGCAGAGCCGGAAGTCTCCAGAGAGTACAGTCCTTCGGATAGTGTGGCGTAGGCAGGCTGTACTACCGTGGTGAGCAGCCGGTCATTTTCCTTAAGAAAGGAAGAGACAACTTCGGCAGATAATATGCCCTGTGCCTGCAATTCCACCAGCCGGTCTTCAAAGGTGGTCTGCAAAAAGTGGGTCCCCTGCGCTAGTTCTTGTATAGTGACGATGGTGTCACATTGCTTTTGGACTTTTTCCAGGGAAACATCCGGCATGAGGAAGCCTGCGGCAGCTTTTTCCTGCTCATAGAGGAGCAAGGAGGCAAAATAATCGTCCACCTGGTCTAAGAGTGCCAGGTAGTCTGTCACATCCCGCCTGGAACGGAAGGTGTATTCTGCCAGCAGGATGGGGAGCTGTGACTGCATTCCCGAAGATGGGGACAGTGGTTCGTTGTAATAGGGGAACTGCGCCAACGCCAGGTCATTTTCCAGAGACCGCTGTAGGAGTGTATAGGTGAAAGCATTCTCCGGTGAGAGCTTATCGTAAGCAATACAACTTAGTTGCCTAAGGAGCGCAGAACAACGTTCCCCACTCGCGTCCGACTGCCCGGAGGTATAGAGGGGAAGGACAGGCTCGTAATCCGTAATCCCAAAGGCGGCAGGATCCGCAATGGTGTAGTGCATGTTCAGAGTACTGGCAGTCATTTCCTCCCGGAAAACCCGGGAGGTGAATTGTTCAAAGCGCCTGTCTGCGGAAGTACAATGGGACAAAAGAGCCATGGCGCCGGTGAGAGTGCAGAGGAGGCAGATACACAGAAGCAGTTGGTGGAAGGAAAGGGAAGGACGTTTTCGCACGATAGTTACCTGATGACAGAGAGTGTTGGTAAAAGTATATGTGAACAGCACCGGGGATAGACTTAAAGCGACTTACCTCAGAGTCACAGTCACGGTCTCTGACTTCATATGTGGAGTAAATCGAAATACAAGCATGGTTGTACATCATACAACTATATATAAATGTATCTAAAATAGTCAAAAGATGTATTGACTTTGAACAGTAGCCTTATTATACTTATAATAATCATGGAGACAAAATATCAAAACCTAATTAATTACATACAGGAGCAGATTACAGACGGACAACTGGGTCCCGGAGAGAAGGTCCCTTCGGAGAATCAGCTTGCGGAGCGATTCCACATCAGCAGACAGACAGTGAGGAAGGCGATCGGAACGCTGGAGGAGGAAGGACTGGTACAGAGGATCCGTGGCAGCGGCACTTATGTTAGCTTTGACCGCAGGAAAAATCTCGAGAAGCGGAACAGTATTGCGGTAGTAACTACTTATGTGGACAGCTATATTTTCCCGAGGATCCTGCAGGGCATGCAGAATACATTATATGAAAGTGGCTTTTCCGTACAGATTTATATTACGAATAACACGCTGGATCGGGAGAAAGGCATTCTGAAAGATCTGCTCAAACGGGATGATGTAGCAGGAATGATCGTGGAGGGAACAAAAAGTGGATTGCCGAATCCGAATCTGGAGCTGTACAGGCATCTGATGATGAGAAAGATACCGCTTTTATTTTTCAACACCTATTATCCGGAGCTGGAGGTACCACATGTATCATTGAATGATGCGGACACAGCGTATAAGGCTGTGAGATATCTGATTGAGAAGGGACATCAGAAGATAGGGGCAGTCCTGAAACTGGACGACGGACAGGGCAGACAGCGTTATTTGGGATATCTGCGTGCCATGGAGGAAGCAGGGCTTACGGTGACGGATTCCCGACTGGTGTGGATCGACACGGACGAATCGAAGCAACTGGCGTATTGCCGGGACCGGCTTCTCAACCGGGTGGAGGAATGCACTGCTCTCCTGGCGTACAATGACCAGATCGCATTCCAGCTGATCCGGATGCTGGAAGAGCGCAATATCCGGGTGCCGGAGGATGTGTCGGTGATCAGTATCGACGATTCGGATCTGGCGCGACACAGTGAGGTTCCCATTACTTCACTTCCTCATCCGAAGGAAAATCTGGGGAAAAAGGCAGCAGAGACACTTTTACAGATGATAGCGGGGAAGAAAAAGGATCTGACGTATGAATTTGATACCCGGGTGGTAGAACGGGAGTCTGTAGCAGAACACAAAACGTTATGAAAGTAAATAAAGCAGAAACGATATAAAAGCAAAAGGAGAGAATGCAATGAACGAAACAGCAAAAGAAGCGATCAAAGCGGGAAAGGCGGTTCTGGGTATTGAATTCGGTTCTACCAGAATCAAAGCGGTATTGGTAGATGGAAGCCACACCCCCATTGCCATGGGAACTTACGACTGGGAGAACCGTCTGGAGAACAATATTTGGACCTATAGCCTGGAAGACATCCGGAAAGGATTGCAGGGGTGTTACAAGAGCCTGGCAGACGATGTGGAAGCAAAATACGGTGAAAAGCTGACTACTTTGGGAGCACTGGGATTCAGTGGCATGATGCACGGCTATATGCCTTTTAATGCAGAAGGTGAACTTTTGGTACCTTTCCGTACCTGGAGAAATACGATGACGGAAGAAGCCTGCAAGAAGCTGATTCCGGTATTTAACTTCAATATCCCCCAGAGATGGAGCATCGCCCATCTGTATCAGGCAATCTTAAGCGGAGAAGAGCATGTAAAGGATATCGCATTTTTTACCACTCTGGCAGGTTATATTCACTGGAAGCTGTCCGGAGAAAAGGTTCTGGGTATTGGTGAGGCAGCAGGTATGTTCCCTATAGATTCCACGATCATGGATTTCGATCAGAAAATGTTAGATCAGTTCGATGATTTACACCATTTTGACTGGAAGCTCCGCGACATCCTGCCTAAGGTGTTGGTGGCAGGAGAATCCGCCGGTGTCCTGACCGCAGAAGGGGCAAAATTATTGGATCCTACCGGAACTTTGCAGCCCGGTGTTCCTATGTGTCCTCCCGAGGGTGATGCGGGAACCGGAATGGTAGCTACCAACAGTGTGGCTGTCCGCACCGGTAATGTCTCCGCCGGAACCTCTATTTTCGCAATGGTAGTCCTGGAAAAGGCTATGCAAAAAGTACACGAAGAGATCGATATGGTCACAACACCCAACGGTATGCCCGTGGCCATGGTACATTGCAATAACTGCACCTCCGATCTGAATGCCTGGGTGAACCTCTTCGGCGAGTGTACAGAGAGCTTTGGTGTGAAAGTAGACAAGAACGAACTGTACGGCGTGTTGTATCGCAAGGCGCTGGAAGGTGCTGCGGATTGCGGCGGCGTAACGGCATATAACTATTTTTCCGGAGAACCGATCACTGGTCTGGATGCCGGCCGTCCTATGGTGGTGCGGACACCAGATGCAGATTTTACACTGGCAAACTTCATGCGCTCCCATCTGTACAGCGCAGTTGCCACACTGAAGATTGGTATGGATATTCTGTTAAAGGAGGAGCATGTGGCTGTAGATTCCCTGATGGGACACGGCGGCTTCTTCAAGACTCCCGTGGTGGGACAGCGTGTCATGGCAGCAGGCATGAACGCACCGATCACTGTTATGGATACGGCAAGCGAAGGCGGCGCCTGGGGCATGGCGATCCTGGCAGCTTTCATGAAGGAGAAAGAAACCGGCGAGACCCTTTCTTCCTATTTAAATGACAAGATCTTCGCTGGACAGACCGGAACCACATTGCAACCGGAGCCTGAGGATGTGAAAGGATTTGAGGCTTTCCTGGAAGAGTACAAGAAACTGCTTCCTGCGGAGAAGGCAGCCGTTGCCGCAAAATAATTTTTTGGTCGTAAAATTATGTCTGCACGACACTCATTTATCGGAAAGCTTGTAGGATATAGAAAGAAATGAGGTTTAGGATATGTTAGAAGAATTAAAACAGAAAGTATATGAAGCAAATATGGATCTGCCCCGGTACGGTCTGGTGACTTTTACCTGGGGAAATGTCAGCGCCATTGACAGAGAGAGCGGATTGTTCGTCATCAAACCCAGCGGCGTGGATTACGACAAACTGACACCGGAGATGATGGTAGTCATGGATCTGAACGGCAATCAGGTGGAAGGTGACCTGAACCCCAGCAGCGATACCAAGACCCACCTGGAGCTGTACAAGGCATTCCCCGCGCTGGGCGGTGTGGTGCATACCCACAGCACCCACGCCGTGGCATGGGCCCAGGCCCGGCGGGATATCCCGGCGTTCGGCACCACCCATGCAGACTATTTTTACGGCCCGGTGCCCTGTGCCCGTGAGCTGACCCCCGAAGAGATCGAGGAAGATTACGAGAAAAACACCGGCAAGGTGATTATTGAAACTTTCCGCACCCGCGGCATTGACCCGGTGCATGTGCCCGGCGTTCTGTGCGCCAGCCATGGCCCCTTTACCTGGGGCAAGGATGCCGCCCAGGCTGTTTACCACGCCGTTGTGCTGGAAGAAGTGGCCAAGATGGCCCTGCTGACCTGCCAGATCAACCCCAACGCGGAGCCCGCCCCCCAGCATGTGCTGGACAAGCACTTTATGCGCAAGCACGGCCCCAACGCCTATTACGGCCAGAAAAAGTAAAGCCGGTCCTGAACTTGACGGTCCGGCCGAGGTGGCGGTTCTTGCTTTTTACCGTGACTG
>ERZ779746.808-NODE-808-length-14292-cov-2.206855_pt1 | contig 14292 bp, 7 predicted proteins | sample MGYA00511888_ERZ779746 | MGnify/ENA primary metagenome ERZ779746 (study PRJEB29588, sample SAMEA1964695) | human gut metagenome | biome: human gut; feature: human-associated habitat; material: faeces | place: Denmark | collected 2008/2010 ... | reverse complement strand
TTTTCTCTGTTTGTAGATAAAGGGATACTGCCAATGTGACGAATATCCAGCAGATGAAAAATTGAATGCACAGCATAGTGTTCCGTATAAAATGTTTGCTCATACGTCTGACATTGCCTTTGATCCCTTCTTGAATGGATATGCGATGGGTATATGCAACAGTCAGTGTACAAATGAGCAAATTCAGTAGAAATATCAGTATAAGATATTCGGAACATTGCTTCATTAGTGATGTTTTGTCTATTTCCAATGTAAATACTACTAACGTAAGATGAAAAAAGGGAGCCAGTAGTTCAATTAAACAAAAAGTAATCAGAAAGGCTAATAAAATAATCAGTGCCGATTGAATGAAAAGCTGTGATAACAGTTGGTGGTTACTGCTTCCTAATACCTTACGGAGACTATATTCGCGGCTACGGTTAAGAAATGAGCCGGTAAGGAAATGGAAAAAATTAAGAAGGCCGATAAGTAAAATTAGTATTCCTAATGCAGTGGTAACACTGATAAAGTAAGGGCTGAAGGTTGCACTATAGGCTCCCTTCCCCAATGCAGTTGCACCAATCGTATTATCAGGGAATGCATCGCTGGATAGATTCAGTTCGCGAAGATGATCCTCCAGTTGTTGTACACTTTTCCCTTTATGCAATAAAGCGAAAGTGGAGCAACCGGTCGTAAACTTTCTACTTTCACTCTGGAACAAACCTTCACTATCATTTAGCACTAATAAATCAATTCTATTGCAAAAATTCAAGCTGTTATTTTGTGGTATATCTTTTATGATTGCCTGGATGGTATAGACAGTGCCACCTGAATTTGGGGTAACATCTGGTGAACTCATTAGTTTTTTGGTCAGTACCATACGTTTACCGATCGGATCACCATTTTCACCAAAAACCTTGCGTGCGGTGCTTTCCATCATAATAATAGCATTGGGAGTATGGACAGCAACATCCCAGGAACCGGCTATAATCTTTGGAGTGAATACTTGGCGGAAACAAGAATCAATTTCGATAGTTGACATTTCAGTAAATGGATATTCCTTTCCGTCTTTCATTTCTATATTGTATGGACGTGGATCAGCATTAGCGATGTGTGTTAAAATGTCCACTTCATTCAATGGTATATCCTGCAATTGCTCAAAGACCGTAGCAGGAGTTCCGGAGAAGAACTCCCCGTTTGAACTCTTTAAAACAATATCGGCAATGTGATCATGATTTTCAAAACATTGGTCAATACTTAGAAAGAAACGACTGCAATACATGCATATACTGAAGCAAAGCAGACACACTGCTAATCCTACGATACTGATAAGATTTTGCGTTTTGTATTTAAGCAAATGACGTATTGCTATTTGAAAATAGTGTTGTAACATTTTTTATGGCGTATTATATATGTATTTATTCACTTTTTATCACTTCTGCCGGATTCTGCCGTGCTGCCTGCCATACCCGCCAGCCAATGCATAACAGAATAAGTAAACCTATCCCACTAAATATAGCCAGATATATCCATGCACTGATTGCTGTTTGTTCTATATAGCTTTCCAGCCATTTTTTCATCAAAGCATATCCTATAGGAAATGCTATCACTGACGCTGCAACGAGTAGTATAAAGTACTCTTTTACAAACATGGCAAGTATTTCTTTTGCAGATGCTCCGTTTACTTTGCGGATGGCTATTTCTTTACGCCGCTGCTCGCAACTTAGCGTAATGAAAGAGAATATTCCGAAAGCGGCAATGAGTACGCAAATAAGTGAGGCAAAGCCAAGCAGCTTCAATAATAACGTTTCGGATTTCAGGAACTTAGAATATTCCTCTTCTATATTGAGAAGAGAATGATATTCATTATTGCCAGTTGAGATTTTGGCATATACATCATCTACTCGCTTTTTAAGATCCTCCCATGTTCCTGCGCGATATTTTATCAATATATCACCATAGTTGGCATCGGAATCGGAACCTCCCAGACCTCCTTTATTGCAGAATAAAGTAGGTGCTGCCGGGATTGTAGGTGCTGTGATATGGAAGTCTTTTACAATTCCGACGATTGTAACTCCTTGGTGAATATTGATTTTCTTACCTATCGGATCATCTAAGCCTAATCTTCTTGCACAAGTCTCGTTGATGATAGCCTTATCCGCATCATCCGGTTTTAGCATTTCACCTTCTATTAGTTTCAGGTTGTAGAAATTGATAAATTCCCTCCCTTCTCTTATGCAGATGATATCTACTCTATCTTCCTTATCCGTGCTTTTCTTTCCTTCCCAGCTGTTTATCCTGTAAGTCAGTGTACTATATCTTGGAAATAAAGGTTCACATCCTTTCAGTGTCTCTACAATACATGGCATCTTATCTATTTCGGCACTGACGGCAGCATAAGATTCCGGAGAAACATATTGTCTTAATACTGCTGTATTCTTTCTTTCCCAACCAATGTCACCATTTGCCAGGTGATTGAGTTGTTTCATAAGAATGCTTACGCAAAAGATAAATAAGATACATATTATTAATTGGAATACTATGCTGCATTTACGGAATAGGAATAGATTGCCGGATTGCCTGTAGTATCGGCGGACAATAAAAGGTATTAATAGGATATAGGATATGAAAAGAATACCTATAAAGTAGAGGAATGATTCTCCATAAATATTTCCATTAATTTCGGACAGTTCTCTGAATTTCGGAAGCGATAATTCGATAAACGTCATTCCTAAAAGACCGGATAAAAGCAGCACAAATAAATATTCAGTACCAAAAAGTATGAATAAATTCCGAATGGATGAACCACATACTTTTCTTAATTCAATTTCCCGGTTTCGTGTGCGCATACGGGTGATAAACAAGGAAAGATAGTTGAACAATGCGCAAAGTATAATCATGCCGCTTGCTATGGAGAAAAGTACTAAATAATTGAATTTAAGAGTCAGTTTTTCATTTATGGCAGAGTAATGATATTGGGTTAGTGGAATAATCTTATTTTTTTCGAAAGGTTTGGAATACCACTGGGAGCCGGATTCGTAGTTTTTCATTTTTTCCTGAAAAGATGTAGCATCCACTCCTTTACGTAGCCGAACGTAGGTTTGAAATCTATGTACTCCCCATTCGCTTTTTACTTTTTGAAATTGTGATGACATTGCCCATGCGGCAAAATAGAGATTACTATGTCTCTCTACATTTTTCAGAATGACACAGACTGTCTTAGGTGTATCATCTGTCTCTATCTCTTGTCCCAAAACTTCTGTTGAACCGAATAATGACATAGCAGTCTCCTCTGTTAATGCAATTTTATTATCAGAATAAAGGAATTCCATGCTTCCGGATAATATGGAGGTAGGTTGGAACATCTCTAAAAATGTGGAGTCAGCATACATGCAATTAACTTTTGCCGTTTTCCCCTCTTTGGTTTTCAGCCCTGTTTCTCTTTGGTAAACTGCACATGCGGCTTCTACTTCCGGAAATTCTTGCCGAAGTGTAGTAGCTAACATATATGAACTGTATGTGCTGAATGTTGATTCACTAAAAGTGGCTTCTTGATAAAGTAAATGAGTTCGTTCCACACCTTCGTAGAATTTGTCATACGTTATTTCGTAGTGTATCCACAGATTTGAGAGTGCAAAGCAAGTAAATCCTACTGCCAAACCTATAATACTGATAATACTCTGTATTTTATATTTCAGTATATTACGAAATGCTATCTTGCAATAATGCTGTATCATGTCTTTGATTTTTCTATTATTCACTTTTTATCACTTCTGCCGGATTCTGCCGTGCTGCCTGCCATACGCGCCAACCGATACATGCAAAAATAACGATCATTATGCCACCGAATATAGCAAAATATATCCAGGCACTGATAACTGTCTGTTCTACATAGTTTTCAAGCCAACGCTTCATCAGCACATACCCTACAGGGAATGCGATGACAGATGCTATAATCAGTAAGAGCATATATTCCTTCACAAACATAAGAAGAATATCTTTAATGGCAGCTCCATTCACTTTGCGTACAGCTATTTCTTTGCGCCGTTGTTCACAACTTAGTGTAACAAGAGAGAATATGCCGAAAGCGGCGATCAGCATACAAACAATAGCGATAAAACTCAGTAACTTTATCAGTGCATCTTCTGATTTCAGATAGCCGGTATACTCCTCTTCTGTATTATATAACTTATATCGCACTTCCGGATATTCATAAGTGAATATGCTATCTATCCAATTTTTAAGTTCTTTCCATTTACCATCATGAAACTTGATTAGTATTTGTCCTTTCCCTATCGAAAATCCGGAGTTTTTAAGAATATCTTCTGTAATTAGAGTATAAGGCTGTACCGGTTCTGTTGGAGCTGTGATGTGGAAGTCTTTGATTATGCCTGTAATGGTCCATGCTCTATTATCCAGATAAAGCTTCTTTCCAATCGGTTCACTCATTCCAAGTGCTTTTACTGCCGACTCGTTAATCATGATTTTATTAGTTTCTGTTGGTTTTACCATTTCCCCTTCCAGCAGTTGCAGATTGTAGAAAGATACGATCTTTTCACAATTCCACAAACTCAGCATATCTATGCTTTTCATACCATCTTCTTTCCCATCCCAATTTTTGAAGCTTTGTGAAAAACCTGATGACTTGGGCAATAAACAACAATGTCCGGTTATGACCTCTTTTGTGCATGAGAATTGCTTTATCTTATCAGCAATGGTTTCAAAATCTTTATCCGGATATAAAAGATTGATAGAAGCTATATTTTTTCTTTCCCATCCCAGATCCGTATTCGTAAGATAGTAGATTTGCTTCATTATGACTATCATGCAGAATGTGACAAGAATTCCTGTTACTAACTGGAATGTAATGCTTGCTTTACGGAGCATGTATCTGTTTACGGTATTCCGGATGCGTGAGCGTCTGATGACGAATGGTACCAACAGAAGCAATGATAACAAAAGAATCCCAATAAAATAAAGAAGTGATTCTCCATAAATGTTTCCGGATACTCCTGATATCTCTTTAAAAGCCGGTAAAACGATTTCAATCAAAGCCATGCCCAATATTCCTGATGAGAATATGATGTATAGGTATTCTACAATAAACAGAATAAACATCCCTCCAATGGAGGATCCACATACTTTGCGTAATTCTATCTCACGGCTACGCATCTGCATACGGGTAATAAACAAAGAAAGATAATTGAATAATGAGCAAAGAATGACCAATCCGCCAGCTACGGAAAATAGTATCAAATAATATAGCTTGATGGATTTAGTTTGATTAATCGGTGAATAATGATATTGGATGAGTGGTATCAATCGGACGTTTTCAAATACCCGATGAGGATCTCGCGGATCAGCTTTAGCTTCATGTACAGCTAATTTCTTCTGGAAAGCTGCAACATCAGTTCCTTCGTACAATTTAATAATTATCTCAAAACCTCCATTCCCCCATTCATCCTGCCAGCTGCGGAAGTACTTGCCCTGGCCCCAAGAGCCAAATGACAGATTGCTGTGATGAAGGTCTGAAAGAATAGCACAAACAGTTTTAGGGTCATCATTGTAGTTTTTTACTTCTTTGCCCAGTACATCCGTGGTGCCAAATAAACGCATTGCGACGTCTTCTGTTAAAGCTATCTTGTCATCTGAATACATAAAGTCCATGTTACCGGATAGAATGGAAATTCCGAACATGTTCATGAAACAAGAGTCCGCCTGCATCTCATGAACTTCTACTGCGGGTTGACCGTCTACTTTTATGTCCGTTGCTTTTGTCCATCTGGTATATGCGCATGCGGCTTCCACTTCAGAAAAGTCGTTTTTCAGCACCGTTGATGCCGGATATGGCATATAAGTGGAATACCCGCTTGTTCCAAATATATTTTCTTTGCAGAGGATGTACATCCGGTCGGCTCCTTCGTGGTAAGCATCATACGTAGTATCATAATGTATCCATAGATTTGCAAGGGCGAAACAAGTAAATCCTACTGCCAGACCTATAATACTGATAATACTTTGTGTTCTGTATTTCAGTATATTACGAAATGCTATCTTGAAAAAGTGCTGTATCATAGCTATGTATTAGTTCACGCATTATTTTACTGATGTCATTCACAAGATTATATATCAAAGTGAATTTCTTTTTTAGATTAAGATTCAAATCTCGTGCCAAAGTTATAACAGATTGTTTTTCAGGTAAATATTTGTTTTAGTAATATTGCTTTAGTGTGCTATACTGCACAAAAATAGTGCATATTCGCACAAATGGTACATTTAAAATCACAAAGAATAGTTATAGGCTCTGACTATAACTTCTTAACTTTTGATGAAGTAATAATCTAGCTGTGAACAGGTGTAGCGTTTTTTCTCTTTTAATAATCGGGAAGATGCTTCTACTTTTCTCTAAAAAACCATGCATTAGATGCACTCATGAATACACTCCTTGATGATGGACTAACTATTGTATATCAGTGTTTTATAGTCTAAAAATAGAAAGAAATATGTGGTGTTAAGGGTTCAAAATAGGGTCAGGGTCACTTATACCCCCAAATTCTGCTCAAATGAATAGAATATTTTAAGTGGGTGTAAAATAAAAGCACTGATATGGCGTCAAATTACCAAGGAATCAGATTTTATAATCCACTCTTTATTACTTTTGCTTCACTTTTCTGTTTTTTGTATCAAACATTTACTCATAAAGAATCGTTCGCATTACAATATTTCGAATCTACGGGAATTTGTTTTTTGCAAAAACCGTCTAAAATCAACTATCTGTATATCAATGCAATATTGACTAGTGGAATTAAAAATCACCTGCAAATGGGGCTATAAGTGACCCTGACCCTATTTTGAACCCTAACAAGCCTTTTATTAGTCTTGGATTTGTTATATTTATTAAATAAAAGCACGTGAGAAATATTATGGTAAGTCAAGGCATAGTCAACCCCTGCCTTAAACGGAACATAAGAAGCAATGTCGTGATGCAAAACTAGCAATATTCCACATTACGAGATTGCTAGTTCTGCATCACGACATTGCTTCTTATAATTTTATACTCCCAAAGGACAAATCGTTTTTATTCTTTAATCACTTCCGCCGGATTCTGCCGTGCTGCCTGCCATACGCGCCAGCTGATACTTATGGTGATAACCATTGCTATCCCTGCAAAAATGAGGATGAACGGTAATGTTCCTATACTTACCTGACGATTGTACGTCTCTATCCAGTGCTTCATAATAGTATAACCGGCAGGGAAAGCTATCAATGAAGATACGATCCATAGCATTGCGTATTCTTTAAAGAAGATGCTCAGGATATTGCTGATGGTAGCCCCATTTACTTTGCGGATAGCTATTTCTTTCCGGCGTTGTTCGCATGTCAATGATACCAATGAATATATGCCGAATATAGATATCAGGATACAAACAATTGCAGAGAATCCCAATAGACTGGATAATGCATCTTCTGATTGCAGGTACTTATTATATCGTTCTTCCTCGCTGTCCAGAAATAATTTGCGGTCGGGAAGTTCAGCTTGCTGCATTTCCTCGATGCTACGACGACATTCTTCCCAGGTTCCCGGTTTATACTTGAAGAGGACAAAGCAACGCGGCCACATCCACTGTGATTTATTGGTATTGACAAATACAGTATGAGGCAGGTCCTTGGAAGGCGATCTGTATGCACAGTCTTTTATGACTCCGATCACAGTCATAGGTTCCACTTCTTTATTGCAGTAAAAGATGTGTTTGCTGATAGCTTCTTCAGGTGTCCATCCCATAGTGCGTGCTGTCGTTTCCATGATATTAACTTCACGGACATCCGACTTATCCGATATCCATTCTCCTGCTACCAGTTGCATGTTATAGAATTTGAAGAACTCCTCTCTTGCCAGAATCTCATCTATACCCATTGGGTTTTCAGTTGTCCCATTCAATCCGTCCCAGGAATCTACCTCAAAAGCTGAATAAGAACCCATACTGATGAGCGGCCAATAAACAGGCCGTACAACTTCAGTTACCATGGGTAACGCTTTTATCTTCTCTGCCCATACATTCATGTCCACATTCATCCAGATGCCCAGGGAAGCACGGTTCCGATAATCCATTCCCATATCTACATTACGCAAATGATAAAGTTGCATTTGCATAATGACAGTACAAAGTATAAATGTAAGGCAGACAACAAGCTGTATTACAATGCTTCCTTTACGGCATATACGTCCCATTATACTCATTTGAGTACTATGAAGTGTATTCTGCAATGAGTGACGGCGGAATAGGTAAACAGAACATAGCGCCACTATAAAAGCCAATACTGACATACCTGCGACGTATAATATGCAATTCCCATAAATGGATATATCCGTATCGACAATCATGGAATATTGCAAGAACCAGGGTTTTAGTAATTCCACGAAGAACATCCCTAAGAGTGAAGCCAATAGAATAGTAAATAGAAAGTCCGTACTAAGTAATGCCAATAACGAACGTTCGGATGCTCCATTTACTTTGCGTAGTGCCATTTCCCGTTTACGCGAGCGAAAACAGTCGATATAAATCGTTAAATAGTTGATTAATGCGCACAGAATGATAAGCACTCCTGTGATGGAGAAATAAACAATGTAACGGAACCGTACTATTTGTTCGTCTCCACGAATAAATTCATCCGCATAACGCAGTGAGGTAATGGGCTCCAGATAGAAACGTGTATATCCGGTTACACCATAGCTGTTCTTTTTGAGTTCATCCGGAAAGTGCTGATTCATTTTTTCTAAAAGTACATCCACATTTGTTCCGGGCTTTATTTTTATCAGCATCCTGTAATTGGCGTTATCCCATGAAGTATCATTATTGGTACGCCCCATAAAAGCATATTTAAAGTTAGAATGCTCTCCCCAATCGCTGACAATGGCGCTTATGCGATACTCGTACCGGCGGTTATTGTCTGTTATGGTCTCTCCAATCACTTTGGTAGTACCGAACAAGTCTTGAGCAGCTTTTTCTGTAATGGCTATCCCGCTCTTTTCCGGTGAGGTGGATAAAAAGAATTGGTTGTCACCCTCCAGAACTTTTATATCCATCATACGGATGAAAGTTGTATCAGGCATTAACATCGGATATTCCGTAATCTGTTTCCCATTTTTAATGAATAGAGTATTCTGACCTGATGCACAGAAATCTTCTATTTCAGTGTAAGTCGTTTTTAAATGATTCCCCAACGCGTAGGGCACAAAGTCAGAGTAGTGTCCTCCAAAGTGGCAATCGTCCATTCGTACCAAATAAATGCGTTCTGCATCCTTATGGAAATCATCATAAGTCATTTCATATTGCACCCAGAATGTAGACAGTGCAAAACATGCCAGACCGATTGCCAGTCCGATGATACTGATGATACTTTGCGTTCTGTACTTCAACAGATTTCGATATGCTATTTTTAAATAATGGTGTATCATAACTAACCTCTTTATTCTGCTTTCATGATTGTTGCCGGATTGATGCGGGTTGCTTTATTCACCTGCCAGAACAATGTTCCCAACGAAATGCCTGCCACCACTAATATAGCAATCAGGTAGATGAATATACTAACAGGAGCTTTCACTATAAAATCCCGTGTATAGATGTATATCAGATAATAAGATAAAGGTATGGTCAGCAATGCTGCACCGGCTATCACCCATATATACTTGCGGAATAGAACGGAATACAGGTTTTTCAATTGTGCCCCATTCACTTTGCGGATGGCTATCTCGCGGTAGCGTTGGCGGATGTCGAATAAGGAAAGTCCGAATAATCCCAATGCCGAGACAAAAATAGAGATGGTGGCAAACAATGTAAACACGGTTGCTACACGACGTCGTCGTCATACAGGGCCTGAACATCTTCTTTCAGCCAGTGATAGTCGAACTCTTCTGCATGAAAAATCTCCTCTCTTGTGTCTTGCAAATATTTGATAAGTTCCTTTTCCTTACCGGCCTTACAGGCTATTTGGAATTGTGCTCCACCGTAACCGGGTGTCACGATGTATACCACGGGTTTCTTTCCGGCTGTAAGATGGCCGGTATAGTAATCTTTGATGACAGTTCCTACAGGCATCAAAGACAGGCCGCCTTCTACTATTTTTCCGTCCATTGAGGAAGTAATCCAGAGTGCCTGTTCTCCTCTTACGAATGCTTCTTCCTGCTTCGTATAACCGAATGCTTTCAAAGCTGCCTCATTCATGACAACTACATTCTCTGAATAATCCTTTGCCTCCACTTTCCCCGGCAATGTACCTTGTACTGCTTGCAGTTCATACAGCTTGAAGAAATCCGCCGGTATATACATCACCATCATATTTAGCTTCACGTCTTTATCATTAATAAGTGTCGTACTGCCTCCGCTACTGAGGATGCCACTTTGCGAGGGATCGCCACAGAACCACCGTTCTATGAAAGGACATTCATCCAGCTTTTGCCGGATGGTAGTCGTATTCTGCCAGCGCTGTTTTCTTTCGGCTTCACTTTCACCTCCCCAGCTCTTGGGGGTAGGAATCAGATTAGCATAAAGTATACCTTCCGTCTTGAATCCCGGAGGGGTATTTTGCAGGAAACGGAGGTGGCTGCTGAAGTACAGAGAGAGGACTATCAGCAAAAGAGTGATGCTATACTGGATAAACAGGAAAACCGTACGTGTAGCGACAGAATGCCGTGAACTTCCGATGGAACGTATGGACACGATGGGTGGCAGATAATTGTATTTGATAAAAGGATATACAGTAGTGAGTAATGGCAAAAGCACCAGCACACCGAGCGACAGTTGCCAGTCGAAAGCCGTATAAGGTACATCGCTGCCCAGCAACCTGCTGGCATATCCCGAAAATATTTCGATAAAGAACCAGGCCAGCAGCAGCGAGATGACGATCATCAACATATTTTCCGTCCATAACTGAAGGAAGAGTGCACGTCCACGGATGCCGAATACTTTCTTGATACCATACTCCTTGGAACGTTTCAGCATAAAAACCAGATAGATGTTGACGAAGTTTAGTATGCCTGCCAGCAATAATAACAGGCATACTCCCATAAGTACCAGAATGTGCGAACGACTGCTGTAATGCCACATATTCGGTTGATCAGCCATGGCAGCCAATCCCTTATTCCAGTAGAGTTGACTGACAGGAATAAAGTCGTAACTCACCATATATCCCCATTCTGTTTGTCGCTTCACATGGCTGATAGCATTAATGGCATCTACATCTACTCCGGGCATAAAACGCAGGATTTCTATATACATTTTGCTCCACTCTCTTCTGGTTTTCAGATCCAGATTTATCAGTATATCAAATGTTAGCGAAGATTTGCATGCCGGTTCTTCCAATATACCACAGATCGTCAACAGCTTGCCTCCGGAGTATCCTATCGTTTGTCCTATAGGATTCTTATCTCCGAACACACGTTTGGCAAACTGACGGGTAATGAGTACTTCTTCAGGCGCTTCTATGTGTTTACCTTTCAATGGGTAGTGAAAGAAGTGCAAGAATGCTGTGTCTGCTACCAATGCTTGGACGGTATAAGGTTTCTCATCGATGGTTACATTGTCATTGTCCAGTGTGATGAAGTAACTTCTCTTTTCTATGGCTTCGGGAGCGTAGTAAACCGTATCTGCACCACTGTCTTTATTCACACTGCCAGGGAATACATTGCCATCAATTTCCCGTAGCGGGATAAAAGTCCTTTCAGCATGGGTGCAGTGCGTGTTCACTTGCAACTCACGATGAATGTAGCGTACTAATATGATGGTACATGCCAGGCTGAGTGCCAGACCAATGACATTAATGATCGTATATGACTTGGAGCGTATCAGGAAGCGCCAGGCGTATTTGAGTGTTTTCATATTTCAGTCTTTCTATATTTTAGTTATATTTTATTTCTTATTCGCTTTTCATAATTTTTGCCGGATTAATCCGTGCAGCTTTATTCACTTGCCAGAGCAATGTACCTAACGAAATGCCAGAAACTACCAGTATGGCTATGGAATAAATGAATATGCTGATAGGAGCTTTCACTACAAAATCTTGCGTATAGATGTATATCAGGTAATAGGATAAAGGTATGGTAATCAATATGGAAATTCCTATTACCCAAATGTACTTGCGGAACAGAACTGCATACAGATTTCTCAATTGTGCTCCGTTTACTTTGCGGATGGCTATTTCTCGATATCGCTGTCGGATATCAAACAGAGAAATACCGAATAGCCCGAGACCTACAATTATAATCGCAATACAAGCAAAAACGGAATAAATAATGCTTGTTTGTCTGTCCTGGGCATAGATTGCTTTTACGTCTTCCTCCAGAATGCTGTATTCAAAATCTTCACTGCCATAAATCTTTAATTCCGTTTTACGTAGGAACTCAAGCACTTCTTTCTTTTTACCCGGCACACAGGCTATCTGATAGACATCGCCGCTCATCTGATTGCTCACCATATAAACAGTAGGTTTCTTTCCTAAAGTTAAATGTCCGTTGTAGTAATCATCTACCACCGCTACAATGGGTTGGGTTTTGGATTCGTTTCCTCTTTTCAGGGGATTTTCTATGCTGGCACCTTGACAAGTGGTGTAGTTTAAGGCTTTCATAGCTGCCTTATTCACCACCAGAACTCCGAAAAAGCCTTTATCTGATAAATCGGGGAGCTCGCCTTCGATAAATTTAATATCATAGACCCGAAAAAAATGAGGCGTGGCAAGACGCATATTCAGGTAGATCTTCTTCCCTTGCTCGTTTATATAATCACTGCCATAATCTCCTTTAAGAATGTCAATATAGCTAGTCTCAAAATCTTCTATATAGGGACAGGAAGAAAGCTCCTTATTTAATGCGTTCACTCGCTCCTGCTGTTGTTTCATGCTCTCTTCCGTGTAAGTATTAAAATCCTTTGATTCGTAAGTCAGCTGAGCAATGATAATATCTTTGGTACGAAACCCCGGTTCGGTACTAAGCAACATATTCAGTTGATTATTGAAATAAAGCGAGATTACTACCAATAAAAAAGTGAGTACGTACTGAATCCCCAGAAATAGGATCCGTGAATGTATTGAACGACTTTCCGAACCTATAGAACGGATGGAGACAATAGGGGGAGTATAATTGTATTTGATGAATGGATAAAGAGAAGTAACCAATGGGAGTACTACCAATATGCCTAATGATAATTGCCAGTCAAATGTCGTATAGCTAAACTGATGATTGAAAAGATTTCTCACTGGCACAGTACTTACTTCTACAAACACCCAAGCTATGAGCATAGCGGCTGATACCAACAAAGTATTCTCTATCCATATATTAAGAAATAGTTCTTTACCCCTTGCACCGAACACCTTTTTCAATCCGTATTCTTTTCCCCTCCGGAGCATGACAACCAGATAGATATTGATGAAATTAATAATACCTGCTAATAGCACTAATAGGCATACTCCTATCATAATCCACAGATGGGAATAGCTGCCGGCAGAGAACATCAATGTCTCCTCATTACTGATGGAGCTATCCCAATAGAATTGTTTGACGGGAATCAAAGAATAAGTATAAGTACGCGTATCACCGCTTTCGGGCGAGTTTATATATCTTGGGATACTACCTGTTTTGTTTAGCTTATTTATATCAGTGCCCGGCATGAATGAAAAAGTCTATAGCCATACGTTCCCAATTATCAGATAAGGCTTTAGACAATACTACATCGAACTGCAGGAAAGTCTTGTTTCCGGGATTACCCAATACACCCTCAATGGTTATGTCCTTTCCATTAGAACAACGGATGATTTTACCTACCGGATTCTCCTTACCGAAGAGCTTGTGGGCAAATGCCTCTGTAATTAAAGCGGAGTGCGGAGAAGGTAATGTAATATTTCCCTGCACCACCGGGTAGCGGAATAGCTGAAAAAAGATACTGTCTGTTACGATGATTCGCGAAGGAAACCGATTTGCCCCAACCATTATATGGTCTTTCTCCAACGGAATGAAGCTGCTCTGCTTATTGATGTAGCGTTGATCGATAAGGCTGCTATCTCCCCTATTAATAAGCATACTTAAATATTTATTGCCACCCATATCCGCTTTGACACCATAAACCTGTTCCCGGTCAATGCAATGGCTATCCACTGTCAATTCCCTGTGAATATAGCGGAATAGAATAATGCAACATGCCAGACTGAAGGCCAGCCCCAGTAGATTAATAATCGTATATGATTTGGAGCGTATCAGGAAGCGCCAGGCATATTTGAGTGTTTTCATATTTCAGTCTTTCTATATTTTAGTTATATTTTATTTCT